>ERZ773143.118-NODE-118-length-92157-cov-7.990185_pt1 | contig 92157 bp, 78 predicted proteins | sample MGYA00580852_ERZ773143 | MGnify/ENA primary metagenome ERZ773143 (study PRJEB29015, sample SAMEA2737853) | human gut metagenome | biome: human gut; feature: human-associated habitat; material: faeces | place: China | collected 2012 ... | reverse complement strand
ATTGCAGTATGTTAAAAGAATATGCACAGTATGTTGCCAGAGTGCGCCACTATGCGTCAGACATGCCTTTAAATCAGGCTGTAAAACGTGCTGTGGACGAATGCATCCGGGAAGGGATTCTGGCGGAATTTCTTGCCCGAAACCGAAATGAGGTTATCAGTATGAGTATTTTTGAGTATGATAAAGAATTGGAAGAAAAGAAGTTACGGAAAGCTGAGTATGAATACGGTTTTGCAGAGGGTGAAAAACATGCGGCAATTGAAATCGCCAAACGTATGTTGAAAACTAACAATTTTTCCCTGGAAGAAATTGCTGCTTTCTCTGGTGTATCTTTGGATGATGTAAAAATTCTCAAAGCCAATCAATAGTATAGCCTACAGGGGACACGCAGATTCATGCCGCCCCTCTCTCTTCCCTCTGGGCTGTCCGGGAGATGATACTTCTGTCAGCACTTCCTGTTTTTCCCGAAAATGACATCATAATTTACATTTTTATAAAAGATATCTTCCAGATCACCGCTAAGTGCTTCCCGGTTGCCTAACATCCACATTACCTTTGCGATGACAGATTCCAGAGTCATATCATAAGATTCCAGAAAACGGCAATATTTTTTCATATCGTGCCCCACTTCATAGACCGTCATATCGCTGCCCTCATGTGCGACCTGTGTAGACATCACCACAAGTCGATCCGGGAACTCCTGACATAGCTTATAGAAATCATCTGCGATTGATCGTGGGATACCACCCACCCCAAAGCTTTCTACAATAATGCAGTCGTAATTTTCAAAGACACTGCGCAGAATTCTCGGCTTGATTCCCGGGATCATCTTGATCAGATACACATTTTCATCCAGTTCCTCATAAAACTGTACTTCCTCTTCATACGGAACCGGTGGAATGTAACGCATGATATTGCCATCCTGAATCATGGCGAGACATGGAAAATCAATGCTGGAAAATGCATTGTAGCTTTTGGACCGGACTTTTTTCGCTCTCGTTCCCGCAATGACTTTTCCGTCAAAAACGATCTGAACCCCCTGCGAGTTCTCATCGGATGCATATAAAAAACTGTCAAGCAGATTTGATTTTGCATCGGTGATCTCAAGGTCGATCGGTTTCTGTGCGCCGGTGATCACGATCGGTTTTTTTGAATTCTGTATCATATAGGAAAGTGCCGCCGCAGTGTATGCCATTGTGTCCGTACCATGGGCGATGACGAAGCCATCGTATTTTTCATAATTTTCACGGATGGTATGCACCATCATTTTCCAATGTTTCGGTTCCATGTTCGAGCTGTCCAGATTTATAAGCTGGACAGCATGAAAATCACAGATATCTTTCACCTGCGGGATATACTGCATCAGTTCTTCCGGTGAGATCTGTGGTTTTAATCCGTTGTCTGATTTTTTGGATGCAATTGTACCGCCTGTTGCGATGAGTAAAATGTTTTTTCTGTCTGACATGCTGCATTTCTCCCATTTTCACTGATCTGCATATTCATTTTCATTTAAATTTTCTGAATAAATCAGTCTTTTTTTAGTATACTCCTTCAATCAGGCAAGTAGCTCACGAATATCTGCAAGCAGCATATCCACATTTTCCTCTTTCGTTGCCCAGCAGGTACAAAAACGGACTGCACTGTGTGTCTCATCCATACGCTCCTGATAAGCAAAACTATATTTCTTTTTCAGTTCCGCAAGCACAGCATCCGGCAGAATTGGAAACTGCTGATTAGTCGGAGAATCAATATAGAATTTCACTCCCATTTTTGTTAATTCGTCTTTTAACTTTTCCGCTAATCGTGCTGCATGTGCGGAAATATCAAAATACCGGTTTTCCTCAAACAAGGTCAGAAACTGGATTCCAAGCAGTCTGCCTTTCGCCAGCATACCGCCACGCTGCTTGATATTGTAACGGAAGTCTTTTTTCAGTTCCTCATTGCGGATCACAACTGCCTCTCCAAAAAGTGCTCCCACTTTTGTTCCGCCGATATAGAATACATCTGTGTTGGCTGTGATATCAGAAAGTGTCAGATCATTTTCCTTGCACATCAGTCCATAGCCAAGTCTCGCCCCATCCATGAAAAGATAGAGCCCACGCTTTTTGCACACCTGATAAATTGCTTCCAGTTCCGCCTTTTTATAAATCGTTCCGATCTCTGTCGGATTGGAAATGTACACCATTTTCGGCTGTACCATATGTTCAAAACTCTCGTCTGCAAAATGTGCATCTGTGTACGCTGCGATCTGCCTAGCCGTCAGCTTTCCATCCGGTGTTTCAATACACAGACATTTATGGCCGCATGCCTCCAAAGCGCCCGTCTCATGAATATTGATATGCCCTGTTTTTGCCGTGATCACTCCCTGATAATGCTTTAATGCTGCTGAGATCACAGTGACATTCGTCTGTGTACCTCCCACCAGGAAATGCACATCCACACGCTCATCCCCACATGCCTTCCGGATCAGCTCTCTCGCCTGTCCGCAATACTCATCTTCTCCATAGCCTGCTGTCTGCTCCATATTGGTTTCAACTAACTTCTCTAAAATTGCCGTATGGCATCCTTCTGTGTAGTCACTGTTAAATCGAATCATTGTTTGTCCCTCTCTTTATCTTTCTTTTCAGCTGTCAGACACAGCTTAATATCTTTTCCTGTTACTTTCGAAATTTTCATCCATGGATATTGTTTCTGAATTGGAATCGCGTATCCCTGCTCTGCAAGTGTCTTGAGATCCGCCGCTGTCACAATCTTGTCGGCATCACATTTTAAAAGTTCTTTTGCATAGTCGACTCTGTGGCACACTTCCCGCAGTGGTTTTCCAATCGCATGTGCCCCCATGACAATGACAACTTCATCCATGTAGGGAAACAGAACCGGCTCATGCTCCGCCGGGGCTTTGACCGGCATATGTGCGGAACCGTCCGCCTCGATCAGAATCTCATCTGCCAGATATAGCAGATCCTCCATCAGCTTTTCCGGCAGCATTCCAAACTTTTCCGTGCCGGGGATCAGGCTCCCTGCGACACAGCAGCCGTATGTGTCAAGGACAGACTGTACCCGCTCTTTCAGTTGCTTTTCTGCTGCCCTGCGCTCCTGCCAGACGGACGCTGTAGCTGATATTACGCTCTCCTGCCCGGTCTGCTCATACGCTGCAAATATCTCCTGCTCCTGTGGCACCATCATTTTAGTTGTCGTAAGGATCAAAACTCTTTTTCCCTCTGCGCGCAATGTCTCGGCACGCTTTCGGATACTTGACGTCTTTCCTCCGGCTCCGACATATGCCGTCACTTTTCCACGGTTTTCCGCTGCAATATCCTGCATCGCCCTGACTGCTTTCTCCACCTCTTCTGTCGTATTAAAACAGGAGAAACTAAATCGTACCATGCCCTGTTTTTCTGTGCCAAAATGTGTGTGCATCAGAGGTGCACAGTGTACCCCCGCCCTTGTCGCAATCCCATAATCTTCTGCAAGGCAGTCACTGACATAAGCGGAATCAAGATCCGCCAGATTACACGATACGATCGCTGCCACCCGTTTTTCACCTCCGTAGAGGTGAATGCCCGGAATTGTTTCAATTCCTCGCTGAAACTGTTCAGCTAACGCCATTTCTTTCTCATGGATAGCTGCGATCCCGGTCTTTTTGATCCAGTCCAGAGCAGCATGGAGTCCTGCGATCCCATGTCCGTTCAGCGTTCCTGCCTCCAGAGCAGCCGGCAGCTCCATGGGATGTTTTCTCTCAAATGAATGTACGCCGCTTCCACCGGATAAAAGCGGTTTTACACACACTCCATCTGCCAGTGCGATCCCACCGGTTCCCTGCGGACCAAACAGTCCTTTATGCCCAGTAAAACAAATTGCAGAAATATGATTCTGTTCCATGTCAATCTCGATTGTTCCTGCTGTCTGAGAGGCATCTAAAATAAAATATAGATTATATTTTTCACATAAAGTTCCAATTTGTGCGATATCATTTCCATCACCTGTCACATTGGAAGCATGCGTGCACACGATTGCTTTTGTGTTTTTACCGATTGCCTGCTTTATTTTTTCACAGGAAATTGTTCCATTTTTCTCACAGAAAACGATTGTGACACCGATGCCCTTCTCCTCAAGCTCATAAAGCGGACGCAGAACACTGTTGTGCTCCATCTCAGTGGTGATCACATGGTCGCCCGGATGCAATAGTCCTTTCAGCACAATATTTAAACTCTCGGTCGCATTCATAGTAAACACCACACGCTCTGCCCCAAGAGACTGTTCTCCATCTTTCATATGAAACAGCTCTGCAATCTGTTTCCGTGTCTGAAAAATCAATCTGGATGTAAAAAGAGAAGCCTCATTCGCCCCTCTTCCTGCATTGCCTATATAAGAAAATGATTCTTTTACCGCCTGTGCAACCTCCTCTGGTTTCTGCAAAGTAGTTGCGGCATTGTCAAAGTATATCATTGCAACCGTTCCTGCCTTTCCCTCTGTCAGCTTCTCTGAATACCTGCGTTATTTCCATCACTCTGGAAGGATTCCCGCATGAAGCAGTGCTTCTAACACACCTCCTGCAATGCATCTTGCCTTATCCGAGATTGTAAAACAGTTTTCATACTCGGATTCTCTCGGATCAATGTCTGCAATTTTAAATCCTTTTGTCACCGGATAACCGTCCCGGATGAGTCCACGGAGAATCCCGGAAATAGTGGCTTTCACAGCAACTGCACCGTCTTTTTCCCTCTGCCCGGAAGCGTCCTTCGCCTGTGCATCCGGATAAATGTAGGCGATCACTTCGTCTTTTTGCACGTAATCGGAAATCTTTTTTTCTCCATATAAAACACCTGCGCACTCTGCATGGATTACGCGCTCTTTCGCAACACCTGCGATAGCACCCGGAATCCCGGTATTCGGAATCGCATTTCCCTCATAAATAATTCTGCCAAGCTTATGTCCGCGCATTGTCTCAACAACCGCATGCACGTCCACCCCCGCCGTAAATCCGGGACCTAATGCAACCGTAAACGGTGCCATATCCATTATAGTCCCAAGATTTTTCTTTGCAAGGATTCCGTCGACCACTGCCGCCGGTTTCACCTCCCGGATCACCGCTCCGTCCGGATCGACCATCAACGCAACTTTCCTCTGCTTCAGGAGTTCATATGCCCGTGTCAAATTCTCTGCAAAATAACATGTAACGCCTTCCACAGTGTAACTTTTCTCATAGACCGCCTCCGAAAATGCAACCTGACGCCGGATTGCAGACGGATTTGCAATTTCGGTCACCAGAACCGGATAACCGCTCTGGTGCAGTTTATAAATTGTGCCCGTGGCGATATCCCCGCCGCCGCGGACGATAATGATATTTTTTTTCATTTTCCTTATCCTTTATGGTTTTACAATGTGATCTGCCTCCATCATTGTCTGCGCGATCACATACATATTGGTCACAGAACCAACCGCCAGTTTTTCGGTCAATCCGTAATGGTTCAGACATGTTCCACAGGTCATGACCTCCACGCCCTGCGCCTCCATGCTCTTTAAATCTTCGACGGAGTCGGAACCTTCACAGCTTAAATATGCACCGGAATTAAAAAGTAAAATCGTCTGTGGCAGTTCCTCCAGCTGCGTCAGCGCATAGACAAATCCTTTCATCAGCATTTTTCCGAGCTTATCATCCCCCTCGCCCATGTGGTCTGCACCGAGCACAACGACTGTTTTTTTCTTTCGGATGTCCGGAATACAATTTTCCTCAGTGACCGGTGTGGATGAAACATTCCCATCCTTTATATTATTTTTCACAAACTCTTCTGTCACTTCCATCCATACCGTGTATTCCTGATCGGATTTTTTCTCGCTCTTTGCTTTTAACCCTTTGTGGTCTGCCATTTTGGTGAGATTTTGTACTGCAATCTCATTGTCCACAGTCACTTCCACGATTCCTGCCTCTGTCATGCCGGAAATTGCATTTTTTGCCTCGATCACCGGCAATGGGCACTGTTTTCCTTTTGCGTCAATCTGAATATTCATTTTTCATGCCTCCATCTGTTTATTTACATTTTTTCAATCGGCAGCTAATGCTATATTTTCTTTATTTCAGGACATAGATTTTCTTTTCCTTTTTCTCTGTCACTCTTCCTATTATTCCACAGTCCAGTCCAAGTGCTTCGATCTCCTTCAGCGCCTTTTTGGCCTCATTTTCCGGGATTGCCACAAGAAGTCCCCCGGAAGTCTGCGGATCAAATAAAATCTCTTCCATCGCAAAACTGCAATTTTCAAATGCCACCTGTGCACCGATATGGTTGCGGTTGCGCTGTCCTGCGGCTGTGATGTAAAATTCTTCCACATAATCCTCGCACGCCCTGATATAAGGAATCTGTGAAGTCCACACCTCTGCGGAAAAGTTTTCGCCCAGCATTTCACCAAGATGTACCAGCAATCCAAATCCGGTAATGTCCGTGCAGGCATGTATCCCGTACTTTTTAAAAATCTCTGCCGCATATTTATTCAAAGTAGTCATCGATTCCACCGCCTGGTCAAAGGCTTCTTCAGACACTGCTTTCATGCGGGATGCCGTCATGACGATCCCTACTCCTAACGGCTTGGTCAAAAGCAGCAGATCTCCTTCCTTGCAGTGATTGTTTTCCAGAATACGTTTCGGGTGAATCGTTCCCATCACGGACAGTCCATACTTCACATCCACATCATTGATGGAATGACCACCTGCCAACACGCCGCCTGCCTCCGTCACTTTCTCATTTCCACCAAGTAAAATCTGTCCTAAAATGTTGGCGTCCATGCTCTCCGGAAAGCACACAATGTTTAATGCTGTTTTAACTTCTCCTCCCATTGCATAAATATCGCTCAATGCGTTGGTGGCTGCGATTTTTCCAAAGAGATAAGGATCTTCCACCATCGGCGGAAAGAAATCAAGCGTCTGCACCACTGCAAGCTCGTCCGTAAGCTGATACACTGCCGCATCATCGGAATGGTCAAAACCGACCAGCAGATTCGGGTCAGCTTTTTTCGGTATCATTTTTAATACCTTGTCCAAAATTCCCGGTCCAAGCTTCGCCGTGCAGCCTCCGCCCTTGCAAAATTCGTTCATCATCTTCTGGTTCTCCTGTCAGAATCGTATTTATGTCTTTTATATTGTACATTAAATTTTTATAAAAATCATCCATTTTATATGGTTAATTTTTTGCGTTCATATTATAATGAATAGACAATTACAAATATAAACAGGAGCATTTTTATGGAGCAGACCAAAACAGATCCGGGCAGAAAAAAGAAAAAACCTCTTCGCAGATGTGGCATATTTTTTGCATGTCTGCTTTTTCTGTTTCTCTGCAGTTTTGTTTATATTTCTAAGAATCCACGTGCCAGAATGCTTTTGTCTGTCATTTATTTTATGCAGGATACCCTGAAAGATCCGGCTTATATTGCCTACCACATTGACATTATGGAATTATGCCAGGATTACTTCAATGGGGATATCTCATTTGAGGGAAAAGCCTACCTGAACGATATCAAAAATTTTAAATACTCCTCCTCCATGGACATTTCCGGGGAGCGCTCTTTTGCGCAGAAGAAACTTTCCATAATCTCCGATATGGATGTTCTGACGCTGAATGTAGGCGAGATGGATTTTTATATGAATCCTAATACCGTTTATTTCATGGTTCCAATGTTAGACAATCTTTCTTATGCCATGACCACCAGCAATACTTATTTCAAAAAAGCACCGGAGCTGACACATGATATTGATCAGGAATGGTTTCACGACAACTTCTCCAATATTATCGAACTGACCAGACAGATTCAGATTGAGGAAACCGGAAAAACAAGAACAGATTCCGATGATGTAAAAAGCCACGAATACCTCGTCACGATCCCGGAGGGTTCCGGTGGTTTTATCTGGGAGCTTTTAGGCATGGATACGCCGGACTATGACATCCGCGTTTCCCTGTATCTGACCGACCTGTGCCGGATGAGCCGTATGGAGGTCGATTTGTCCGATATCACAGAAGGTGCTTCCATGATCATTGACGGAACAGATGTCGGAACCTGTATTTTAAGTTATGAAATGCCAAATGGAGAACGCTTGACACTCACCTATGTCCGCAATCCGTCTGTCACCCATGTGAATTTTATCTACATGGACTGCCTCTACGAGACAGATCAGGGCGACAATTTTACAGCAAGCGGCTATATCACCACCCAGCCAGACGACAACGGTTGCGAAATAAATGTCAAAAACCTTTCCGTCATGCAGGGCGATGACCTGCTTGGCACTTTTTCCTTTATCGGAACGATCACAAAAGAAAAAAATCTGCCGGATGTCTTCCGTGGCGCCGACCTCGATTCGCCAGACATGGAACATATTGACTGGCAGACCGTCCGCGACGACACAGAAAGCTTCATCCAGGATGTGATCGACGAAGCGAAAAAACGATTGACCGAATGAAAAATTTGGAGGTGCGTTTCTTCCATGGCTTTTAACGTACAATAAAAAATGAAATGGCAAGAGGTGCTCTGTGAAAATAGCTCGGATTGTTTATTTATCCATGGTTCGTTTTAGACTTCTTCGATTGTTTATGTTCATTCAAAAAATGGACGTCCGGCTCTCTGTATCCGTCTACGGAAAACTCTCTTTGCAACTTTATTGTGCGCAAGTTACATGTCAGAAAATCAGCAGAGAAGTAGGGCAAAAATTATCCGGGTATTTTTTAATTTTTGCCCTACAATAAACGATGCTGCTTCTGACATTTACTTGCGCTAAATAAAGTTGCAGAGAATTTTCCGTAGACGGACACAGAGAGCCGGACGTCCATTTATGAATGTACATAAACTTAAAGTCTAAAACGAACCATGGATAAATTTACACAATCCTCACAATATTTTCACAGAGCACCTCTTGTCATTTCATTTCTATCAACACACAGAAGCCATGGAAGAAACGCACCTCTAAATTTTTCACTCCGTCAATCGTTCATCTGCTCCATAAAGTACATCCTGGATGCAAAGTCTGGGAAATGCCTTATCTGTTCATTGTAGCCGGTGCCTCCAAATGCCTGCTTTAATTTTACTCCGGCATACATGAGTGCATCGCCATATGCACAGAAATCTTCTGCCTCACCATCCATTTTCACAAACTTTGCGATCAGATTATGTGCGACAGAATCCTGCCTGATATGCACCGGAGCCACGGTGTTTACCAGATCACCAAACTCTTTTACATTGTATTTTAAACTACGGTTGTAAAAATGATATCTGGCTTCCGGGTTTAACCCATTCGGACGATAATATTCAAACTGCGTGTTCGGCGACACAAGTTTCTGCATCAGAAAGCCAACCGCTTTTTCCCGGTCTTCTGATACACACGTCCACTCCTGGATATTTCCGGTCTGCGGGCCTGACAAACTGCCGGTGCTGCCCTGATCCGAAAAATTTCTTCCCCGGTAAAAAGAACCGGTCTGCAGCACTTTACGCCACTCTTTATAAAGTGCGATCTGCGCTTTTACCGCATCGAAATCCTCTTTTTTCATATCGCAGAAATTACATTCATATCCGCAGATTCCAAACGCTGCCACCTGAAATCTTGTCTCAAGCGGTGTCATTCGGAGCGTCTGGTGATTCGGGCAGGATGAGACATGTGCGCTCACCACGGACATCGGATAACCATAACTGTATCCGGTCTGAATCTCCGCACGGCACAGTGCGTCTGTGTCATCACTCGCCCAGATTTGTGGGAAATACGATAAGATTCCAAGATCAAACCGGTTGCCGCCTGCTGCACATCCCTCAAATAAAATTTCCGGGAATCGCTCTGTCAACTCCTTCATACACCGGTATAGTCCAAGCACATAACGGTGTGCCACCTCCCCCTGCCGCTCCGATGGAAGTGCCTTTGAATAATAATCGGTCACGATCCGGTTCATATCCCATTTCACATAGGCGATATTGGCAGATGAGAACAGGTCACTCATCTGCCCAATGATATAGTCCTGCACCTCTGTCCGGCTCAGGTCAAGCAGCCGCTGGTTTCTTCCCTCGGAATGATTTTTGCCCGGAATATCCATCGCCCAGTCCGGGTGCGCCTGATAAAGTTCACTGTCCACGTTCACCATCTCCGGCTCTACCCAGATACCAAAATCCATACCGAGATCGTTGATTTTTTTACAGAGACCAGCCAACCCGTTCGGAAGCTTTTTCGTATTCACCTTCCAGTCTCCAAGCGACGACCGGTCATTGTCCCTGTGACCAAACCATCCATCGTCCATCACAAACAGTTCAATCCCTGCTTCTTTTCCGGCTTTCGCGAGCTGGAGCAGTTTTTTCTCATTGATGTCGAAATATGCGGCTTCCCAGCTGTTCAACAATACCGGGCGCACTTTTTTCTTCCACGCACCACGCACAATATGTTCCCGCACAAAACGGTGCATACACTGGCTCATACCATTGTATCCTGCTCTGGAATAAGCCATCACTGCCTCCGGTGTCTCAAAACTTTCCCCTGCCGGAAGCTGCCAGCAAAAATTCTGCGGATTGATTCCAGAGACAAACCTTGTTTTTCCATAGCTGTTCACTTCGACCGCCTCATAATGGTTTCCGCTGTATACAAGATTGAATCCATAGCAGTCCCCGGTATCCTCCGTGGTCTCTCTCCCACTTAACATCACAAACGGATTCGCTCTGCTTGAGGAAGTTCCGGTATAAGAAGCATTCACGTATTTTCCCGCCGCCACCGGGACATCCCATCTTCGCATCTCCCTCGCCCACGCGCCATGAAAGGAGGTAAACACATGATCTGATGTTGGAAAATCAACCTGACAGCTCATCAAACGCCGGATCTGTACCGCATTTTCACCGTCATTGATGAGTTTTGCACTCCTTGTAATCACATCACAGTCCTCATAAATATAATAATGAAGTTCTAATTTCAAAGCAGAATTGTTGTCTTTTAACGTCACACAGAGATGTTCCACCTGATCTTTCTCATCATAGGAAGCTGGCAATGCATCCTCTGCATCTCTCGCCTCTCTTCCCTCAAACCGGGCAGACGATTCATACACAAAATCCGAAGAAAAACTTCCATCTTCATAGATAAGTTCCACAAATGGCTCCCTGATATCTCCCTTTCCATAAGAGGACATTTCCAGACACACATCCTCTAACGTGTAGGCGTCATGTTCCCTGTCGTAGACACAGCTGTTTCCCGGCTGAAAGGTATGTTTTTCGATCAAAGGTGCGACCGCATTTTCATCCAGAGGCTCACACACATGGATTTTTCTTCCATAATATAAATGCTCCAACTGCCCTGTTGGCAATTTGCGGAACGCATAGGTCGTATGTTCTGTATGTAACACAAAAATATCATTGGCTGTCTGAATCATGATTTTCTCCTCTTTTAATTCTGATGTTTTTTCTCTAATTCTTTGGAAATCTCCGCTAACTTCCGGTCTGTCAGAATATAACGTTTCTTAAATACGATAAATCCGATCACCAGCACAACAATCGGAATGATCGTCATGGATAAACGCAGTCCCATGCGGGAGGATGCTGCGATCGGTTCCGTTACTACCGCTTCTTTGTTTGAACTGATATGGAACACAAATAATACCATCGAAGATATAAATCCGGCGATTCCTGAGGCAAGCTTGACAACAAACGTCTGCATGGAAAAAATGACGGATTCGTCTCTCCGGTTATTTTTAAATTCACCATAATCTACCGTATTTGCTAAAAAGATGGTAATAATTACATTCAACACACCGACTGCCGCCATGATCAGTGCCGCCGGAATAAACAGCCATACGATAGAACTTGTTCCGGTTGCGGAAATGATAATGATCAAAATATATCCGGTCACTGCCATTCCAAAACAGGTATAGAAAATTTTAATCGTGTCCATGAATCTGCGGAGCACCGGAAACAGGATCATCATCGCCAGAATCTGACATCCGCCGCCGACCATATTAAACAACGTAAAATCTCCCTGATAAGTACTTGGGCTGAAATCATATTTTAAGAAAAAGTAAACAAGCTGCTGGGTAATGTATAAGGCCGTATTGATCATTACGATTGCCACTACAACTGTCATCGCCTGATCATTCTGGATCAGCGCCCGAAACATCTCACCGATGGAAGCGTTCTTCATATCGACCGTTGATTTTTCTTTGATGCACAGGCAGGTGATCAGAATGAAGATCACAAATACCACTGCAATGATCAGTGCAAATTTACTGTATCCGATACGGTTGATCTCATTGTCTGTCGTTCCGCCGAATGCTTTTCCAAGTGCGGCAACACTCATGACTGTGACGATCGATACCAGTGCGGAGCCGACACCTGCGCAGGAACGTGCAAATGCAGACAATCCCTCTCTCTCTTTTCCAGCCTCGGTAAATGCCGGAATCATACTCCAGAATGGAATATCCATCATCGTGTAAGTCATGCCCCACAAAATGTAGGTAACAGACGCATATGCCACTAACCCTGCACCGTTTAATTCCGGTGGAATCGTGAACATCAGGTAAAGTACAACTGCGTTTGTGACCGTACCGACAAGCAGCCACGGACGGAATTTTCCCCATCTCGTTTTTGTCTTTGCGACCAGCACACCCATGATCGGGTCGTTAAATGCATCAAACACGCGGGCTGCCATCAAAAGAACTGCGATCGCTGCTGCGCTGATTCCCATAACATCCAGAAAATAAATGGAAATGTAGCTGGCGGAAAGCATGTAGACCATATCCTTTCCGACTGCCCCGATTCCATAGGCAAATTTCTCTCTGCCGCTCAAACCTCTCTTTGCTTCCATCGTAAAAATCTCCTTTTTCTCCATTAAAAATTCATCATTTCTGTTTATTTTTTAATTCCATTGCAAGTTCCACAACTTTGTAAGCACCGTCATAAAGACCTGCCTTTTTATTCGTTACAATGTTCTGACACATATCTGAAAGGAAAGTATTGTCCTGTAAAAATATTTCCAGCATCTGGATCGTGTGCGGAATATCCCGGCACTCTAACGTTCCGTCTCCCACCTCCGCAGAATGGATAGCACCCCACATCTCATGTTTTCCCACGCGGCGGATGAAAAGTTTCGGCACCGGATAAAATGCGAGTTCGCTCGGTTTTGTCACTAAGACATCACAGCTTCTCATGAGAAGATTCGTGCAGTATACCGCCTCGAAAATATTTTTGTGCCAGAATCCGTGGATTCCCTCGATTTTCTCCTTCTCATCCAGTGCTTTTTTTGCAAATGCTTCCGTATCTGCCCAGTGATCAAAGTGTTCTGTTGCATATTTTTTCATCTCAGGAATCTCTGCAAGCAATGATTCCCAGACATTTTTGTAATCGCCCACATTGACGTATAACGCCGCCTGCTTCTTCTCAATATATGGAAGCAGGAATTTGATGATCGCTGCAAAAATCTCCTTCTGCGCACCAGCCCCGCCAATCGTTAAAAGGAAACGCATCGGCTCGCCATTCTCTTTTCTTTTGATACGCGCCGCACAGTCCGCTTCGATGCCCTGCACAAGTTCATGGTCAATGTAATGTCCTGTGTATACAAGGCTGTCAGATGGCATTGGTTTATTTACTTTATCTTTATTCATGCCATTTAAAATGCGGTATCCCATATAGGAATTATGACACTGGATCGTATGCACGCTTCCTTCTGACAAATGTAGTGCCATCGGCCAGTTATCCGGGATCGCGTTCACCACGTATTTCATTCCGGCATGTACGGCTGCCTGCGCCGGCCAGACATGTGTTCCGATCAACGGGATATCTTTCGGCACATTGCGGTACACCGGAGCCATCAGCTCCGCATTTTTCTGGTCTGCCGCATTGTAGGACAATGCCCGGAATCCCTCATAATTCATTGGCTCCCAGACCAGTTTGTTGAAGATTGGATTTTTCGAAAGCCTTGAGCCGAGTGAATACAGATCATTCTGTGCGCCGATCACTTTCGTGCAGGTCGTCTCTCCATAGGAATTTAAGTCCATCCAGTAAGGCGTATAACCCATCGCCTTCGCCGCAGACGCCATCGCCATCGAAATGCGGTAGTGTCCGAATCCCATACGGATATTTCCGACAATGATCCCTTTTTCTGTGTCAAATGTACCTTTTTCCGCATGTGCATTGACATCATAATGTACATTCTCTGCCGGATTTCCAACCAGAATATTATAAACCCCCAGGGAATCTCCGATATAACGGTTCTTCTCGACCGCCACCTCATAATTTTTCCGGGAGTCATCTCCAAATTTTTTCATATATTTCTTTTTGGACTTCACTGCCTTTTTGTAAACCTTGTCCGGCATTTTATTTCCAAAAATCACGCTTGATCTGTCTGTCATGTTTTCATTCTCTCCAAACTTTAAAAATTTCTCTCACTTTGAACCGTAAAACCGATTTTTATCTCCGTGTCACAATCCCGTATGATAAGTGCCGCATTCTGCTTTTCTCCTGGCTGAAGCCTTTTGCTCTTCACATAAGCGCCGCCCATTCCTCCCTGCAAAGCCACCGTCTTTGGTCCGATGATTTCAATCGGTCCCTCTGTCTCAAAGGTAAGTGGTTCATTGTAAAATGGAAGGATATTGCCGTGTTCGTCCTGTGCCTGAATCCGAACCTCAGCCACATCATAACTCTCTGCGTCGATCAGATTCTCATGATCCGCCACTGCTGAGATCTTCCGCTCTGTCATCGGTTCTTTGATGATTGTTTTCACCACCCGCTCCTGCCTTGTAGATACATCCACCATCACCGCCTCAAAACGATACGTTGTGGAGGTGCCACCCCAGTCGCCAATGTATTTGTTATACAACCGGACTGCCTCTTCCATATTCATATGATAGCGAAGAATCAGCCATATTCCCGTTGCATAAATGGACTTTGGAAGCTTTGCGAACCCAAACCTGGTAAACGCATTCAAAGCTTTTTTCACACCGGCTTCCTGTCCCGGTTTCATATGTTCTTCCTGCAGGGCATCTCCGATAAAATCATCGATAAGAATCGGACCGTGTTTCAGATGTGTGTACGGAGAATCTGCGGCACTGTACTCCTTAATGAACCGGTCATTTTTATACATCCGCACCTTATCCGCATTCGTAAAAATATAGGTTTCCCCGCGGTTACATCCCGGATGTTCCCCAATATCCATGGAAGAACTTAATTCCAGCACCGGCTCTTTCTCCTGCTGACAAGCATAGACCGCCGCTGCCAGTTTCGGATTGCGGAACATATCCATGACTCCGTGATAACAGATGCGGTCACCACTTCCGAAATCCTTGTGAGTGTTGTAATCAAACATGCACCAGCCAAAGCATCCTGCAATGTCCTCCTCGGCTGCCACCGCATCCAAAACATTTGCATGGCGGAGCGCATGCTCTGCCCGGTGTTCTTCCCAGTCAAAAGTCTTCGTCGGATACATATGCCCATTGTATTCACTGATGAGGTATGGTTTTTCCATATCCGATGTCACATTCTTTTTCGGCTCACATCCCTTTGCTTTTCCATCATGCACAAAATCATTGTAGGTATACACATCTTCCAACAGACTGCTTTTTCTGTTTGCACGCACACCACCTGTCGGTCTCGAATCATCGAATTCATGCGCCGCCTCATTTGTTCTTCTGTAAAATGCCTCATCATCCTGCGATTCATTAATACGCACGCCCCAGAGAATGATCGAAGTGTGATTCCGGTACTGTTTCACCATATCCCTGACATTTTCCACTGCCTGATCTTTCCATGCAGCATCACCGATATGCTGCCACCCTGGAATTTCTGTGAAAACAAGAAGTCCTATTTCGTCACACCGCTCTATAAAATAATGGGACTGTGGATAGTGGGAGGTGCGCACTGCATTCACCCCCAGCTCCCTCTTTAAAATATCCGCATCCAGCTGCTGCATAGATTTTGGCATCGCATATCCCACATACGGATAACTCTGGTGACGGTTTAAACCTCTCAGTTTTATTTTTTTGCCGTTCAGATAGAATCCGTCTTTTTTGAATTCTGCCCTTCGGAATCCGATTCGGTCTATCCTCTCATCCATTAACTTTCCATCACAGATTAATTCTGTCTTAACTTCATAAAGTTCCGGATGTTCCAGCTCCCACAGAATCACATTTTCTACCGGATAGGAAAGCTGCATGGAAGTGCCGGAGATTTCACTCTCCCCTAATGGCTGATACTCTCCTGTCTTTTTATTTTTAAGACTCTGTTTTAAAAACAATCCCTCCTGCGTTCTTTGCACCGTCACCTCAGAGATGAGTTCCGCATTCTGGTCATCCATTTGTCCAATGTCTGTCCTGATAAAAATATCTTCGATGTGGTCTTTATTTTTAATATCCAGATAGACATCCCGGTAAATGCCGCCGTATGTCATATAGTCGATCACATAACCAAACGGTGGAATATTCAAATCCTCCCTGCTGTCTACTTTCACTGCAAGGATATTTTTTTCTCCATAGCGGAGTACTCCGCTGATATCCATCGTAAAAGCTGTGTATCCACAGTGATGTTCTCCCACTTTCTCCCCATTTAAAAATACTTCGCTGTCATGGGCGGCACCATCGATTGTCAGTAATATCTTTTTTCCTTCCCACGCTTTCTCTGCCTCGATGACTCTTCGATAACCGCTGATCATCTGATAGCAGTGTTCATCAAAATAGTGAAGCGGCGTTTCCTTACAGGTATGTGGAAGCCTGACATTCTGCATTGTACTGTCATCATAAGCTGCCTCTGTCATAGAAGCTTCAAACTGTTCTGCAAACTTCCAGTCATTATTCAAATAAATACGTTCTGACATCATCCTCACCCTCTCTGTTCTCCTGTGTAACGAACTCCATGCTATCTTTTACCTTGTAATTCCATCCACCAGTATATTGACTACTTCCTCTAACGCCTCGTTGTAGGAAATCTGATTTGTGATCAGAATATCTCTCTGGAAAAACTGCTCAAGCGTTGCCTCCATCATGGTTTTCAAAATTGGAATCTGAATCGGCCGGACCGTGCCCTCATGAATTCCCTGCTGGATCAACGCGATCGTTGTCTCCCAGCCTGTCTCTAACCGTTGCTCCACTTTTTTATAAATTTTTGGATATTTATCTTTCAATAAATATAGCTGCCGAAAATCAATGTCTTTATAACCCTCCGGGAGCACTCCTAAAATTGCCCGAATCTTCCCAACCGTATCAAGCGAAGTATCCGAGAGTACTTTCTGCTCGCTCTCTTTGATGGAATCAAAACAGTAATCCACCATCTCTGACACCAGTGTATTCTTATCCTGAAATACGGTATAAATCGTTTTCTTACTGATTCCAAGCAGGGCGGCGATATCATCCATCGTAAACTTCAATCCCTTTTTATTAAATGCCTGAATCGTTCCCTCTAAAATGGTCTCCCGTAACTCCATATCCGCTCCCCTTCTCTGCTTTTTATTTGGAAACTATTTTTCACATTTCCGTTTCCATTATTGTAACATGTTCCAGTTTTTCTCACAAGAAACTACTTTCACAAAAATAGTTTCCATTTTTTGTAGAAATGTACCAACAGGAATCCCTGCTTGCATACTATGAAAATGTCGATTAAAATAAAATAAGTCAGGCATATTCCGTTACCTCTTTTTACATAACAGGTAACCGGATTCTGACCTTTGTTTTTACTATCAGAAAGGAATTTTATCTATGAAAACATTATATTTTGAATGTAAGATGGGTGCTGCCGGAGACATGCTCATGGCTGCCCTTTATGAAATATGCGACCAGAAAGAATTATTTTTGCAGACGATGAATCAGGCTTTCTCGGAATATGGGATTCAGATTTCTGCGGAGGAATCAAAAAAGTGCGGCATTTCCGGCACACATATGCATGTTATGATAAACGGAGAAGAGGAAGGCGTGCATGTACATGAACATGTACATACACATACCCATGATCACACAGAAGCAGAACATGTACACACGAACGAGCATGAGGCAGCGGAACATCATCATGATGAATCTTCCCATGCGCACACGCATCACAGTTACCAGTCTGTCCTCGCACAGATCGAACACTTACAGCTTCCTGCCCAGGTAAAAGCAGATGCCGCTGCTATCTATCGCCTGATCGGAGAAGCAGAATCTGCCGTACACAACACCACATTAGAACAGATTCATTTTCATGAGGTAGGAACTTTGGATGCGCTGGCTGATGTCTGTGGCTGTGCTCTTCTCATATATCTGATTACACCGGAAAAAGTATTCGCTTCCCCGCTTCATGTCGGAAGTGGTTTTGTAAAATGCGCCCACGGTATCCTCCCTGTTCCAGCTCCTGCGACCGCGGAGCTTTTAAAAGGAATCCCTTTTTATACCGGTTCCATCAAGGGCGAACTTCTGACGCCAACCGGTGCCGCTATCCTTCGCCATTATGTGGAAGGTTTTGAAGAAATGCCTGTTATGACTTTAGAACATATCGGCTACGGCATGGGACAAAAAGACTTTGAAACCGCCAACTGTGTCCGGACATTTCTCGGTGATGTTCAGGCGAACGGTTATGATGATAAAATTTTAAGTATCTCCTGCAATCTGGATGATATGACAGGCGAAGATATAAGCTTTGCTGCGGAAACCCTTTTAAACGCCGGCGCACTCGATGTATATACGATCCCGATCCAGATGAAAAAAGGCAGACCAGGGATTATCCTGACCTGCCTCTGTGCGCTGTCTGAAAAAGAAAATTTCACAAACCTTTTCTTTCAGCACACAACCACCCGCGGCATCCGTTATGCTGTTTACGAACGTGTGAAACTCGTCTCCACGTTTGAGACAAAAGAAACTCCTTACGGAAAAATCCGCATAAAAAAAAGTTCCGGTTATCATGTAAACCATGAAAAACCGGAATTTGAAGATTTAAAAGCAATTGCTTTCAAACAGGGCTGTTCCCTGAAAGATGTACGAAATCTGCTCGACTGATATGCAAATAAATCCCAATAGGATTTTATCCTGAACACTCTATTTATTATTATGTTATGTGTATATCTGCAGACTACACGGTACCTATTTATACATTTGCAGTCTGATTCATATGTGCATACATCTGTGTTGTTGAAATATCGGAATGTCCTAATATCTCCTGCACGCTCTTTAAGTCTGCCCCGCTGCACACAAGATGTGCAGCAAAAGAATGTCGCAGCATATGCGGAGTGATCTCGGACTCTATTCCTGCCCGCTTTCCATAGGACTTGATCAGCTTCCAGAATCCCTGACGGCTCATCGCATCCCCGGAACAATTGGTAAACAACCAGATGGAATTCTCATCCTTCACCAACTGTGGACGTCCATCCCTGATATATCTGACAAGTGCGTCCTTTGCCACCGGAGTCATTGGAATCATACGCTCCTTGTGTGAATCTACACATGTAATATACCCGGTATCAAAATTCACATCTGTTAATTTCAAAGAGATCAATTCAGAAACACGGATTCCTGTTGCATACAACAATTCAAGCATTGCTTTATCACGCAGACCTTTCGCCGAATTATCCTTCGGCTGGGCTAACAGGCGGTTTGTTTGCTCTGTTGTCAGAATAGTTGGGGCTTTCTTCTCCACCTTTGGAGCTTTCAGTTCAAAAGCTGGATCTGCGCTTGTCCTTTGTTCTAACTCTTCATAGTGAAAGAATGCTTTCATGGACGCAACACTTCTGGATACTGTTGCAGGCTTTAATCCTGACTGTTCTAACTCTATCACATAAGAATTCAGAACTTCTGGGGTAACAGCGTCAATTCTATCCACTCCATGTGCTGTTAAATACAAAATCATCTTCTTTAAGTCTCGCTCATAAGATACTTCTGTATTCTCTGAAGTTTGTTTTTCCTGATGAAGATATTGGATAAAATTATGTATATCCTGATTCATGCTCATTACCTGCCCCGATTCTTTTCTCTCAATGTAAACTCTTTCAAGCCGAAAAAATACCTCATTTTCGAGGTATATTTCCTATTATAATGATTCAGAAATCAAAATGCAATCAGTATTTTTGCCTGTTTTTTTGTTTCTTTTTGTCCATATACAACATGTCGTTTTTTGTAATTTCTGTCTTACCATATGTTGTAATTATTCATTACAATTTTTTTACATACATATTACATAATCTGCCCCATTTTCGCTGTCATAGTACTTTTTTCAGGAAAAACGGTGAAATATACCCCTCTGCAAGACACCCCAGCACAACGAGCAAAGCACAGACAAATATTACTTTTCTTTCTCTTCCTCTCTCATACACGGTGAACGCCAGTAAATAGAAAATCCACTGCGGAAGCATTGCCAGTAAAACTGCTGCGATTCCAGACAGTCCCCGTTCTATCACTGACATTGTGATAAATATTCCTGTCAGGAACAGAAACAGTGCCAGAAAAACCCTTGTCACGATCCTCCTGCCAAATACTGTGCCAAGCAGCAGGATCACAATCAGTCCTTTCATCCGCATGAAAAAAATATACCAGAAATACTGGTCATAGGACATGCTCCAGAAAGTGACAGCTGACTGATCCCAGAAGGAAGTCACACCATAGGTGTTCAACAAACCGCTTCCCATAAGATTGACAAGCAATATTCCGGCAAGGAAACATAGTGCATAGATAATCCTATTTTTTTGAATCACAATTTTCTACCAAAAATCTATCTTACTAATAATCTATGCTTTTCCAGAATCCTTATTCAACAAATTCTTATAGGCAAGGATTGCGGAAACCGTCTTGGAATCCTGTATTTTACCTGCATAGATCATTTCACACAATTCATCTACATCATGTGTTTCCACATCAATCGCTTCTCCCTCATCCAGATTCTGTTCACTCTTCACTAAATCTCTTGCAAGGTACACATCGATAAATTCATCACAAAATGCAACTGTCGTTCGAAGTGAAAGCAAAAATGACAGATTCTCACTCCGGTATCCGGTCTCCTCTTCGAGTTCCCTTGCAGCACACACTTTGGTATCTTCTGTCACACTGTCTCTCGCTCCGGCAGGAATCTCTAACGTCATACGCTCTAAAGCATTCCGGTACTGTCTCACCATTAGCAGTTTTCCATCCTCACGCACTGCAACAACTGCCGCAGCTCCCTTTCTATGTGAGACAAAATCCCATTCTTCTGTTTTGCCATTTGGAAGTTCCATTGTGTCTTTGTATACATCAAGAATGGTACCTTTCATCACTAATTCCCGCTTCATTCTTTTTGCATGTTCACTCATCTTTCTTTCCTCCTGCCTCTTCTGATTCTATGATTATTTTATAACAATCGAATGCATTTTTCATATATGGAGACGAGATACGCTCTGCGAATCTCGCTCTGATTAGCGGTCATCATAACAAAAAAGAAGATTCGAAATAGGATCCATCCTCTTCAAATCTTCTTTTATGCTCTCTTTGTCAAGCTATTTCGCAAAATCCGTTACACGTGACTCGCGAATTACATTTACTTTAATCTGTCCAGGGTATTCCAATTCAGACTCAATCTGTTTTGCAATATCGCGTGCTAATAATACCATGTCAGCATCACTGATCTGTTCTGGAACTACCATAATTCGAATCTCTCTACCTGCCTGAATAGCAAATGATTTTTCTACTCCCTTAAATCCGTTTGAAATATCTTCTAACTGTTTTAATCTGTTGGTATAAGTATCAAGTGTCTCTCTTCTTGCGCCAGGTCTGGCCGCACTGATTGTATCAGCAGCCTGCACAATACAAGCAATCAAAGACTCAGGTTCTACATCACCATGATGAGCCTCAACTGCATTGATAATAATTGGAGATTCTTTGTATTTTCTACATAAATCAACACCAATCTGAATATGAGATCCTTCCATATCATGATCCACAGATTTACCAATATCATGTAAAAGACCTGCACGTTTTGCAGTTCTTACATCTACACCAATTTCCGCTGCCAATAATCCGGAAAGCTGTGCTACTTCAATAGAATGCTTTAATGCATTCTGTCCGTAACTTGTCCTGAACTTCATTCTGCCGAGTAAGCGAACGAGTTCCGGATGAATTCCGTGAACACCAACTTCTAATGTTGCTGCTTCACCTTCCTCACGGATCATTGTTTCAACTTCTTTTTGTGCCTTTTCTACCATTTCTTCGATTCTAGCCGGATGAATACGTCCATCTACAATCAATTTTTCCAAAGCAATGCGGGCAACTTCTCTTCTGATTGGATCAAATCCAGACAAAATAACTGCTTCCGGTGTATCATCAATAATTAAATCCACACCTGTCATCGTCTCTAACGTACGAATATTACGTCCCTCTCGTCCGATGATTCTGCCTTTCATCTCGTCATTCGGAAGCTGTACAACAGAAATTGTTGTCTCTGCCACATGGTCTGCTGCACATTTCTGAATGGCAGTTACCACATAATCTTTGGCCTTCTTATCAGCTTCTTCCTTTGCCTTGTTTTCCATTTCTTTGATTAATTTTGCGGTATCAAGTTTAACATCTTCTTCAACGGTTTTTAAGAGATATTCCTTTGCTTGTTCGGAGGTTAATCCAGAGATTCTTTCCAGTTCCTGTAAACGCTCTTCATTGAGCTTTGCAATCTGAGCTTTCTGCTTGTTGATTTCTTCTTCTTTTGCAGCAAAACCGGCTTCGCGTCTCTCGATGGATTCCAACTTCTTGTCTAAGTTTTCTTCCTTCTGTACGACTCTGCGTTCACTACGCTGAATCTCTGCTCTGCGCTCTTTTACTTCTTTGTCCAGATCATTTTTGACTCTGATGGACTCTTCCTTTGCTTCGAGCATTGCTTCACGTTTTTTGGTTTCTGCTGTCTTTACCGCTTCATCGATAATCTCACGTGCTCTATCTTCCGCATTACCAATCTTAGCATTTGCTACGTTCTTGTGGTAAGCAGTTGTGATAAAGTATGTCAGAACCGCAGTAACGATAAGTGTTATAACAACAGCGATCACTATCTGCATCACAGGAGCACCTCCTTTATGAAATTTTCATTGTACATATAACATATAATTAGATTAATTTTCTGTCATAATTAACAACAGATTAATTTTATTCTATTTTCATACTTATGTCAAGTCAATTACTGTTCAATATGCATAATATTGAATGTCTCAAAAATAAGAATACAACATATTGTACAAATTTGTCAGATTTTCTCTGAAACAAAATTTTTCTCTCCGGCCTGCTCCTACTGCCGTTCCTGCTTCATGACATGAAGGATATCACTGCTTTTGAATCCCCTGCGGAGTAAAAACTGATAATTCTTCCGCTGTTCACTGACATCTGCATCCTCAAAAGAATAATGCCGCTTCTTCAGTAACTCTGCAATCTTCTTCTGATCATCCGAAACATACTCTTCTTCTAATGCTGCATCAACCAGATCTCTTCCAATCCCTTTTGCCATCAGTTCCATCTTAAGTTTTTGTCTGCTTTTCTTCTCCTGATGATAACGGATGTAGGTAGAAGCATAACGAAAATCGTCGATATAATGATAACTTTTTACATAGGCAATTGCGGATTCAATACAACTTTCCGGATATCCGTTCTGTTTCAGTTTGTCATAAAGCTGACGCTCTGTCCGGTCCTGCTTTTCCAACAAATGCATTGCCCTCCTGATTGCACGCTTTCCAAGGATTTCATTCAGAATCTTATCATAGACAGCCTCTGTGACAACACAGCCCTCCTCTATCCCAAGCTTTCGAATCTCTCCTTTATAAAGAACAGCTTCTGTCCCATCATCAAACCGGATTCCTGCTTTTCCCTTCTCAAGAGGTACGACCGACATGACCTGATGACTCATTCTTATTCCTCATCCTCTAATACTTCTGGCTCTCCCTCAGCATCCGTCTCTTCTGCAGTACCATCTAACTGGAATTTTTCTCTGACTTTTGCCTCAACCTCTTCACATACGAGTGGATTCTCTCTCAGATAAGTTTTCGCATTCTCACGTCCCTGACCAATCTTATCTCCGTTATAGGCATACCATGCACCGGACTTCACAATAATGCCACAGTCTGCAGCAAGGTCTAAAATATCTCCCTCTTTGGAAATTCCCTTACCAAACATAATGTCAAACTCAGCCTCTTTGAATGGAGGTGCCACTTTATTCTTTACAATCTTCACACGGGTACGGTTACCGACAACCTCTCCTGCCTGTTTCAGAGATTCAATTCTGCGGACATCCATACGCACAGATGAGTAGAATTTCAATGCACGTCCGCCAGTTGTTGTTTCTGGATTACCGAACATCACACCAACTTTTTCACGCAGCTGGTTAATAAAAATAACAATACAGTTCGACTTGCTGATGACTGCAGTTAATTTACGGAGAGCCTGGCTCATAAGTCTTGCCTGAAGTCCCACATGGGAATCTCCCATATCTCCATCAATCTCTGCTTTCGGAACAAGTGCTGCAACAGAGTCAACAATCACGATATCCACTGCCCCGGAGCGAACCATCGTCTCTGTGATCTCAAGCGCCTGTTCTCCACAGTCCGGCTGTGAAATATACAACTCATCAATATTCACACCGATATTCTTGGCATAAGCCGGATCAAGTGCATGCTCCGCATCAATAAATCCTGCGATTCCGCCCCTTTTCTGTACCTCGGCAACCGCATGCAGGGCAACCGTTGTCTTACCACTGGATTCCGGACCATAGATCTCAATAATTCTTCCCTTTGGAAGTCCTCCAAGACCAAGTGCAATATCAAGACTCAAAGATCCAGTTGGAATTGTCTCAACATTCATATGTGCTGAATTATCACCCAGCTTCATAATAGATCCCTTACCATACTGTTTCTCAATCTGTGAAATTGCAGCATCTAACGCTTTCAATTTATCTTCTCTTGCCATTTTCTTTCCTCCAATACGAACTTATGTTCGTTTTCTTGTTCTTATAGTATTATACTTTGCCCTAAATGTCAACTACGAACATGAAACAATTCTGTCCCTGTTCATCCTTTTAAGATAGTTTTCCCCCTATTTAAACCATCACTTTCTATTTTTTGCCGGGATTTCATGCCGATCTGGCTGAAATAATTACTCTTGTAACATTTTATTTGATAAAAAAAGATTCTGCTATCTGCAAGATTGACTGTAACTGATAGATAGAAATTTGTCAAGGTGTTTTACAAAACACCCTGAAGCATTTCACGGATCGCATCTTTGCCCTGCACGCCGATTGCTTTTCCCTGAAACAGGCCATAATGCATCACAACCAATGTCGGGATACTCATGATCTGATAATTCAGTGCCAGAGAAGCCTCTTCGTCCACATTCACCTTACCGAATTTTACTTTTCCATCCAACTCTGCGGCAAGCTCTTCTATAACCGTAGACTGCATTTTACATGGTTCACACCATTCTGCCCAGAAGTCAAGCACAACCGGGATCTTACATCCCAATACTTCTGCCTCAAAATTATCCTTTGTAATCGTTACAACTGCCATCTTTCTCTCCTTGTTTTTAATAGTTATCAGACAATTGCGAAACTCATAAAAACCTAAATTGAATTGTGAAAAATTGACAAAAGACATGAAAGACACTGGGGAGCCGCCGGTTCTTAGAAGGCAGGAACGACTGTCAGTCGTGACTGGCTTCTTAGTACCGCTGCGAGCGACACGTAGCGAGAGCGTGTCTTGAATGTTTTTGTTAATTTTGAACAATTTAAAGAAGATTATGAAGAGTTTCGTAGCTATCTGATAACAGTGAATTTATTCGCGTCCGAACTCTGACAATACAAGTCCTTCATTTCGGTCAAGTACCATGCCGACACTCCATGAATTGACAAACAGTAATAATGGACGTCCTTTGAGATCCTGGATCTTCTTCATATCGGAAGTTCCAACGATCTTATCCATATTGATATCCTCATTTTCAATCCAACGGATATGCTCATACGGAAGGTTGTCCATACGGATCTCAACGTTATATTCATTCTCCAGACGATATTTTAAAACGTCAAACTGAAGCACACCGACAACGCCGACGATGACTTCCTCCATACCCATGTTATATTCCTGGAAAATCTGGATTGCACCTTCCTGTGCGATCTGCTGCATTCCCTTCATGAACTGCTTACGCTTCATGGTATCCACCTGACGCACTCGCGCAAAATGTTCCGGTGCAAAGGTTGGGATTCCCTCAAACTTGAAAGGTTTTGCTGTTGTCAAGGTATCACCGATGGAGAAAATACCCGGATCGAACACACCGATAATATCTCCGGCATAAGCCTCATCCACGATGTGGCGCTCCTGCGCCATCATCTGCTGTGGCTGGGAAAGCTTGATCTTTTTATTGCCACCCTGTACGTGGGTAACTTCCATGCCCGCCTCAAATTTTCCGGAACAGATACGCATAAACGCGATACGGTCACGGTGCGCTTTGTTCATATTCGCCTGAATCTTGAACACAAACGCAGAGAAATCTTCCTGAAACGGATCGATCTCCCCGATATCTGCTTTTCTCGGAAGCGGAGAGTACGTCATTTTCAAAAAGTGCTGTAAAAATGTCTCCACACCAAAGTTTGTTAACGCGGAACCAAAAAATACAGGGGACAACTCACCTTTTGACACCAGATCCATATCAAACTCTGCACTTGCTCCGTCAAGCAGCTCGATTTCCTCTAACAGCTTTTCTTTTGCTGCCTCACCGATTTCATCTACAAGCGCCGGATCATCAATGTGAATGTGTCTCTCCGTTCCCTCTTTTGTTCCTTTTAACGTATCAGAGAACGTCATAACCTCTTTTGTATTGCGGTCATAAACACCTTTAAATCCTTTTCCGGAACCGATTGGCCAGTTGACCGGACAGGTTGCGATCCCAAGCTCTTTCTCGATCTCATCCAGAAGATCAAACGTGTCGTTCGCATCACGATCCATCTTATTGATAAATGTAAAAATAGGAATATGGCGCATGACACAGACCTTAAACAGTTTTCTTGTCTGTGCCTCAACACCCTTTGATCCGTCGATGACCATGACGGCGGAATCAGCTGCCATCAGAGTACGGTACGTATCCTCCGAGAAGTCCTGATGTCCCGGCGTATCCAGAATATTGATACAGTAACCGCCATAATTAAACTGTAATACAGAAGAAGTGACAGAGATACCTCTCTCCTTCTCGATCTCCATCCAGTCAGAAACAGCGTGACGGGCAGTTGCCTTTCCCTTTACAGATCCTGCCAGATTGATCGCTCCACCGTAAAGCAGGAACTTCTCTGTCAATGTTGTCTTACCTGCATCCGGATGGGAAATGATCGCAAATGTACGTCTTTTTTCTATTTCTTTTCTTAAATCAGCCAAAATATATCCTCCAAATATAAAAAGCACAGCGGTTCTCAAAAAGAACCTGTAATGTGTAAATAAAGTCCCAAGAGACCGCTGTCATGTCTCATTGTAACACCGCACAGCCTGCTTTGCAGACTGCCGCCTTATAAGGATATAACGATAGCCGAAGAAAATCAAGGAAAATCTGATATTATTCCGTGTCCACCTCGCCTACTACAATTGGCGTAATGATCACATTTTCCGCGGAAACATTTGTTTTGCGTTTCACAATATCCTCCACCTGTGCGCGCTTTGCATCCGTCACTTCTCCCATATTTAAGACAACATCACAGCTGTCCTCGGTGATACTTACCACCACATCTGTGAATCCTTTTGCCTCCAAAAGCATTTCTGCCGCATTCTCGCGCTCCGCGATATCCGTCATCGCAATCATTTTATTGATCGCATCCTGTTTTAATTCATCGGAAATCGCATTATTGTTTACAATCTCCAGCAGAGTCTCCTTATTTTTTGAGCGGATCTGTTCACGGTTTAATTTCATTTCTGAAGCATAGTCGATATTGGCAACGGTCGTACTGGTGAGCACTGCCTCTCCCGGATTGACGACTTCCTCTGCCCCTGCTGTTCCATCTGCCACTGTCTGCCCTGTTCCTTCCGCTGCAGGTTCTCCCTCCGTGCCCGCCGCTGTCTCTGCGCTTCCATCCGTTACTGCCGCTGTCTCCGTCCCGTCCGGTTCCTCCGCCGTAAAAATCTCATTCTGCAAAACATCTTCATCCGAAATGTCGTAATCCTCTTCCAGTTCCCCTGCACTCACCTCTGCGCTTGCCGCCTCCGCCGCTGTCTGAAGTTTTCCGTCATCCATATTGTTATTCATGTAACTGAAATACCCTGCAACAGCGATCATAAGTGCCAGTGCCGTGATCACCAGCTGATTTTTTCGAAATATTTTCTTCATGTGATTCCTCCTTGTTTACTCCCTGGAACTACTCATCTTCACTACTTTTATTTTATGTGCCTCCACCCGGAATAATGCCATTACTGTATCGGAAATATCAGAAATTACCCTGGGATCATCCCCGCCCTCTGCCACCACCAGAACGCCCTCCACTTTGGGAAGCACTTCTTTTGTCACATATGGATGCTTTTCATTGCCATTTTCCACATATACGGTTGTCTCCTCCGTCTCCTGATCCGTCGTTGTCCGGGTTCCTCCGCTGGCATCACTTTCCCCGATACGGTTCGTCTGTTCTTTCTGATCTTTTTCCACGATCGTTTCACCGGAGTCCGACAGCGTAATCATCACCTCTGCCTTTCCTACCCCCTCCATCTGCCCAAGTACCTGCTTTAATCTCCTTTCCAGCGCAGCCGCATAAACATTCTGGCTGCCCTGTGTGCTCCCGGAATCCGAAACTGCCCCGGCTGTCTCCTGCCCCGCCGTATTCCCACTCTCTGACTGCTTCGGCGATAACGGCATTGCAATGATCAGAATCAGCACACCCGCAAGTGCAATGGCGATCCAGTCACTTTTTCTGAGCTGCCGCAGTCTATTCATACAGGATATCCAACTGTTCTTCCGATAATTGATAATAACTCACCAGCTTTTCTTTTAATTTTTTATATGCGCTATCCTCAGAAGTCTGTTTTTTCTGTTCATCCTCCAGCACAACTTTTCCAATCACGATTCCTTCCCTGACCGGATTGGTCAGTGTCATGCGGATACATTTGATTTCATAATTTTCTGTCATCTCTACTGCGATCTCCTTCACTGCAAAATTTTCTTCCTGTGCCATCTGTGTAACATCAAGTGCAATGGCATCCTCGTACTTTTTCACATAGTGATCATTGTCCAGATAGGTGATTTTTTCTGCATCTGACTGGACCTCCTCCATTTTCTGTAAAAAAGACTGATATTCTATTTTTTCCAGAAAAGCGTCACTCTCTCCCATCCACCCCAAAATCGGATAGAGCAGTCCAAAGACCAGGATCATCTGCGAAAAAAAACGGATATATTTCTGCATGCCCGCCTTCGGAACCATCTCAAGCAGTATCGTGAGCACAAGAAAAAGAATGACATAGCTTTTCAGATAACTAAAAATCCCGTTCATCGGCTCCTTCCTATTATCCTCAATAAATAAATCCCGACGCTGCCGCCGTCAGTGCGATCGTCACAAAAAACAACAGTACACTGTACCCCAGCAGTTTTACATAGAGCATACCTCCGTTTGCCAGACCTTTTAAGCAGCCGGAGATCCGCTTATCTGACACTGGCTCTGTCACTGCCGCTGCCAGTTTGTAAAAGAATGCAAGGCACAGCGCCTTGAGCAGCGGAACAAGACTGATCAGGACAAGCACCACAAGTCCCGCTGTCCCCACGCAGCTTTTCATGACGATCCCTGCGCCAAGGAGCAGTTCGGTCACGCTGCCCACCGCATTACCAAGCCCCGGGATCACAGAAGCCGTTTTTGCAAAAATCCCATGCCCCATCCGGTCTTTTGCCGGGCCGATCAGGTTCTGTACTACATTCAGCCCCAATACGAGCACTCCTGCGATTTTTATTCCCCAGTTGATCACCTCAGAAAACAGTTCCGTCAGATTTGAAAAGCGCTCCTCCGGCACAAAATGACCGAACATTTCCAACAGCACATAAATATGGATCAGAGGCATCAGCAGATTTAAAAACAGCCACTCCACCAGATAGATCACCAGAAATGCGGTCTGGTAAAATCCCGCAGCACTGCTCACATTTGAGGCAAACATCATGCTGAGACAAAACGTCGGCACCATGACTTTCATAAATTCCACACAGCTTTCCAATGACTTTGACACGACCTCCTGAAAGAGAAGAAATGTCTGCAAAAGCATGACTGCCATGACACAATACACCAGCAGAAAACATAGCTCCGAGATATACGACGCATGAAATGCACCCGCAAAGTTTTTCAGAACCGAAAAACAGAACGCCAGCAGTACAATTTCCAAAAGCATCTTCCGGTTAGCTGCTATCTCCCCAACGAGCGATGTTTTTATCGCAGAAAACACATGTTCTCCCCACGCTGTGCTCACCCCATCCTGCATCAGTTCTTCCACCAGGCCGGAAAAAGAAACCTGCTCCACGCCATAGTCTTTTAAAAATGTATCCAATTTTCCATAGTCCATCTCATCCGAAAGTCCATCCAGATAACTATCTGTCTCTTCTGCATGAACCTTCACCGGACAAAAAAGCCCTGCAAGCATCAGAAACAGAATAACGCTCCACCGCCATCTCTCTTTTCTCATAAAAGGCTCCCTATCGTATCAATAAATGCTATCAGTACCGGGAGACTCACCACAAGGATCGACATTTTGGCAAAGTTTTCAATCTGTCCTGCAATCGCACCATAACCGGAGTCTCTGCACACATTTACTGCAAATTCTGCTGCGTAGGTAATGCCCACCATTTTGATCACCAGACCAATATAAGCACTGTCAATGGCGATCATCCCCTCTAACTTCTCCACAAATTCCAACACGATCTGAACCTTTGTGATAATATAAATAAAAATGCAGATACAGACTGCCATGCTTAAAAACATACTGTATTCCTGCTTCTCTTTGCGCAGCGGAATTGCCATCAAAACCGCTGCGACACCTAAAATCCCCACTTTTATGATATCCATGTCTTTTTCACTCCCTGCCAGATTGTAACTGCTATATGATCTATAACGTAAAAAGCGACTGCATCGTCTCAAACAGTTCATAAATATAAGGCACGATCCAGAACAGCACGATGATAAGTCCTGCCAGACTGGTCAAAAAAGCATGTTCTTCCCGTCCACTGTGTTTTAACACCTGACTCAGCACGGTCACTAAAATCCCAACCGCAGCAATTTTAAAAATCAAATTTACACTCATAAAGTTCCTGCCTTTCCACAGCTTTCGGAGCTTTTACAAAAACAGAAGAATGACGATCAGCCCACACATCACACTGACGGTCTGATACACTTTCTGTTTTTCCTTTTGTTCTCCCCTCACCTGATCGATCACATAATCCAGACGTTCCAGATAATGTTCGAGGCTTTTTTCATTTTCTCCCATGCTTTTTCCGAAAAAGGCGCATCCTGCCCCTGCAAAGATTTCTTTTTCCTCCAAAGAGAGCCCCAGCCTTTTCTGCCACGCTTCGATCCGCTCCTGCCAGAGTTCCTGTCCGCATCCTCTTTCCTTCTTCTGTAATCCCTCACCCATCTCCTTGCAGATCTCATTCAGATACGGGTTTCTGCTGTGTATCGCATGTTCCAGCACTACCTCCATGGGATCCATCGTATACGCTGTTTCATTTGCAATGTCTAAGAGCAGTTTCCGTATGTCATAAAGCAGCCGCAGATGATTTCTCAGATCCATTTGGATTTGAAATCCAAAACCAACGCTTGCCAGAAGAATCAACATACTTCCCAGCACTTTTAACATGTGATCCGCTCCATATGCTCGTCATAAACCTGCATTTTTCTCCTCCCGTTGGTCTCTTTTTCCAGAAAAATGAACCGCTGAAAAAGTCTTCGCTCCATCCACCGTTTCAGATACGGTTTTTCCGACAGTTCTTTCATATTCCCTGCATGGATCGTGCCAAGCACTCTGCTCCCACAGTTTAATGCCTGCTCTACCGCATAAAAATCTGACTCGGCTCCAAGTTCATCCACCGCAATGATCTGCGGTGACATGGAACGGATCAGAAGCTGCATTCCCTCTGCCTTTCCACAGCCGTCCATCACATCGGTTCTCGGTCCCATGTCATTCTGTGGCACACCGTGAAAACTTGCCGCAATCTCCGAGCGTTCATCCACCACACACACCTTCAGCCTGATCCCATATGCCTCCCCATTCGACAACGCACGGATGGAATCCCGCAAAAGTGTTGTTTTTCCGGCTCCCGGCATCGACAGGATCAACGTGTTATAAATGCTGTTCTTCTGCCGGATCAGCGGCAGTATTTTTCTGGCGCATCCACACTTTTCGTGGGCAATCCGGATATTTAAGAACGTGATTGGACTGATCCCTGCAATTTTTCCATCCACCAGAACGGTCTGCCCTGCCACGCCAACCCGGTGTCCTCCCTCGATCGTGATATACCCCTGCTTAATCTCCTCTTTGTAGGCATACAGCGAATAATTGCTGATATAATTTAACATTTCCCGCAGATCAGCCTCGCTCGCATGGTACAGATCTTTTTCCCATCTTCTGTAGTCCTTTTCGCTACAGAACATTTGTTCTTTTTCTTTGCCGATCAGATAACAGTTATCGCTTCCATAGCAAAACTCGATTGGTTGTCCGACTCTCACCCGGATCTCCTCCAACCCGCTCTGCCATGTATCGTCCTGAAAAAATGTTCTCATATGTACCGGAAACAACAATCTTATTTCACACAAGGCGGCACCTCACTTTCTGTTCCATCCTCACGGAATTCTATTTTTAAAGAAAAAAAAGCCATGGGAGTTTGTTTTCTCCCATGACTAATTCTATGACTTGTCTTTCTTTTTATGACTGTTATTCTATTCTTTTCTTACATTCTCTCCGGTGCAGAAAATCCTAATACATCGATACAGGTCTCAAGAACGGACTTTGTAAGCTCTAACAGACGGATGTACGATTTCTGGACTGTCTCATTCTCCTCGGACATGATCTTGGTTCCATGATAGAAACTGTTGAATGCATTGGCGAGGTCATAAATATAGGAACAGATCTTATGAGGTGCTGTCTCCTCAAAAGCGCTCTCCATCACTGCATTGAACTTGGAGAGTTCTAACATTAAATCTTTCTCGCTCTTAGAGTGCGCCGCCCCGATGACTGCACCGCTGTCATCTTTTCCAAGACCGTGATATTTGTTTAAGATCGATTTGATACGGACGATCGTATACAGGATGTATGGGCCTGTATTTCCCTCAAAAGAAGTAAAGCGGTCAATATCAAAGATGTAATCTTTGCTTGCCTGATTGCTCAGATCACCGTATTTGATTGCTGCAAGTGCGACCATTTTTGCAGTGTTCTCCGCTTCCTCTGTGCTGATCCCAAGGTTCTCCTTTGTCTTCTGGTTCTCCTGGATCTTTGCAAGCATCTCCTCATTAATACCGGAGATCAGATGCTCTAAACGCATCACACCGCCATCACGGGTCTTAAATGGTCTTCCGTCCTTGCCATTCATCGTACCAAAACCTAAAAACTTCAGTTCTGTTTCCGGTTTTACGATACCTGTTTTTCTTGCGCAGCGGAATACCTGTGTGAAATATAACTCCTGACGCTTGTCTACCACGTAAATAATCTCGTCCGGGTTATAGTCTTTCATTCTCCATACCATAGTTGCAAGGTCTGTTGTATTGTAAAGGGAAGCTCCGTCTGATTTTAAGATCATACATGGAGGAATCTCTTTCGTGTCGGTATCCTCTTTGACATCCACGACAAGAGCGCCGTCGCTGATGTATGCAAAGCCATCGTCCTTCATCTTCTGAACCATATCCGGAATATATGGCTGTGCATCAGACTCGCCCTTCCACAGTTCAAAGGAAACATTTAAGTTTGCATAGTTTCTCTTTAAGTCTGTCACGGACACATTTAAAATATGTTTTAAAAGTGCCTGATAACCGCGTTTTCCGTGCTGCAGTTCAAAAGTCGCCTGCATGGCCGCTTCCTTATACGCCTCATCCTCTTTGGATTTCTTGCTGGCAGTCGGATAAATCTCCTCTAACTCAGAGATTGTAAATGGTGCTTCTTCTGGATACTCTCTGGTGTAAGCATCATCAAAATAAACGAGTTCCGGTCTTCTTAACTTTAACTCTGTGATGATCAGTCCCATCTGAAGTCCCCAGTCGCCCAGATGCACGTCACCGATCACATTGTGTCCCATAAATTTGCCGATACGCTTCACACTCTCACCAATGATCGCAGAACGCAGATGTCCTACATGGAGCGGTTTTGCAACGTTTGGTCCGCCATAGTCGATCATGATGGTCTTTGGCGCTTCTGTCTTTTCACATCCAAAACGTCCCTCATCTTCCTGCATTTTTGCAACATAATCTGCAAGGTATGCCTCATCAATTTTCAGATTGAGGAAGCCCGGTTTTACAGATTCTGCCATCGCAAAAATCGGGTTTGCAGCAAGTTTTTCCACCACTTCGTCTGCAATCATAAATGGGGCTTTTTTGTATTCCTTGGCGGCTGCCATGGCGCCGTTACACTGGTATTCACAAAGATCAGGTCTGTTTGATAAAGTAACCTTTGCATATTTTGCATCATATCCGCATTCTGTAAATGCTTTTGTCACTTCATCTGTGATCAAATCCAAGATTTTCTTCATAACTTTTTCCTTTCGTTCTCTCTTATAGATACTGCTAACTATATAGTTTACTTGCGTTTTCAGAAATCGTCAATATTTTCTTAAAAATTATTAAAATGCCATGAGAAAGAGAGTTTTATCTCTTTGACATGGCATTTTTATAACCTTCACATTTATTCATTCTTAAAAATAACATTTCTCATTTTTGCCAATGCATTCAATAAGATAGAGCCAAGAATACAGCAGCAGATCACTTCTCCCGCGCCGACGGTCAGCATGTAAAAAGGAATTGCGACATCATGTCCACCAACTTCCATCGCAAGTCCGTATCCATAACGCAATACAAATGGAATAATCACCATATTTGCGATCACCGGAGGAAGCGTGCACAAAAACTTATGTTTCCGCAGTAAATATGTTCCGACTGCACCGAGTAATGTTGCAAGGCTTCCGAACACGACATCATAAACCGCTGCCCCTGTCAGCAGATTGCTCAACAGACACCCGATCGCCAGTCCCGGAATCGCTGCCGGTGTAAAAAATGGTAAAATGGTAAGTGCTTCGGAAATTCGTACCTGAATGGCACCGGAAGCTAAGTTAAATGCACTGATAAAAATAGTCAGCACAACGTAGATCGCTGCGATCACTGCAGCCTGGGTAAGAAATAATACCTTTTTGTTTCTCATATGTTTTTCTCCTTTAGTTTTGTTTTTCGTCAGGAAGGTTCCGAACTGACGTTTGTTTTTGCAGAATTGTACCTCTGCATGAAAAAATCGTTGTGTTATTCACACAACGATTTATAAACTATCATATTCTGCCTGCAATTGCAAGACTTTTTTATGATGGTTCCCATATGCCCTGCTGTGCAGTATTCACAACACCAAGAAATTTTCCAATTTAAGCAAAAAAATTTTCCGCCAGCGTAATACTTCCGATATAAACCACAGGTCCTGTCATAAACACGCGGTCGTCCTCTGCAAATTCCACAAGCAGATCTCCGCCCTGCATATGAACCTGCACACGGTTTCCCACCAGTCCGAGTTTATGTGCTGCAGATGCCGCCGCACAGGCTCCCGTGCCTGACGCATATGTGTACCCGGCTCCCCGCTCATAGATTTCAATCTGAATATTTTCCCGGTCAACTACGTGACAGAGCTGCATATTGATCCGGTTTGGAAAATATTTTGAATTTTCCACATATGGTCCTAAATGCAACGCTTTATTCTTGCTGATCTCTTCCATCATCACGACACAGTTTGGGTTTCCCATGGACACGCAGGTGATATTGTAAAAATTATCACAGAAGAAAATGGATTCATTGATCATATCTCCCTCAAATCCTACTGCATGGATACTGTCTGCTCCAAATGCGGCATATCCCATATCGACTTTCATGCGCGATGCATCCTCATCTAAAAACTCCACCTGTACCGGTCCTGCCTTTGTCCAAAGCTCATAGCACTTTTCTTTCACATATCCGGCATCTTTCAGATACTTTGAAAAAATCCGGATGCCGTTACCGCTTCTCTCAGCTTCACTTCCATCCGGATTAAAAATACGTACTTTTATTTTTTCATTCTCCAACACAGGACCAAATAAAATACCGTCTGCTCCCACTCCGGTATTGCGCCTGCACAACAGCTGTATCTGCCGTTCCTGTAATAATTCACGGTTCTGATTCGGATCATAGATCAGATAATCATTCCCAAGGCCGTGATACTTTTTTAATGTAACCAAAACGATCCCACCATCGCCTGTTCTTACTATTACATTATGTGGCAGACTACAAAATGTGCATCTGCCCGCAACCCTGCCAAAACAGCTTCAGGATTCCTATCCCTCATGCTGCTCATGTTCGATCAGGTTCTGTAATCTGTCATCTTTCTCATGCAGGATCTGTTGGATTTTTGTCTGTGACACTTCATCGATTGCCTCGATCTCTGCCTGTTTTAACTCTGACTCTTCGTCATAGACATGATTTTCCTGTGGATATATGCCGGCGGCATGTTCCCGTTCTTTTTCTTCCTCTTCGCCGCCAATTGCTTCCGGGGAACCATAGGAAACATTCCAGTATTTTATGATACTTCTTTTCATTTTTTCCTGTCTGTTCTTCTCATCGATCAAATCTTTCATATATGCACCAGCTTCTTGTTGTATTTTTCGTATCCCATTTGATTCTGCTTTTTTAAAACAATCCGTCTCTACTGAAACGATTTTCTTACTGTGTATAGTATAGCATTTTTTTCCAATAAAAAAAAGTTTCTTTCTGTATAATTTTTTCTTAAATGCCACATCCTCATTAATAGCATCCGACATCGACAGACCTCGGAGCTGATCCTGATTTTAGAAAAGACCGGAGGATAGCAACATGCCTGCATATAAAGTAGAAATCTGTGGCGTCAATACCGCCAAACTCCCAATTTTAAAAGAAACCGAAAAAGAAGCTCTGTTTGCACGGATCCGGCAGGGCGATCAGGAAGCCAGAGAGATGTATATCAAAGGCAACCTGCGCCTTGTGTTAAGTGTGATCAAGCGGTTCTCCGGCAGCCATGAAAATCTTGATGATCTGTTCCAGATCGGCTGTATCGGACTGATCAAATCCATTGACAACTTTAATCCTGATCTACAGGTAAAATTTTCCACTTATGCGGTACCGATGATCATCGGGGAGATCCGCAGATATCTGCGTGACAACAACAGTATCCGTGTGAGCCGCTCCCTCCGCGACACCGCCTACAAAGCGATCCATGCCAAGGAAGTTCTGTCCAGAAATTCATTTAAGGAACCTACCCTGCAGGAGATCGCAGCGGAATCCGGGGTTGCCGCAGAAGACATTTTATACGCACTGGATGCGATTCAGTGTCCGGTAAGCCTCTATGATCCGGTCTACACCGATGGGGGCGATACCCTCTATGTCATGGATCAGATCAGTGATAAGAAAAATAAAGAAGAAAACTGGGTGGAAAAGCTCTCTCTAAGTGATGCCATGAACCACCTGTCAGAACGCGAAAACTTCATTATCAACCTCCGCTTTTTTGAAGGAAAAACACAGATGGAAGTGGCGGATGAGATCCATATTTCCCAGGCACAGGTCAGCCGTCTGGAAAAGTCTGCATTGAAAACCATCCGCCAATATCTTACCCTATAATATTATCTCGACCATTTATCACATAATGCATTAATCTGATCTGCAAATTTTGCAAGTTCCTTGTTCGGCAGACCCTCGCACTTATTAATAACCTCAAGCAGCCTCTGTCCTGCCGCAAGAAGTCTTGCAAATACGTTGCTGGAAGCTTTTGATGATCCATTTTTCTTCTTCTCAATCATCTCTCTGCTTCCGTCCGCAATCTGCTCTCCTGTCACAAGATCAAACGTATCGCCGCTATATGGTGCATACGTGTCATACCCATATACTTCATGCACATGCGCCGCAAAATTCTCCGTCACTTTGTCGTCCCCATGTACAATAAACACTTTTTTCGGTGGTGTCTCAAATGCCCCAATCCACTTTGTCAGATTATTCCGGTCTGCGTGACCGCTGATTCCCGGAAGATTCTCAATCTTCGCATGTACCTCGATGGTCTCACCAAAAAGCTTTACCTGCTTTGCCCCATTTAAAAGAGAATTTCCAAGTGTTCCGGGAACCTGATAACCAACAAATAAAATCGTGGAATCCTTTCGCCAGAGGTTGTGTTTTAAATGGTGGCGGATACGTCCTGCCTCACACATACCGGATGCGGAAATAATAACTTTCGGCTGCTCGTCGAAATTGATCATCTTGGATTCATCACTCGTGATTGCCATGCGCAGTCCCGGAAAACCGATTGGGTTAATTCCCTGATGCACAAGATCCAACGCTTCCTCGCTGAAACAGTCCTCCACGTTCTTATTAAAGATCGTAGTTGCCTCCACTGCCAGCGGACTATCGACAAACACCGGGAAATTTTCAAACTCCGGCAACAGATGTTCCGTCTTGATCCTTCGGATAAAGTAAAGCATCTCCTGCGTTCTTCCTACGGAAAATGCAGGGATCACAAGATTTCCACCTCTTGTAAAGGTATCCTTCAATACCCCTGCAAGTGCGACTGCATAGTCCGGCGGTGTCTCATGCTCTTTGTCACCGTACGTGGACTCCATTACAACATAATCCGCGTCTTTGATATACTGTGGATCTTTGATCAGTGGACGATTGCCGTTTCCGATATCCCCCGAAAATACAACTTTGACTTCTTCATCGTCCTCTCTGATCCACATCTCAATGCTGGACGAGCCAAGCAGATGTCCTGCGTCCACAAACCGTACCTTTAATCCGTCACAGATCTCCACAATGCTGTTATATTCACACGGCACAAAGTGTGTCAGCACCCCCATTGCGTCATTCATATCGTACATTGGTACCACTTCCGGTTTTCCGGCCCGTTTTGCTTTCCGGTTTCTCCATTCTGCCTCAAACATCTGGATATGTGCGCTGTCTTTTAACATAATATTACAGAGTTGCGTTGTTGCCTCTGTCGCAAAAATCTGTCCCCGGAATCCATGATTATACAATAGCGGCAGCAGACCGGAATGATCAATGTGTGCGTGTGTCACGAACACATAATCCACCGCTGCTGCATTCACCGGAATCTCCTGATTCACATACAGATCCGGTCCCTGCTCCATACCACAATCCACCAGTACATGTTTATCCCCGAATGTTACATAATGACAGCTTCCTGTCACCTCATGCGCTGCACCCAAAAATTCTATCTGCATCTGTCCTTCCCCCTGTCTGTAAATTCCAGTCCGTTTTCATCTGATCCCCATGCAGCCATCTGCTGCATGTTGTCTCATCTGTCCACTGTCTGTTCCCATTGTCAAATAGTTCGACTTCTCCTTTAATTTATAACACAATTATACTCCTGTTATTCAAATCGTACAATTTCTTTTTTCAATCTTCCCATAATTTTTTTCTCAAGTCTTGAGATATAGGACTGGGAGATTCCAAGCATATCTGCCACCTCTTTCTGTGTCTTCTCCTCCCCGTCAGAAGTATTCAGTCCGAACCTCAGTTCGATGATCATCCGTTCCCTTCCGGACAGCTTTTCGATCGCAGTCTTTAACAGTTTCCGCTCTACATCCGTTTCCATGTCTTTCCCCACGACATCCTCATCCGTCCCCAGAATATCCGATAAGAGCAGTTCATTTCCATCCCAGTCCACATTTAACGGTTCATCGATGGACACCTCCAGTTTTGTCTTGCTGTTTCTCCTCAGATACATTAAAATCTCATTTTCAATGCAGCGCGATGCGTAAGTGGCCAATTTAATATTTTTGTCCGGATTAAAGGTATTGATCCCTTTGATGAGACCGATCGTTCCTATGGAGATAAGATCCTCCACTCCGACCCCTGTGTTATCAAACTTTTTTGCTATGTATACAACCAGCCGCAGGTTGTGTTCGATCAGCTCCTTTCTCGCCCGCTCTGCATGCACACCATCGAGCATCCGGATACAGTATGCTTCCCGCTCTCCCTCCAACGGTGGCGGCAAAATCTCTGCGCCTCCAATATAGTGCACCTCATCTTCCTTTCGCAAAAAAAGGCTGCAAATCCCGGACAGAAAATGAACCTTTTCATATCTTGGCAGTACAAGTCTCATGATCATGTTTTGTTCCTCTTTCCTGACACTCCAGCATAGATGCATGAAGAATCATATCATATTCTTTTCCTTCCAATAATCCTTCATTTGCAATTCCAACCGTTGCCGGTCTTATCTCGACTTCGTGCCTTCCATTCTGAATTTTTATGCATGTGATCTCTGTCACCGGCAAAAGCCCCTCCTTCTGCCCCAGGGAACAATAAGGGATAAAATGTACCCTGTCCTTTTTCGGATTTAAGATCTTTGCGGCCACTTTTTTACTTAAAATACATACTGGTCTATGATTATATGGATCGCGCAGCTGGTTTCCACTGTCCCAGTATCCCATAGTTTCCATCGCATGCCCCCGATGCACCAATGTCACTGGAAAAAGCTGATTTCCAAACTGTTTTCTACGTCCCAGATACCATGTAACAACCGACAGAACCAGTGCCGCAATGACCGCCTGAATCCAGAAAAATGTCATTCCTGTTGCACTGCTTCTCAATAATTCCATAACCCCGCCAAGGAAAATGACCATCAGATAAATGACTGCCCAGTTTTCTAAAAACTCACGCCACGAACTTTTTCCAAAACACAGGACGACCATTCCTGTATTGAGCAGGAAGTGAATCAGAATCGCCCTGCAAAAAGGCTCCGTAACGGTCAATGTAATGATCAGAGTTCCTATGGATGACAGAAATGCAATAAACCACAGTCTTCTTCCCTTTACCCTGCGCCGCAAAAGACAATTTGCGCCCGCAAGCGCAATAAAATCCATCCACAGATTCTGTAACAGATAGACATCTGCATAAAAAATATATATTTGGAACCACTCCCTCCTTTTCCTTCTCCATAGTCACATTATATTTTTTTAGAACCATCTTTTTTGTCAAAACACTCCCTCTACTTTCAGAAGTTCATCCAGTTTTTCTGACAAAAAAAGACCATTACACGAAAACCTTATGATCTTCATGTAACGATCCTGTCATCTTCTTATGTAATTATCTTCTGGAATTCTTAAGGAAATCCGGAATCTTGATATCCATCTGCTGTACAGAGCTTTCTGGCTGGCGTGGTTTCTGAATACCAGAGAAAGTTGGTGCCGGGTTTGGCTGTACCGGAGCTGTATAACCAGCCTGTGCTGCTGGTCTTGGTGTTACAGGTGCTGTCGGTCTTGGAACAGTTCCCATGTTCTGATACTGCATCTTAGGAACAATTTTGCTTGCCGCGTTTGCACCGGCAGTCTCAAGTCCTGTTGCAATAACCGTAATGGTTGCCTCATCTGTCATAGACTCATCAAACTTCGCACCGAAGATAATATTGGCATCATCTCCTGCAAGATCCTGTACATAGCTTGCTGCATCATTTGCATCCATCAAGGAGATATCTCCGGAAATATTAATAATAACGTGTGTTGCACCGTTAATAGTTGTCTCAAGCAATGGGCTGGCAACTGCAAGTTTTACAGCTTCGATCGCCTTGTCGTCTCCCTTGGCAGAACCAATACCGATATGTGCAAGTCCCTTGTCCTTCATAACGGTGGAAACATCCGCAAAGTCAAGGTTAATGAGTGCAGGTAAATTGATAAGGTCTGTGATTCCCTGTACTGCCTGCTGTAATACTTCATCTGCCTTCTTCAATGCATCCGGCATTGTAGTACGTCTGTCTACGATCTCTAATAATTTATCATTTGGAATGACGATCAGTGTATCTACGCTCTCTTTTAAACGTTCAATACCACCGGTTGCGTTCAACATACGCTGTTTTGCTTCAAATTTGAAAGGTTTTGTAACAACACCTACCGTTAAGATTCCCTGCTCTTTTGCAATCTTGGCAACGACTGGTGCGGCACCTGTACCGGTTCCACCACCCATACCACAGGTAACGAAAACCATGTCTGCACCTTTCACTGCAGCTGATAACTCCTCTGCGCTCTCTTCCGCTGCTTTCTGTCCAACCTCAGGCTGTGCTCCTGCACCAAGTCCTTTGGTAAGCTTCTCACCGATCTGGATCAATGTCGGTGCCTTACATAACTGTAATGCCTGCTTATCTGTGTTGATACCAATAAACTCAACACCGCCAATATTTTCATCGATCATTCTATTTACAGCATTATTACCAGCTCCTCCAACTCCGATCACGATAATTTTTGCACTGGCATCTGCTTCTGTTGTTCTAATTTCCAGCAAGGTAGTTCCTCCTTCATATCTCCCTATATTTATGTCAAATATGATAACCAGACAAGCCCATTTCTACTTTGTTTAGTTATCTACTCTCGAAATCATACTATATTTTGCGTTTTTTAACTCTTATAAACTATAATATAATTTTTCCTACAACAAATCAACCGCTTTTTCAAAAAAAATCAAGATTTTTTACGGTTTTTATTGTTCCACTGGCGGCATATCCTCCGCCGGTGCATTTTCGGCTGGCTGCTGCTCTTCGGCCGGTGTATTCTCTGCCGGCACATCCTGTGCAGGTTGTTCTTCCGCTGGTGTATCTGCCGACGGCTCCTCAGAAGGCTCTTCTGTCGTCTCCTCTTCTGTTTCCGATTGTTCTTCTGCCCTGTCCCAGATAATGTCGGTCGTCTCCGGTGTCCATGTCTCTAAATGGAGTGTGCCGCTAAGTCCGTCAAGCTGTGGCAAAATAATGGATAACCTCACAACTTTCTGCGACAGGTTGTCCTCAGAACCAATTTTCACCTGAATTGTTCCATAGTAAAGCACCGGCTCCATGTTACTGTCATACTGGATCTCATCCGGGAGCAGATTATATTTTTTCAAAGTCTGTGTCAGGTTCAGTAAATCCCGCAAAATATCACTGTTCTCTAATTGCAGTTTCTCATAAAGTACCACTTCCTCACAGGAGATTCCTGTGATCTTTGGCACACCGTCAATCACTTCCGTAGATGTCTCGACTACAAATCCATCTTTGTCAAAATAAGCATTCTGACCAATGGAATTAATATAAAGATAGCCGAGCATTCCTTTTTCGTATACTTTAATATGTACGGTATGGGGATTGTCCAGTGAAACCTCCATCGTATCTACAAACGGAACTTCCCCGATATCCACAAATCTGTATTTCAGATCTACATACAGGGAATTCCAGGAATATTCATCATTCAGCACCATGTTTTCAATCTGTGTGGAGCTGTACAGTTCATTTCCCTCCACGACAACGTTTTCCACGGTAAAAACATTCATGACAATGAAAACGCCCGCTGCGATAAGCAGAATCAATATCAACAGGATGTACAATCCTATCTTTCTGCGCTTTTTTCTTCTTCTCTCTTCTTTTATCATATTTAATTAACCTCAAATTTAATTCCCTTTGCCACGGAAAGCGCAAGCCCCATCTCTGCAAGCAGGAATAAAACCGAAGTACCTCCATAACTGATAAACGGCAGTGAAATACCGGTATTCGGGATCGTATTGGTCACAACCGCAATATTTAAAATAACCTGGATGGACAAATGCGCCATAATACCAACCACGACCAGCGCCCCATAAAGGTCTGACGCATTATTGGCAATGATCATAAATCTCCAGATCATCAGCAGAAACAATAAGATCACGCACACCGCGCCAAAAAGTCCAAGTTCCTCACAGATAACAGAGAAAATCATATCATTCTGCGCCTCAGGAATAAATCCCAGCTTCTGCATACTCTCGCCAAGCCCTTTTCCAAATAAACCGCCGGAACCGATCGCATACAGTCCCTGTAAGGTCTGATAACCCTTCTCGTAGGCTTCCGGATTCAGCCAGATCTTGATACGATCCATCCGGTATGCCTCAAAACTGATGAAAACAACACCTACCACACCGACTGCCGCTGCCATCAACACAAAGTGGGAATACTTCGGACTGGCAACAAACAACATACAGACTGCAATTCCAAGTATAATGATCGCTGTACTTAAGTTATTGTAGGCGACCACTGCAACGATTGGAAGCACAATTGCCATTATCTTGACAAGGCTCATGAACTCTCCCATCTTCTGTGGTGTCTTATAAATAACCGTTGCCAGAAAAATAATAACCGCAAACTTGGCAAACTCTGACGGCTGGAAAGATAACGGCCCGATTTTTAACCATCTCGCCTGACCGTTTGCCTCTGTACCAATAAAAATAACGGCGGTACAGAGCACGATAGCTGCCAGATACGCCATGGAACTCACCTTCATCCAGAACCGATATGGGATTTTCGATACAATATACATACCTACAATGCCGAGCCCTGTTGCAAACAACTGTCTTTTTACAAAATGGGAAGCATCCCCAAACTTATTGGAGCCTGCATAGGAACTGGTACTGTACAACATGACCAATCCAAAACACAAAAGAAAAATGATCAGAAACAAAAGACTGTAATCGAAATATTTAATTGGCTTTTTTTTCTTTTCCGTCTGCTGACCTCTTGCCATTCCAATTCCTCATTTCTTATTTACTGCACGTCATGCCATTATGCCTGACATTTTTTATTCTGCCAGATTGCGCACGTATTCCTTAAAAATGCGTCCGCGCTCCTCATAGTTTGCGAACATGCCCCAGCTTGCACATGCAGGGGAAAGCAATACCGCATCCCCGCTCACTGCGTTTGCATAACAGGTGTCAATTGCCTCCTCAAATGTATCACAGAGTATGACATCCTCAAAGCCATGTTTCTTCGCACATTCCGCAATCTTTTCCTTCGTCTGACCGATCAGCACGAGTTTCTTCACCTTGCCGTCAAAACTCTCAATCCACTCATCATATTCAGACTGTTTGTCATAACCTCCACCGATCAACAGTGTCGGACGGTTCATCGCGCGGATTCCCTGGATTGCCGCATCCGGGTTTGTTCCCTTGGAATCATTGTAAAACTTCACGCCGCGTTTTTCTGTCACATACTCAATTCTATGCTCGACTGCCTGAAAACGTTTCAGCACTTCCACAATTTTATCCATCGGTACGCCAAAGCTTACCGACATTCCGACCGCCGCCATGACATTCTCATAATTGTGTTTTCCTAAAATATTCAGCTCGTTTACGTTGATCACTTTTGTGTCCGTTGTGCCGTCTGCATAAAAAATATCTTCTCCGTCCAGATAAAGTCCCTTTTCCAGTTTGCGCTTGCTGCTGAAAAATACAACTTTTGTCTGAAGTGTCTCGCCAAACCTGCGCAGCACTTCATCCTCATAATTTAACACACAGGTATCCCCGGCGGTCTGATTCTTTGTAATGCTCTCTTTTGTCTCGATATAACATTCCATCGTATGATGACGGTTCAGATGATCCGGTGTGATATTTAAAATAGCTGTCACTTCCGGCGCAAACTCATGTGTTGTCTCTAACTGGAAGCTGCTGATCTCTGCGACTGTCACAGTATCCTCTGTCGTGTTTGCCGCTACCGATGTGTATGGGATTCCAATATTGCCGACCACTTTCACATCATCGAAATAATTCGCCATGATCTCACCCACAAGCGAAGTTGTCGTAGTTTTTCCGTTTGTTCCGGTAATTGCAATAATTCTTCCTTTTGCAAAATGATAGGCAAGTTCAATTTCGCCCCAGATTGGAATCTGTCTGTTTCGAAGTTCATTGACCATCGGAAGGTCTGTCGGCACGCCCGGACTTAACACAACAAGATCAATGCGCGCCATATCTTCCGGTGCAAGTTCTCCCAAAAGGATCTCTGCTCCGGCAAATACCGGATTTTTCTCGATCAATGCTGTCACATCTAAATCTTTATTTCCATCAAAAAGTACAAATGTGATTCCTTTTTTTCTGAGCAGTTCTGCGGCTGCAACTCCGCTTTTTCCAGAACCTACTACTAACACTCTTTTTCCTTCTAAATTCATCGTCTTATCCTTCCAATCTCCTGTCCGAATCCGGCAGGTCATTTTGCAATTTTCCAATGCGATTTATAAGCCTAATAATGCAAGCATGCAAAGCAGTGCTGTCACGATTGCAAACACTGCGACAACTCTCGTCTCTGACCATCCACCAAGCTCAAAATGATGATGGAGCGGAGCCATTCTGAAAATCCGCTTTCCAACACCTGTTTTTTTCTTAGTGTATTTAAAATAAGTAACCTGAACCATAACAGATATGACTTCTGCCAGATAAATCAGTCCAACGATCAGGATATATAATGGCATCTGGAGCATATAGGCAGTTGCCACAACAAAGCCGCCCAGTGCCAGCGAACCGGTATCGCCCATGAAAACGCTTGCCGGATACACATTAAATAATAAAAATCCAAGCAGGGCTCCTGCTACTGCGCAGGTGATCGGTGCGATCCCTGCATTTGTTCCGATCGCCACAACCGAAAAAAAGGTTGCAACCATGATCGTAACGCTTGACACAAGCCCATCCACACCATCCGTAAAATTCACACCATTTACAGTTCCGATCACTGCAAAATAAAGTAGCGGAATCGCAAGCCATCCGATATTCAAGTACTTTCCGCCGGAAAACGGAATCAGCATGGTAAGTTCAATTCCGGAATAACGCACCATATAAACTGCAAATACGGTTGTCACAACAAACTGTAAGATCATCTTCTGCCACGGAAGCAGTCCGTCCGATCTGCGGAGCACAACCTTCAGATAATCATCCAGAAAACCGATCACACCGAATCCCACGGTCATAAAAAGGATTGGGATAATTCTCGGATAATCTTTGACATAAAACAGAGAGGTAATGATAATACTTGCCAGTATCATAAGTCCACCCATAGTCGGGGTTCCATTTTTCTTCAAATGGGATTCCAACTCTTTACGCTCCGTCTGCCCCACCTTTAACCGTTTCAAAAAGGGGATCACGATCGGTCCTAAAATTGCACTGATTGCAAAAGAAATCAAAACTGGTATCACTATTTCATAATCCATGACTAAACACCTCTTGTATTTTTTCTAACGTTCAATTCGCCTAACTAGTATACGTTATTTCATCTCATTTATCAAGGTAAGGCAAAATGTTTTCGAATATTTCCTTCGCCACAGGAGCAGCGATCGTTCCGCCGTAATAAATCCCCTGCGGATTGTTAATAACAACAAGCACAAGCACCTGCGGATTGTCAGCGGGCGCAAATCCGAGAAACGATGAAATGTATTTATGGTCGCTTCTTGGAAGTGTCTGTGAAGTTGCTGTCTTTCCACCGATGGAAAAGCCCTCAATTTTGGCATTTTTACCAGTTCCCTCTGACACCACTTTCTCCAGCAGATAGCGCATCGTTTCCGAAGTTTCTGCTGTGCAGATATTCTCATGCGTTTCATAGGAGAACGTTTTTACTGTATTTCCGTCCGCATCCTGCACGCTTACGCCAAAATGTGGTGTCACGCGCGTTCCCCCATTAATAATAGAAGATACCGTCGTGACAAGCTGGATGGGGGTAATCTGAAACGACTGCCCAAACGAGATTGTCGCAAGTTCCACCGGTCCAATATTTTCCGTCTTATGCATGATTGTTCCCGCTTCCCCCGGAAGATCAATATTCGTTTTGGATAACAGCCCGAACTGTTTGAAGTAACCGGCAAAGTTCTCCGCGCCTAACCGCTCGCCAAGTTCCATAAAAACCGGGTTGCAGGAGTTCATGATCCCTGTCTCAAATGTTTCCGCACCGTGCCCTGTCGTTCTCGCGCACCGGATTCTTCTGTCCTCCACTATTTTATAACCCGGGCAGAAAAATGCATCGTCCAGTTTTACCACTCCCTCTTCTAACGCTGCCGCTGCCGTAATAATCTTAAATGTAGAACCCGGCTCATAGGTATCACTGATGCACTGGTTTCGCCACATTTTATTCAACAGATTCTGTTTTTCTTCCGCTGACACAGCTTCCCCGGTGTCCCCAGCCAGAGTAAACGGATTGTTCAGGTCAAACTCCGGATAATTCACCATCGCCATAAGTTCGCCGTTCTGCGGGTTCATCACGATCACGGAAACACTGTCCGCTGACTTTTTTGTGCAGACTTTTTTTGCCGCCTGCTCACAGTACATCTGAATATTGTAATCTAATGATAAGCAAAGGTCATAACCGTTCACGGGTTCTAATCTGCTCTCCCCGGCATTCTCGATCTCAATTCCCCTCGCATCGGTTAACGTGAGGATTTTTCCGTTGGTTCCCTGAAGGTATTCATCATACTTTACTTCAAGTCCCAAAATGCCCTGATTGTCGGCCCCGGTAAATCCAAGTACTTTGGAAGCAAGCGTCCCATAAGGGTAATATCGTTTATAATCCTCATCCACTTTCACTCCGGAGAGTCCATAGGCTCTGATTGCGTCCCCGGTCTCCTTTGCGACATTTGTTTTCACTCGCTCGATGGAACTGACTTTCTCCACACGTTTTCTAGCAGTCTCTTCCGAAATGCCAAGTTCTTTCACAAGCATAGCAATGACTTTTTCAGGTTCTTCCATCTGGTTATGGATCACGGAGATCGTGCATACAGATTTGTTTGTGGCAAGCACTGTGCCGTTTGCATCTAAAAGTTTTCCCCGTGCCGCCTTAATATCTCGCTCCCTCTCATGAAGATTCTCCGCTTTATTTCCATAATATTCGGAGCAGAATATCATCAGATAGACCAGTCTTCCAATCAGAAACATCATAATAAAAAAAACTGCCACGAATACGATCATTACCTTTTTGCGGTTAAAGGTCTTATTCCGATACATAAAACAAAAACCTCATAAAAGTCTTCCTTGCATTTTATTCCAACTTTTATGAGGTTATGTTTCTATTCACTGTTATCGGATGTTGTTCCTGCTTCTTCTGCATTTACACCATCATTTTCGGCGTTTTCTTCGTTGTTTTCCTCGGCTCCCGGAATATCTTCCATGGTATCCGGCACATCATCCGTTCCTTCCGGTTCTTCCTCCGGAATATTTCCTGTCACACGGTCTGTCACAGCGGCTGCGCCTGTATCCGTTCCGGTAATATCCCATCCGGAATGTAAGCCTGTCGTCTCCTCATCCGGATAAATATTCATATAAGGAAGTACTTCTTCTAAAATCTCCCTCACAATATTCTGTGCAAATGTGCTGTGTGGCTGATCCTGCGAGTTCGGCTCATCCACAAAACAGTAGATCATTAACTGAGGATCGTCCACCGGTGCAAAACCGATAAAAGAAACCAGATAGTTCACACCATCACGCGGCACTTTCTGTGCCGTTCCGGTTTTACCTCCCATGGAGTAACCGTCTACTTTTGCCGTATTTCCGGTACCGGATGTCACGGTTGAGTACATGTATTGTTTTAATGTATCACTTGTTGTCTTAGATACAGTTTCACGCAGCAACGTCGGAGAAATATCCTGAATCGTATTTCCATTCTGATCCGTGATCTTGCTTACCACTCTCGGCTGATATAACTTACCGCCATTGACCAGAGAACAGAAAGCAGTTCCAAGCTGGATCATCGTGGTATTAAAGTTCTGTCCGAAAGCATTGGTTGCAAGACTCAGCTGTGATGTTGTATCCAATGTGTAAATCAGGGAATCTGTTCTCGATTCTCCCGGAAGATCAATGTTCGTTTTCTGTCCAAATCCAAAAATCTGCTGGTACTCCGTGAAATTCTCTGCCCCGATCCGGTAGGACATCTGCATCAGGGCATCATTACAGGAATTCATCAATGTCTGTTCCAAAGTCTGCATTCCGTGTCCACCTTTTCTATAGGCAACACATTTTACGGTAAATCCGCTGAGCTGTTCGGCTCCATCACAGAAAAAGGTATCATTGGTCGACAGTGTTCCTGTCTCAAGCCCGGCTGCAACCGTAAATGGTTTTGCCGTTGATCCCGGCTCATAAGTATAGGTCAGACATATGTTCTGCCACAACTGATTTAACGCTTCGAGTCTCGCATCATCATCCATCGCATCGATCTCTTCCTGTGTATAATACTCAGATAAATCCCATGGATTGCTCAGATCGTAGTTTGGATACTGTGCCATTGCAAGGACATCGCCATTGTCCGGTTTCATGATGAGCACGCCGATTCTTGTTGCTCCGCCCTCACCCTCTCTGTAACCATCTGTATAGGCCTCATTAAACTCCTGTATTTTCTTCTCTACCACCGACTGGATCGTCGCATCGATCGTTGTCACTAACGTATTGCCGTTGACTGCCGGTTTGATCGTTTTTTCAAAATTACTGTCTGAATTCAGATATCCATACTGTCTGCCGTTAATTCCATTTAACGTGCCATCATAATAATTTTCCAGTCCATTAATTCCAAGGTTACCGGATGTTGTGAACCCGATCACGGAACTTGCCAGTTTTCCATATGGATATTGTCTCTGGTATTCTTTTTCAAACCAGACACCCTTGATATATGGATTGACCAGTTTTCCCTTTTCATCCCGCTCCTCCTGCAGATTTACAAAAGGCTGGATCGTATCATAGGACAAACGCTTGGCAAGCACAATGTATCTGCTGTCCGGAGAGTCCTTCAGGTAAGAATAAAGCTGTTCACTTGTCAGATCCGGGAAGCAGCTTACAAGCGCATTGATCGTCGGCTCCACATATTTTTCATCATCATTTAAAACGGAGCAGTCCAGAATCACATTATAAACTGCGATACTGGTTGCCAGCACAGTTCCTTTTGCGTCTACAATGTCTCCTCTCTGATAAGGAATTGTCTGGCTGTCATAGCCCTGCTGTGCCAGAACGATTTTCTCATATTTTTCTCCACTGGTGTACTCAATATACATCAGCCTTCCGATGAGTCCGATCATAAGCGCTGCAACAACGGTAAACATGACGATCATTTTTTTCTGCATGCGCTTTGGAAACTTTAACATCGGCTTTTTCGGTCTTCTTTTTGCCATTCTACCACCCGGATTATTTTTTTGCCTGAAAATCCTCTCTATTGTGGGATTTCATTATACTGATTCATGTAGTCTGTCTTATCTACAGAGTAGTAGACGATCTGATCCTGTGTTGCATAAAACATACCAAGCTCATCGATTGCCTTCTCCTTGATCGCATCGAGATCTACTGCGGTATTAATTCTCTTGTAAGCCTCGTCATTGTCAGCCTTAAGGTCTGTCACCTGGCTCTCTAAGCTTGCGATTTTTTTCATTCTTGCAGTCACATCGGACTGAAGCTTAATATAAGCTCCACAGAAAATGCCAAATACGGTCACTGCCATTGTCAGGAATACAACATAACTTTTGCTCATGCGAAGCGCTTTTTCCTGATTTCTGGCTGCGGCACGTCTGCGTTTTCTCAGCTCTTCCTCGCGTTCCCGCTCCTGTCTGTCTCTGCGCTCTTTGCGGTAATCCGGCATCGCCTCCATACGGCGTACGGTGTTGCCATCTACCTGATATGCTGCTCTATTTCGATTGTTGTGATTTACTGTTCTGTTCGGCATCTGCTACACCCTTTCAAAAACTCTTAATTTTGCACTCTTGGAACGGGAGTTCACTTCTAATTCTTCCTCGGAAGGAAGAATCGGTTTTCTTGTGACTACCTTTCCCTTGGATTTTTTACCACATACACACACTGGAAAATCGCTCGGACAGGTACATGGGTTCTCATTTCGTTTAAAATTCGTCTTTACAATTCGATCCTCTAAGGAATGGAACGTGATAATACAGATTCTTCCACCCGGATTCAAGAGATCTATCATATCGTCCAAATTATCCTGAAGTACTTCTAACTCTTTGTTCAACTCAATACGGATTGCCTGAAAGGTTCTTTTTGCCGGATGTCCACCGGTCACCTGAACTTTCATTGGAATGGAAGCCCTGATGATCTCCGTCAGTTCTCCGGTTGTCTCGATCGGTTTCTTTGCCCTCTCCTGCACGATGTGTTTTGCAATATTTTTTGCAAACTTGTCCTCACCATAATCACGGATGATCCGGTAAAGCTCCATCTCACTGTATCCGTTTACAATATCTTTTGCAGTCAGGCTCTGTCTGTCATCCATTCTCATATCAAGTGGAGCATTCTCATCACGGTAAGTAAAACCACGCTCCGGTGTATCTAACTGAAACGAAGATACGCCAAGATCCAACACGATTCCATCCACCTTTTCCACGCCAATGCGGTGAAGTTCCTCTTTCATGTTGGCGTAATTGCTTCGGATAATGGTGATCTTGTCACCAAATTCCTTTAATCTTTCTCCGGCGGCTGCGATTGCATCCGCGTCCTGATCGATTCCGATCAGCCTGCCTTTTTCTGATAACCGTGAAGCCACCTGGTAAGCATGTCCGCCACCGCCAAGTGTTCCATCCACATAGATTCCGTCAGGCTTGATATTCAAATTTTCAATTGTCTCATTTAGTAATACTGAATAATGATTAAATTCCATTGTGATCCTCTCTGCCTGACTTTTGCTCTGGCTCTCTTTTTTTATTCTCTGTGGATCAGATGCTGAACCCTAAATCTGCCATGTGTTCTGCAATCTCATCCATCTCATCTTCATCATATGTATTCTCCTGCCATCTGTCTTTGTCCCAGATTTCCACTCTGCTTAAGACTCCGACTAAAACGACATCTTTTGTCAGATTTGCATATTCTCTTAAAACTGGTGGAAGAAGGATTCTTCCCTGCTTGTCCAGTTCACAGGAAGCTGCTCCTGCAAAAAAGAAACGTGAAAACTTTCTTGCATCCTTGGAAGTCATGGAAATGTTTCTGAATTTCTCTTCGATGTTGTGCCATTCTTCTGACGTATACACAAATAAGCATCCATCAAGTCCCTTTGTCACTACAAATTCATCGCCAAGCTGCTCTCTGAATTTTGCCGGAACTATCAGTCTGCCTTTTGGATCAACTGTGTGGTTGTATTCTCCCATAAACATGACACAATCACCTGCCTTTGTGCGGCAGCTGGTTCCTCTTGATTTTCCATTTCTGTGGTCATTTGCCACCACTTCGAACCATTCTCTACCACTTTCCACCACTTTTAAACATATATTAGACTATTCTTAAGAAAAAATCAATATTTTAGCGCAAAAAAATAATGCCAGACCAGTTATTTCCTGATTTGGCATTATTTTCCATTCTTCTCTACTTACTTCTTTCTGTTTCCTCGATATACTCTTCAATCAGCTGATCGAGTTTTGTACTTTTTTGATAGTAATTATCAAACTTATCCTGTCGTAAAAGTGCCTGATCCAGTTCAAATCGAACGGATTCGATTTCCTGCTGTAACTCACTCAACTTTCTCATATGAATCCTCCTGATTTCCTCAATGGAAAATGCAATTTTACAAATTCAAATTTCTGCTAATTGCCGGAGCAGAGAATAGTCCCTTTTTCTTTTCCCCTTTTTCTTTTCCTCTCTTTTATATTCTCCATATTACTATCCGCAGATTCAAAAATCAAATGAATTAGGTGATGAGTTTTCTCCAAAATTCGACATTTCCAAACGGATTTTTTCACAATTGCACGTATTTCCTACAAAAACAGCGCACCCATTTTTCGACTTTGGATGCGCTGTTTATAAAAAATTAATATTTGATTCGTATGTTTTCCTATCGTTTTTGTATGTTTTTCATTTTTCAGGAATGTTTTAACCGGAATTCTGCCCTTTTCTCGGCGAGTAAATGTATCATTGTCTCCATTGCCTTGTAGTTCACCTCCACAATGTGATGGATATCATCCTCCACATCATGCTTTCTCACAAGATAATCATCATGGGATTTCTGGATAAAATCACAAAGATTTTTGGCATTTTTAAATTCCAGATGATCTGCTTTATGCGGTTTTGCAGCGTCCGTCTTGATATATTTCCGCAGATCCCGCTTTAATTTTTCCTCGTAAGAGCAGTGATCCTTCAGACTTCCCGGATAGATTTTATTGTGCGGATAAGTAAAATAATCTGCCAGATAGTGGCTGATCTGTCCAAGATCCATGTAATACTTGCGTCCTTTTTTCTTCTCCACCAGTTTTCTACCCTCGGAAAGGCGCTCAATATGGCGTCTGATATCCGGGTAAGTTCCGTCCATCTCATGACGCTTATAGACGAAAGATGGCTTAATGTCCGGCAGGACACTTCCGATGTAAAAAGATAATTTATGTTTTTTTAGATCATTGTCTTCCATATTATTTACAATGTAACGTGCCAGTGAAATATGTGATTTTTTTCTCATAAGTACCGCCTCCAAACAGGAATCTTTTTGTTTTTCCAACTCCCATACTACATCTCCGCGGCAAAAGAAACAAGGGTATCTTTGTAAACTTTTTGTGTAGTTTTTGTGTTTTAAAGCACTGGAATCCTGCTTTACAGATGTAAATTTTCTTATCCTGCTTTTTTATGGTCTGCACAAATGGAGCATGTGCAGACCAGTTTCATACCTGTATTAATTATTCATATTTACAGTTGCACTCGAAGCTTGCGCACTCTGTCTCTCCACAGGTGCAGGCTCCGGCACCGGAAATACCGATATGATCTGCGTGACATTTCTCATTTTCATTGAAACGGCAGTGTGCTGCCTCACACGCAACGTCGATTTCCTTAGAAACATCTCTTAATGCGTTACAGGCTGCACCGTTTGTTCCGCGGTCTTTGAAACTTCCGCAACAGGTGCTCTGTGCTTCGGTTGCTTCGCGTCCCTCCACCTGAATGTCGCCTTTGCAGCAACAGCCGTCTTCATTATTGTAGGTGCAGCTTTTCACTGAACAATCCAAATATGCCATACTTTTTTCTCCTTTTCATTCAAATCTGTCTAGCCAATTGCGAAACTCATTATAATCGTCTTTCATGTCTTTTGTTAATTTTTCACAATTCAACTTAGATTTTCATGAGTTTCGCAATTGTCTTAGATTAGTATGGCGATTTTTGAAAAAAATATGCAAAAGGGCATATGCCATAATTTTCTGACATATGCCCTTCTTTCAATTTTTATTCATTTTTATTTTAATGCGGCAGGATTGATCTTCTTTGTTGCGATCTCATCCTTTAACATTGCAAGGAACTCTTCTTTTGGAACGGTTGTGGTAGCCTGCTCACCGTGAAGTCTGTAGCTTACCGTTCCGTCTTTGACCTCGTTCTTACCAAGAATGATGAGGTAAGGAACTTTTTCTACCTGTGCTGCTCTTACACGATAACCGAGTTTCTCGGCACGCTCGTCGATCTCCACACGGATATCATTCTCATCCAGATAATTAAGAAGTTCATGAGAATATGCATTTAACTCTTCGTCCTCGTTCTTGACCGGAATGATTCTTGCCTGAACCGGTGCTAACCAGAGTGGCAGATTTCCTTTTGTTTCCTCTAAGATATAAGCCATGAAACGGTCAAGGGAACCAAGGATTGCTCTGTGTAAAACAACCGGTGTTTTCTTTGTGCCATCTTTGTCAATGTATGTCAGATTGAATTTTGCAGGCAAGCAGAAATCAAGCTGGCAGGTGGAAAGTGTGTATTCATTTCCGATTGCCGGTTTTACATTTACATCAAGTTTTGGTCCGTAGAATGCAGCCTCTCCGATTTCTTCTGTATATTCGATTCCAAGGTCATTTAATACTTTTCTCAAAGCGTCCTCAGCGGTGTTCCACATCTCATCATCATCATGATATTTTACTTTATCAGCAGGATCTCTTAAGGAGAGCACGCAACGGTAATCTGTGATGTTGAAATCCTTGTAAGTATCAAAAATCAGATCTACAACCTGTGAGAACTCTGACTCAATCTGTTCCGGTGTCACGAAAAGATGTGCGTCGTTCTGGCAGAAATGACGTCCTCTCTCGATACCTTTTAAAGTACCGCTGGCTTCGAAACGGAAGTCATGTGCGATCTCACCGATACGGATCGGAAGATCTTTGTAGGAATGCATTCTGTTTGCATAAATCATCATATGATGCGGGCAGTTCATTGGACGGAGAACAAAGGACTCTCCCTCCACTTCCATTGCAGGGAACATATTGTCTTTGTAGTGATCCCAGTGGCCGGATGTTTTGTATAAATTAACGGTACCAACACATGGTGTCATGACATGAAGATATCCAAGCTTTCTCTCTTTTGCTTTGATATAGTTTTCAAGTTCCTGCCATACCGTGTATCCCTTTGGAAGGAACATTGGAAGTCCACGTCCAACGAGATCATCTGACATGAAAAGATTCATTTCTTTACCGATTTTTCTGTGGTCACGGTCTTTTGCTTCCTCAAGAAGTTTTAAGTGCTCCTCTAACTCTTCCGGTGTTGGGAAACATACACCGTAAATACGCTGCATTACGTGATTGTTTGCATCCCCTTTCCAGTATACGCCGGAGTATTTTACAAGTTTAAAGTTCTTGCATAACTTTGTATTGTCTACGTGAGGTCCACGGCAGAGATCCGTGAAATCTCCCTGATCGTAAACAGAAATGTTTCCATCTTCCAGACCTTCAATTAAGTCCAGTTTGTATGGATCATCTTTGAACATTTCCATTGCTTCTGCTTTGGAAATCTCACGTCTGTAAATCTTCTTGCCTTCTTTGCAGACTTTCTTCATCTCTTTCTCGATTGCTGCAATTGCTTCGTCGTTGATGATATCATCGCCAAGGTCAATATCATAATAGAAACCTTCTTTTACAACTGGTCCTACCCAGAACTTTGCCTGTGGGTATAAGTGTTTTACTGCCTGTGCCATCACATGTGCGCAGGAATGGTTTAAAGTATTCAGTCTTTCGTCTGCTTTAAAATCTACCATTTTCTTCATTTCCTTTCGCTATATAAAAATAAGTTTCTGTAGGAAGTATCTCCGATTCTCTGTACAACATAAAAAATCCCTGATACTGCATTCCTACAATATCAGGGACGATATACTTATCGTGGTTCCACCCATCTTCATCTCTCCGTCTTACCAGACATCAATCTTCTTACTGCCTGTCCATTCCAGAGAAATCTCATTCTTGATTGTAACGGTATCACCGGACCGGATTGGGGTCACTCAGAGTTGGTCTTCACATAATTCTTAGCCGGAACGCTCACACCAAACGCCTTCCTCTCTGGGACTTTTGCTTATGCTACTCTTCTCTTCATCGTTTTGACTAGGGTCATTCTATACCCTTTTCTTCTATCTGTAAAGTATTTTTTACAATTCCGATATGACGGACTATCTTCCGCAGCAGTATTTGTACTTCTTACCGCTTCCGCATGGGCATGGATCGTTACGTCCGACTTTTTTGCCTACATGAACAGTGCCGGATTTCTTCTGCTCTAAGAATAAAGTTTTTCTCTTCTCATCATCGAAAATCTCTTTCCACTGTGGTAATTCATATAACCAGTCTGCTTTTGCGTCAACCATGTTTTTGTATAATTTTTCTTTGTCAAAAACAAGGTTAACTTTTGTATCTTCTTCCATGGTGTCGATTGGATTAGCCTCTACCAAGCTGTCGTTGATTCCGTCTAAGAATCCTGTCATCTCCATAACACTGAGGTTGTACTTCTCTGCAAGCTCTTTTACAGTTCCTTCTACTTTCTCATCTGGATTTGTTAAAAGCTGTTCGTATACGCCCTTCTCTAAAAGGAAGTATCTCTGCCAGAATCTCTGTAATTCACCTCTATCTGCTTTCTCATTATAGGCAACTTTCTGCCACTGTTCCAATAATGCCATGTTACATTCCTCGATTTCTAATTATAGTATATTTGCACCATGCACAGGTGCATTTGTTATTATAGCAAATATTGATGGGATTTTCAAAGGATTTTTTTTGGTGGGGAATAGCAAGTATTTTTAATACTAGAATACCAGACAACCGAAAGCTACCAAATCTTTGCCACAATGTCAAGCGGTAAATTTAAAATGAGCATAAAAATAGCTCTTCTCTGAAATGAGAAGAGCTATAAAAAGCATTATATTACTTTACCCATTTTTTCTTTCATGAGCGTAATAAAACAGTTCATCTGGGGTGTAACCCATTTGTTTTTGTGATACACCAGCTGACTCCACATCTGAATACGACAGTCCTCAACATCTACGGTTTGCATTTTCCCGGATAGGAGATAAGGACGAACCACATATTGCGGAAGGAAAGACAAGCAGTTGCCATGAAGCAGTATTCTGACGAGGATGTCCGTGTTACCGGTTTCCAGAAAAGGGTGTATTTCCAGCTTTTTTTCCGCCAGAAGCTGCTCCAGATCATAGCGGTAACTGACACTTTTTTCCGTTAGCACAAAGGGTTCGCGCACCACTTCCGCTAAAGATACTTTTTTCTTGCGACAAATCATATGATCGTGGGAAGCAACAAATAGGATGGGTTCCTGCTGTTCCAACAGCTTGACCCAATCTGCAAAATCTGTTTTCTTGTCCAGAAAGAATAAAAGATCCACATCATTCTGTCGAACCATATCGAACAGTTCATGAATCAAACCTGTGTGGATGCTGACCATTACATCCGGATAACGATGGTGGTATTCCATCAGAATGGGCGTAAGAACGCTCAGCAGAAGAGATTCCGCCGTACCGATTCGTAAACGTCCTGAAGGATTTTCTGGTTCACGAAGAAAATCTTTTGCGTTTTGTTCAGCCTTTAATATCTCTATGGCATAGGGGATAAACTGTTCTCCACGCTCGGTCATCCGAACTCGTTTCCCAATTCGCTCAAAAAGCTGGATCCCCAGTGCTTGCTCCAGCTGGTGAATCTGAACTGTGACAGTAGCCTGAGAATAACCTAGTTGCTCCGCCGCTTTTGTAAAATTCTGCAATTCTGCCACCCTTAGAAAGGTGGAAAACAATCTTAGATCCATGTTTCTCCCTTAATTAAAAAATATAATTACAATAATAAAAATTATTTGTTTCCTTAATCATCAATCCTATGATACACTATTAAAGCAGGAAATTCAACTGTACATCTTCGAATCAGGAGGATTTTATGGCTATTGGAAGATGCAAAGTTGTCATTATCGGTGCTGGCAATGTAGGTACTGCTCTGGCTCATCATCTTGTAATCTGCACGCCTGCGTTATTTTTTGGCTGACCTGATTGGTATTGATGCCCGCAGCCTGGAGGCCATGTGCATGGGAGAACATGGAGATTCACAAATGATTCCCTGGAGCCAAGTAACAGTCGGCGCAAAGCGTATTATAGATATCCTGCGAGATAGCCCGGAGAGGTTTCGTTATGTGGAGTTGGATTCAATTAGAAAAGAAATTGCCAAAATTGCTTATCAGATTGTAAAACAGAAAGGCGCTACTAATTATGGTATTGCTGCTGTTGCAGCACGAATGATCAAGGCTATCATACAGGATGAAAACATTGTTATGCCCCTGTCTGTCATGCCGCATGGGGAATATGGACTCTCCGACCTCTATTTAGGTATTCCCGCTGTTCTGAATGGGTCTGGTATTCGAGAGTTGGTAGAGTATCACCTGACATATCAGGAACATCAGGCGTTGCTTGCGTCTGCTGCCGTTTTACAAGAGGCAAACCAGAAGGTGCAACAACTGGTTAAGTGGTAGTAATTTTTTTCTGTCAACTATAATATGTGCGAATCTTTTAAAGTGTTCATAAGCAGAACAGAAGAAGCGACATAAGAAGCAACATTTAATAGGGAGAACACATGTCTGCCAAATGAGTCCTGGTACCTGTATTTGGAAATTTTACCCTATCATGAGAGGATGTTTTTTAAGATGATATCATTAATTAATGCAATTTATAACTTTTTATGGGGAGATCTGGTGCAGATCCCGCTTCCAGGAGGAAGTACACTGGGAATATCCCTTCTGGTTATGATTTTGGTGCCAGCCGGAATCTATTTTACGATCCGCACTCACTTTCTTCCTCTCCGAATGTTCCCAGAAATGATCCGTATAACACTAGAGAATAACAAAACCAAAAATTCTGACGGTATCTCTGGCTTGCAGGCACTGATTGTATCTACGGCTTGCCGCGTAGGCATGGGCAATCTGATGGGCGTTGTGGCTGCCATCTCCGCAGGAGGTGCAGGTGCTGTATTCTGGATGTGGCTCATTGCACTTTTGGGCGCATCTACTGCCTTTATAGAGGCGACTTTGGCCCAAATCTACAAGGAAAAGGATCCGCTGTATGGTGGTTACCGTGGTGGTCCGGCGTATTATCTCCACGTACTGTTCGCATCAAGGAGTAAGAGACAAAGATATTCCCTCTTCGCATGTCTGTTTGCCTTATCCGGGCTTCTCTGCTGGTGTGGAATCAGTCAGGTGATCAGCAACTCGGTCGCATCTTCTTTTGAAAATGCATTCCACATTCCTCCGCTGTATACCACAATTTTTCTAGTTGCTATTGCTGCGATAATTGTGTTGCGGAAAAACGCCACTGTCAAAGTTCTGGATATCATGGTGCCAATCATGGCCGCATGTTACTTTTTCCTTACAATTTTCATTATTGTCAAAAATGCTGGTCAGCTTCCCGATGTTTTGAGCCGGATTTTCAGCGAGGCGTTCGGTCTGCGGCAAGCTGTTGGTGGAGGTATCGGCGCAGCGATCATGAACGGTGCGAAGCGTGGATTATTCTCTAACGAAGCAGGATCTGGTTCCGCCCCCTGTGCGGCTGCCGCTGCGGATATCGACCATCCTGCCAAGGAGGGGCTTTTTCAGGCTCTCGGAGTATTCATCGATACATATGTAATCTGCACCTGTACAGCGATGATTATGCTCTTAGTGCCTCAGGAATTAACCGAGGGGTTAGCAGGTATGGATTTACTGCAAGCTGCTATGGCATACTATTTTGGCGAATTTGGTGTTGTGTTCATCGCACTAATTCTGTTTTTATTTAGCTTTTCCACATTCTTAGGAATTTTGTTTTATGCAAGATCAAATGTGGCGTATTTGTTTGGCGATAACTGGCTCTCTCAGACGCTCTACAAGGTACTGGCCCTTGTAATGCTCTTTATCGGCGGCATTGCAGCATACCAGTTTGTATGGGATTTGGGAGACGTTGGGGTCGGTCTGATGACAATTTTTAACATGATAGCACTGTTCCCATTAGCTCCCAAAGCTTTACAGGCATTAACTGATTACGAACATTCTCATAAGCGGTGAGACTTTTCCCGCAAACAATATTTGCATTTTTTAGAGCATTTTTCCCATACTCACTTTTTAATTTACATTTCTGATCAACAAAAAATTTTACCCCATCTCTCGGTTGTTTAGGGATGGGGTAAAGTTTTTATGTTGCAATCTCCGGGATTTCCCCGACAAAGTTATAAACGATCCTGACTTCCTGCACCTGTTCCCATTCCTCCGGCGTCACAATCGCCTCATGGCAGACCTCAATGACCTCCCATTCCTCACGGGGGATAATGTCATAGGTATTGGAGCGGATGCCTTTCTGGTGCGTCCGGCAGACAAGATGTGCGCCCTTATAAAAGGGATTTCGCAGGATATGGCTGATCCTTGCGCTCCCCCACCTCTAAAGATTTCAAATTCTTTTAATTATAATTTTCCTCTTACATTTTGATTTTGACATTTATACCTCTTTTTAAAACATAAAGTTTAAGATCACATACGGATTACTTTCATTTGATATTTCTTTATTTTTTTCTTTTCTTCCCATATAGAAAAAATTCATAATATCATTAAATTCTGTTGTCTCTGGATCATTTCCTGTTAATATTCCATTTTTCTCATAATATGGCAAAGCACTTTCAAAATCTAAATATAAAGCACCATTACTGTTAATCAGTTCTCCTACTTCTGAAATCTTACTTTTGCATAATATATACATATTATCAGGTGAGATATTCTTGATAAATTTAGCTATCTCTATGCCCTTATTTTTCATTCATTAGTTCAAACTACCTATATCATCAACTTTAATATAATTTAAAATTGCAGGTGCTGCTTCCCAACTATTGGGATACCTCATTTTCGAATCATATACACATTTTCCTATTCTTTTCTTTAATTCATCAATGCTCTCCACCCCAAATAAAATCTGCATTTTTTTACAATATCTGCGAGATTTCATTCTTTCCCATTCCAGCTGTTTATTCTGAACATATATATAACATGTTGGAAACCAATAAATACCATACCAACTTTTTTCATCTTCTACTAGTTCGTAAGCATTGCATACCTGATATAAAAACAGATCTGCTTCCGCAATCGCTTCTGATGTATATATTGGAAGCTTCTCCCTCTGATTACATATTATATCTCCCATCAAAGTGTATTTATTTTTCATATCTGATCTTTGTTTATAATGTTCTTCAATGGCACTACTATAATGTTGAAATGCAGTATAATTAGCCTGTTTAATTACTCCTCCAAATAAACTTGTTTCCAAAAAATATGTATAAGTCAATAATACATTGATAGCAGCATAATCTTTAATATGCCTCATATACACTATAATGCAAATAAACAATTCCCACAAAAGTGTTTTATATATATCTAAGTCATTTTCACATACTGAATTTGCATTTTCATTAAATGTTCTTATACAACATAATTTGTTATACATGTATTCAAGATTTTCTGCTAACACTTCTGCATAATTATCTTCCATTTCTGCAACTGTCTCTACAAAATCCAAATATATATCTCGAATTGGTTTCATATTTAAGAAAGTATCATAAACTTCTTTGGGATTCATTTCACATTTATAATAATCTTTTAATGCGTCAATATATGCTTCCTGAAATCTTGATATACAATTTCTTCTTTTATTTAAGATATTACTTCCATGAATTTGACGAATTAAATCTTTTAATGGAAAAAAATTTGTCTTTTCCTCATCCAACCACTCTGGTCTTTTTCCTAATTTTGGTTTCACAAGCTGTGGTTTTTCATATATATTCCGAAGTAATTTTTCATATTGTTCTTCATATTTTATTGTATCTGAAAGATCTATATATATTCTCGTTTTTATATAGGCTGGCAAGTACTCATTTCCCTCATCATCTCTTTCAGCAATGATTGGAATAAATTTTTCCTGTTTCATTTTCCCATATATTTCACCAGAAATAATTACAGTCTCATCACCAACACCTCCTGTTCGATTATTTGCTTTTTGTGCATATACCCTATCACAAATTATAAGTACCTTTGTAATGTCAGGATCATTAACACATCTTTCCATAAATGCATACTTATCTTGCCCTTCTTTTAGTTCCCATTTATCAAGCACAACATCCACTCCATGAGAAATTAAGCGTTGGGCAAGCTCTAGTACAAGTCTATCACTGCTCCAAGAATATGAAATAAACACCTTTGGCATTTTATCATCCTGCAATCCTAATCCCCTCCATACCTTATTTTGACTCTTAACATTTTCTTTTCATTTTACCACCCGACATAAAACGACACAATGAACTTACGTGAAATCGAAAGTTATTTTTTACAAAAAAACACCCTAATAGAATGGATTCTAATCAGATTCTCATCTGATTGATCATTCTATTAGAGTGCTTCTACTTTAAAATTTCTGTTATGGTCTGAGTTCATTTCCAAAGCCGCCAAATTCAAACACTTTTTGTATCGGTGTCCTGATCTTCGATCCGGTCGTGAAGTTGCTCGAACCTGATACGGATATCCCTTGACATCTGATGATGTTGTATCCTGTTCCCGATCGTGACGCCGGTCAGGAGAAGCCCCGTCATGGCAATGATGATCAGGACTGTCTCAACCTTTACTTTTAACGGCTTTTTCTCAATCGTAGATGGATTCTGCTTCCCAGCTGATGATATTTCCGTTTTCTGCGTTGATCTCAAATTCATACTTTACCTCCGCATAGTAGGCTTCCCCCTCATAGAGAGAGATGCCGTCGTCATAGTCCGGATGGATGTAGATGTTTCCGGCATCGATGCCAGGGATCCTGTCCATGACGGTCTGTTTTGCTGTCTCGATGGAAACACCGCCCGGTGTTGTCTGCGATGTGCCGGCTGCGTTCTGGGAACCTGTCGTACCATTCTGTGATGCACGGTATCCCTTGTCTATCACTTCGGAGTCTGCCGAAAGGATGCGTCCATCGGATGCATCCAGCTCATAATCGTACTCCACTCCGGCTGCGGTGAATTCCACCTCATATCTGGCACGGCCGTCATCCCAGTCCTGTTTTACCGTGATGTACTGGATCTGTTCCTCTGTGACCCCTGCATTCCCGGCTGCGATGTTCTTCGCTTCCTGTTCCGTGATGCCGCCGTTCACCATTGTGGCAGAACCTGCGGTTGCGTGTTGTGACACGCCTGCCTGTGATGTCCCGCTGCTGTCGTTGTTTCCTGTCTGTGCTGTATGATCTGTTGTGTTGCTGCCGTTTTGTGCTGTTCCTGTTCCACTGCTGTTATCCTGTGCATTGTGATCTGCTGTATTGCTGTTGTTCTGTGACGCCGTGTCTGATGCATTTTCTGCGCTGGCGGAACCCTGCACGGTTCCGCCAGCTACTCCTGTAGTCCCCTGTATGCCCTTGGTATCCTGCACATTTTGGGATGTACTGCCGCATCCGGTCACAGCTGACACGAGTGCCGCGGATATCAGTCCTGCGGCAAGCATTCTCTTTTTATTTCTCATTTTTGTCCTCCAATTTCACTTTTGCTCCGGCGATGCGTTCCATCCTGATGGCTGCTGTTTTCTGCCGGTGTTCTTTCTCACACCTTGAAGATCTCAGTGTCTGCCTTTAACGTTTCTGCCGCTGCGCCTGCCTGTTCCGTGGTCTCTGCCACCTCGGAGCACCGCATGGTGATGTTCTGGATGCGCTCTGCCATGTCGGAGGTCCCACTTGCACCCTCGTTTGCCGCATTTGCAACTCCCTCGATCGCATTTATCATGCCGTCCATGGAAGCTAAGAGTTCCTCGGATGTCGCACTGAAATCCGATACAAGACCGTCCACAAACTCGGAATCCCGGTTGTAGGCATCCGCAAGGCTCTCAAAGCTGTCATAACTGGATTTCACATCAGTTGCGACGAAGTCTAACAGACGCCTGCTGTCCTTTGTGAGCTGGTTCACTGCTTTCACCACGCTGTCCGTGACCTCCTGGATGGTTGTCGCCGTCTCACCGGATTCCGTCGCAAGCTTCCGGATCTCGTCCGCCACGACTGCAAACCCTCTTCCCATCTCCCCGGCGCGCACCGCCTCGATGGAAGCATTTAAGGATAAAAGATTGGTCTGGTTGGTGATCTCCATGATCGCCTGTGCCAGGACCTCGATCCGGGATACCACTTCCACATCCTGCAGTGCCTGGTCGAGGCTTTCCTTGATCTCGCCGTGCATGCGCTGTGCATTGGCACGGTTCTCCGTGGTCTCTCTCTTCGCATTGATGGCACGGGTATGGATGTCATTGACACGCTCCGCACCTTCCTGTGCGCTCTCCGCGATGTTTTTGATTGCCCGGTTGATCTCCTCTGACATGGTGTTCATCTCCGTTGCGGATGCAGCGGATTCCTCCATGCTCGCTGCAAGCTGCTGTGTCGTTGCGGAAATGCCTTCCATCTCGCCGTTGATCTCATCCACGTTTTTCCCGATGGAGGAGACATGGCCGCTCAGGGACTCTGCATTGTCCTTCACGCTCCCAAGGTGTCCCGCAAAGCTCTCCCGGATCTTGTGGAAAGCTGCCGCAAGGTTTCCGATGCTGTCTTTCCTGTCTAAATATTTCTGTTCCACATCCTGTGTGAAATCGCCCTGTGCGAGGGTGTCCGAATAGCTGCAGGCAAGATCAAGGCTCCTGATGTAATCAATGATGCCTGCAGCACCCACAACGATCGTGATGATAAGCCCGGTTGCCATAAAGGCTGCCATTTTTTTCACATCGGAAGCGATCATTGCCGCAAGCTGGCTCTGCGCCCGCGCCTGTCCCGCACCGTCCATGAGGCTTACTGCATATGCTGCGAGCTGTTCCATGCAGTTTTTCGCATATAACACTGCCCCTGCACCGAGCAGTATCACAAAAAAGAATACGATCTTTGTTCCAAATTTTGTCTTTCCCATGATTTATCTCTCCTGTTCCTTATATGATATTTAGACAATTGCGAAACTCCTCATACTCTTCTTTCAATTGTTCAAAATCAACAAAAACATTCAAGACACGCTCTCGCTATGTGTCACTCGCAGCGGTACTAAGACGTCATGCACAACTTACAGTTGTACCTGCCTTCTAAGAACCGGCGGTTCCCCAATGTCTTTCATGTCTTTTGTTAATTTTTCACAATTCAATTTAGATTTTCATGAGTTTCGCAATTGTTTCATATGATTTCTACAATCATCATCTTCCTGCCCAGGCTGTGCAAGGATGTCTTTTTTCTCCCAGTCTGCAACAAATTCCACGCACCTGTCTGCCGGGAGCGGCCTGCTGATCAGGTAGCCCTGCAAAAAGTTGCAGCCGAGCTTTTCCAGCTGTTCTGCCTGTTCCCTTGTCTCGATCCCCTCTGCCGTCACCCAGATGTGGTTTCTCTGGGCGAACACGAGGAGCGTCTGCACGATCGGCATGCCCATCTTCCTGCTGTCGATGCCCCAGACCAGCTCCTTGTCCAGCTTGATGCTCTGGAACTCGAAATCCATCAGCCGCACGAAATTGGATTCGCCCTTGCCGAAATCATCCATGACCAGGTTGAACTTCTTATCCTGCAGCCTGTGTGCGGTCTCCAGGAGCTTTCCGTTATCCGCCGACTTCCCGAGTTCCGTCATCTCCAGCCAGATCTTCCCATGCTGGAGGCCGTACCGGTCCAGGCAGCTGCTGATCTCCTCCCAGACAGCCTCCACCATGCAGGTCTGCGGCGACAGGTTCACATTGATCCTCGTGATGCCGTGTTCCGCAAACCTCGTGAACCACCGGCAGCACTCCCGGATCATCCACAGGTCGATTTCATGCACCCAGCCGCCTTCCTCCGCCTCCTGCACAAGGCTCTCCGGGTCGAGGAAACCTCCCTTCCCGTCCCTTGCACGGAACAGCGCCTCAAGCCCGGTGATCCTGTGCTTTTCCACGTTGTAGATGGGCTGGAAATAAGCTTCCATCCCAAGACTGGAAATATCTTCCCAAGTATAAGCTCCTGTAATGCTCATGGTCTTTTACCTCTTACCTGTTTTTTTGTTCCATCTCCCAGCCCCCGCTGCCCAGATGACCTTTCCTTTTATCTCTTCCTTTCCAGCCGCACCGAGCATCCTGCTGTCCATGGACACCGGGCGGTTGTCCCCGAGGAAGAAATAACTTCCTTCCGGCACGGTGTACGGATAATCCACGCTGTCTCCTGTTTCCGACAGGCCGAAGATGACATCCGTCTCCTGCACTTTTGCGCCGTTCCTTGTCAGGTGTCCCTCACGGTCCACCTCCATCACATCCCCCGGCAGCCCTGCGATGCGCTTGATCAGGTATTCCCCGGATGCATCCTTTAAGATGACGGCATCCCCATAGCCCACGCCGTCCGGGAGGATGCGCAGGAAGAACACGATGTCCCCGGGATGGCAGGCAGGGCGCATGGAATTTCCATCCACGCGCATGATCCCGCATACCCTGAACACCAGGAGCCAGACTACGAACAGGATGACGGCGCGCTCTGAGCGCATCTTTCTTTTCCGTTTTTCCTCGCGGATCTTCAGGAGTGCCATGTCAAGGCTGTACTGTTCTCCCCCGTTCATGGCTGTTCCCGGAGACCGGTCTCTTCCAGTCCGTCTGCCTGTATCTGTCCCGGTCTCTGTGGCTTTCCATGCAGATCCCGTGTGTCTTCCTCCGGCGGACACTCTGCAAAGATGCAGTCCAGGCCGTTTTTCAAGGCTTCCAGACGGCTGCGGTACTGATGGTAGAGCGCCTGTTCCTTCTCCACTTTCTCCCTTGTCTTTGTCAGGATGACGTCCATCTGTCTCCCTGCCTCTGCAAGGATCTCCTCCGCCTGCCGGCCTGCCTCTGCAAGGATCTCTCCTGCCTTCCTCTCTGCCTCCGTAAGGGTCTCCCCTGCCTTCTGGTCTGCCTCTGTAATGGTCTCCACTGCTTTCTGGTCTGCCTCTGTAATGGTCTCCACTGCTTTCTGGTCTGCCTCTGCAAGGATCTTCTTCCCTGCTTCTTCTGCCTCTTTGAGCATGCGTTCCTTTTCGGCGCCGGCATGGTCCAGGATGGTCGCCGCAGTCTCCTTTGCACCGCCCAGGATCTCCTCCGCCTTTCCTTCTGCCTCCGCATAGAGCTTCTCCTGTGTGGGGATCTGTGCCCGCAGTCCTGCGTTCTCTGCCGCAAGCTGCATCTTTTCCAGATACAGTTCCCTTACTGCCTCCTCGTTCTTCTGCCCATAGTACTCCACCAGCTCCCTGATGTAAAGCACGACTTCCTCGCGGTCATACCCTAAGACGGCTGTCCTTAACTTTTCTATTTCCTTAACAAAATTCCTGTCTTTCATGATCTGTCACTTCCTTATAATCCCTTTTTCAGGCACAACAGGGGCAGCCTGCGCTGCCCCTGTCATGTCATCCTGCAAGTTCTCTTGAAAGTCTTGATTCAAACACTGCAAGAGCTGCCATGCAGCCGGCTGTAATGACTGCGCCGGCTATATAGATCGGAGTATCTGCCACACAGTGCCTGCCTGTCACAGCCAATAAGATGCCCGCTGATATATAGGCTGCACACATCACCACCTGGGCTGCGATACATTTTTTCTGCGTCTTCCGCAGTGCTTTTCTTCTTTCAGAATCCATGGTCCTTATCCTCCTGTTCCTTGTATTTCTGCCATGAATGGGTCTGACAGGGATCCTTCCTGTTCTGTCCGCTCATGTCAGATGTTTTGTAAGTATTTTGGAAAAATTACATATATCATTTTTGGTTTGTTGTTTGTAAGTTTAGATAATAGGTCTTTCTTTTTTATTGTCCGGGGATATGTGGATATCCCCGGGATTGTTTTTTCGTTCTGGTATATTTTGGGGTTACTGTCTTACTCTCCGTCAAGTTCCTCGCGGATCTTCCGGATACGCAGGACTGTGTATCCTGCGATCACAAGGATCAGGATGATCGGATACCAGTGGGATCCGCAGTCTGCGAAGCTGATGTGTCCGTCTGCATCACTGCTGTCTGCCGGGATGCTGTCGTCTGCGTTTCCGCTTCCGTCTGCACCGGTTCCGGTCTCTGTGCTGTCAGCGACATCTGTAGTATCATCTGAACCTGTATCTGCATCCGTGCTGTCTGCATCGGTCTCTGTACCTTCTGTCACATCCTCACCATCCGCCTGGTCTGACTCGTTGTTGTTTCTGTTGTTTTTGTTGTGTTTGTTGTTTTTGTTTCCGCCGGACGCATTGTTTGCATCCGCTGCGGCGATATCTGTGGCATTGGTCTTGCCATCTGTGACCCCGGTGTTGGTTCCGTTCGCATTTCCATTGCTGTTTCCACCGCTGGTGCTTCCATTATTGCTTCCGTTTCCGCTGTTATTGCCGCTTCCGTTTCCGTCATTACCATTTCCACCGTTGCTGTTGTCACCACTGCCGGAGCCGCCGTTATTGTTTCCGTTATCTCCGCCGTTGCTGCCACCATTGCCGTTACTGTTTCCGCCGTTGTTGTTGCCGCCGTTATTTCCGCCGTTGTTGTCTGGTTTGCTGCCGTCACTGCCGGAGCTGCCGTTGTTTCCACTGTTAGAGCTGCCGCCGGTTCCGCCGTTTCCCGGATCCTTGCCGTTTCCGCCATCGCCTCCGGTTCCACCGTTGCCGCTGTCAGAGTCTCCGCCGGTTCCACCAGTTCCTCCGGTGCCGTTGTTGGAGTCTCCTCCATTTCCGCCGCTGCCTCCGCTGCTTGTGCCGCCGTTGTTATTATTTTCTCCTGTGGAGCCGTTTCCGCCGTTGCCTCCGTTTCCACCGTTGCCGATGTCGGATTTTCCGCCGTCTCCGCCATTTCCACCGGATGTTGTTCCACCGTTATTATCGGTCTTTCCCGGCTGTGTGGTCTCGGTTCCTGTACCGCCGTTTCCACCGTTTCCGCCCGGGTTCGTGTTATCTCCTGTTGCGTTTCCGCCGTTTCCTGCATCACCGCCTTTGACAGTTCCGCCAGGATTGATGGTGATGGTCTTATCGCCTGCGCTGATTCCGGTTCCACCGTTTCCACCATTGCCAGGGATACCGGTTGCGGAATCTCCGCCTTTACCGCCGTTGCCACCGGTTACCGTTCCACTGACCGTCGGAGTGATCTTGCCGTTACCGTCGATACCAGCTCCACCATTTCCGCCGTCTTTGCCTTCTGTGCCATCTGCACCGTTACCACCGGTCACATTCGCATTGCTTCCAATGATAATTCCGGCATCAGCTGTATCACCACTGGCTCCGATACCGGCTGCTCCATCCGGATGTGCGGCAGAACCGTCTCCACCTTTGATCGTACCGTTTACGATCTCAAGATTCGTTCCCGGATGTTCGCTGCTGTTAGCATCCTTGACAAATTCCAGTCCCGGTTTTGCTGCATTATCATCATCTGCCTTGTTACCTGTGATGGTATGTCCGCCAAGGTCGATCCTGATATCGCCCCATGTGTCCGGGATCTGTACTGTCTGGTCAATGTCCTTCTTTACGGTCACCTTGTAGTTGCCGTTATCATCCACTGTAACTTCCACGTTGGAGTTTTCCGCTTTTTCTGTGCTGTCTGTGGCATTGTTGCTGTTTGTATCGCCTGCGCCTTTCTCTTCGAACTGCTTCGCAATGTCCGCTGCGTCCACAAGGGAAGTCTTTCCGACTGTGGAGCCGAAATTGCTGTGGCTGATCTTGTATTCCGTTGCTTTTTTCAGGCCAGATGCAATACCTTTTCCATTTTCATCTGTCTTGAATTTCAGTGTGTGTCCGACCGGATTTCCGGATGTATCCAGTTCACGCACGCTGTACTCTGTTTTTGACCTTCCTGTAAAGGTGAGCGTATGGGCTGTCTGTCCGATGACGGCCGGTTTGTCATCCGTCACTTCCACCGTGATGCTTGTCGCAGCCCCTGCGCCTGCCTGGAAGGTGAGCGCCGCTGCATAGATGCCCTTGCCTTTTGCGGTCAGTTCATCTAATTTGTCCTGGTCTACGGTCACGGTTGCCGTGATATCATCACCGTTTGCACCATATGCCTTCACATTGGCACGGTTCTTTGCATCAGACGCTGTCAGGTTTCCGACATCATTCACATGGATGACGAAATCATCCGCTGCGATGCTGCTTCCGTCTGCCCCGTTCACCACGTTTGTGCGGTATACCGGGATGAGCGTCACTTTATCTGCCGTCTGGCTGCTGATGACCGTTGTCCCATTATAGACTTTTCCGGTGTTTGCCTTATCCACCCAGACAAAGAAGCTCTCGTTGTCCGCTTTTAACCCGTCTGTCACTCTCTGCATTTTTGCAAAGACAGCCGCAGCGATCGTTCCGCCGTCAATGACGGTGATGCGCTCCCCACTGCTGATCTGTGCACCGTTCTGGTCTTCAAAGATGAACTGGTGCTGTTTTTCCAGATCGACCGTCACCTTCCATGCCTGATAGATGCCGTGTGTGGTATGGGTATAGACGCCTGTCACACTGTCGTATTCGAGTGCCCTGTCTTCCAGTGCTTTTTCGATGTCTATCGGATAACCATTGACTGTGATGCCCTTTAAGCCGTAGCCGTCATCCGGTTTGATCTTGAGCACCAGTGGAGCGTTGTTCTTTACGATCCTTGTGTATGTGCCGGAATTTTCGTTCCATGCGCCATCATCATTTAAGAGTTTTCCGTTGTTTACCGTAACCTCCACGGTCTGTCCCTGCTCAAAGGTCACATTCAGTGCCTGTGGCTGTTTTACTTTCTGTGTCGTATAGGTATAGGTCTTTGCAGCGGTTTTCTGGAGCGCTGCGGACACATCCGTTCCCGCATTCTCCGGTGATTCTGACACGTCACTCCAGTAAGCTGTCGGAGCCAGTCCGTTTGCTGTCGTGTCTTTCAGTGTTACCTCCACCGTCTTATCATCTGCCACGATGACATGCTGGAACTGTGATGCGCCTGTCTCTTTTGTGACCAGTGTATTGTCTGTCACTTCTGCCGTTCCTCCTGTCACATGGAGATGTACGATATGGGATGGCGTAAAGACTGCTTTTAACGTCACATCCGCTTTCGCCGGCGTGTATGTTATCTCATAGCTCTTTTCTGTCCAGTTGAATGTTGCTGTGGCAAACAGATCCTTATCATGATCTGTCGTATCCGTCAGGGCTGTCAGGATGGAAAAACTCTCTCCCTTCTCCCCGGTCAGGTCTGAATAGTATCTGTCGTCAAAATCATCCGGCGTAAAAGTAAGTGTCAGTTCCTCATTCCTGTTTATCTGGATGCTTCCATCGACAGCCAGCTCATAGGTGTTGCCGGATGCATCCACTGCCTTGAAGATTCCCTTTACGCCGCCGGCTGTGAGCCCTTCCACATTTAAGGTTGTGAGCTGGCGTTTTGCCGCAGCATTGATGGTGATGTCACCGGTCACCTGAGGGATCGTCACTGTGATGCTTCCGTCTGTTTCCTCTGTGCATACCTGTGCATACGGTAATGTCTCTGCTGCACCGGTATCACTTTTTTTCATTGTGACGGTAAAGTTGTCCTTATCGAGGTCAAAGTGTGTCTTAGGACTGATCTTTACCTTGTACTGCTGCAAGTATCCCGGGTCAGCCGGTTTTGCGCCGCCGGAGATCTCTGCATTGTTCCCGGTCGTGACCGCCACGTTGAATGTTCCGAGATAATATCTCTGTACGCTGTCGGTCGCATTATAGGTTACTCCATCGATCACGATGCTCTCACCTACCGGGATCGTGACATAATCACGCGACGGATATCCGCTGTTTGTCGTGCTGCTCTGGCTGACGGTCACGCCATTTGCCGGTGCTGCCCCCACTTCATGTCCGAACACGTCTGCACTTGCACCGGAAGGGATCTTTACATCTGCTTTTTTGTCTGTACTCCTCCGCTCCACGGTCACTTTATCCGAAGCGTTTCCTGTCCCTTTGGTCTTGACGGAGTCTGTATCATCTAACCTGATCTCTGCTGTCTTGTCTGCAGGGACTTCTGCTTTTGTCACCAGTTCATTCCGGTACATGGCATCCGGGATGTAGACCAGGGTGATGGCATCAAAACTCTGATTGGTATATGTGTATGTCACATCCCCGATCTTTAAGGTGAGTGCGCCTGTCGTATTATGGTTCTTGAGATATGGTGTATCATCCCCTGTGCCGTTTGGCACAACGACCGATGATGCGCCTGCCGGGGTTGTCACCTTGTAAGTATTATGGTCTACCGGACTGTAAACGTTCAGTGTTCCGTTATCCGATACATTAAGTGTTCCGTCTTTGAGTGTAATGGTTCCATCTGCTGCAATGTCAAGCGTTACATCCATCGCATCATCCGGTGCGGTGAACCATGTACCATCCTTGCTCTTTAACTTCACACCTTTTTTCAGGGTTCCGTCTGTCACTGCTGTGACGGTATCTTTTACGATCTCGACTGTGTCTCCGGTCTGTGCCGTATCCAGTGCATCGGCAAGAGGGGCATATTTCACACCGTTTATCACAGCCTCAGCATCCATCGGTGCTACCAGTACGTTGCTCTCACCTTTTTTGGTGTTATCCGGCTGTCCCGGGTCGGCTCCGTCAGCGTAGCCGCCGAATTCGACATAAAGCCCTGATGCCTTTGAATCACCTCTATAATTTCCTTCAATAATATCGTTTAGTGTTTTATCGCTTGCTCTTAAAAGTAAACATGACTCATGAGACTGAACATCATATATTGTAGCATCCAATGCTCCGTCAACTGCGATATGCTTATCAAAACTATTAGATGAAGTTCCTAAATTACTAGGAATATCATTCCCTGCCTCAGGTCCTGATGCCCAATAATATGTTTCTCCCCATATTAAAGCACCTCGTGTTTTTCTAAACGTAGAGTTTTCTATTCTCTGACTGTTACTAAGAAGTAATCTAGTTCCTCCAGTCCATGTTCCCATTTTATTTAGATTTACAAGATATATTTCTTCTTCTGTCGACGTAAATGTAGCTAGATATCCTTGCTGTCCTGCTAATTCAAATTCTTTAGCTCTAAGGTACGCACTTGCCCAAGATATAGTTTCCGGTAAAAATAAGTAATAATGCCCATTTTCATCCCATTGTGTCAACTTCATTTGATCCAACTGCTGTTCAAATCCCTGATTATCATTTCCGTTAATAGATATATAGATATTCATATTATCTACATAATCAAAAACCATATTCTTAATTTTATTTTCTATTGACTGGTATGACACTTTGTCCATAAAAATCCATGTAGCCGATCTGCCTGAAGCATCTTGAATATTACTATCCTGCAGAATGCTTGTTGGAAGTGTTCCATTTGATAACGTAATTGTCATTAAACTAATATCATTACCATCTGTATCAATTTTCACATTGGTATATTGAAATTTTTTATGTGTATCATCCGTCCACACCGGTGTTCCCAGATTTACGGTATAGTTTCCCTGCACATTTGCATAAGCTTCCACTTCATAATCTGCTGCATATGTCTCCACTGGTTCTTCCGCTGCGACTACTTTTACAGTCCTGCTGAAGTTTATCACTTCCTGTGTTACATTTGCAGCTTTCGGAGTCTGCTCTTCTGTAATGTTTACCGTATCTGTATCCGCTGACTCTTCTTTTACTGTGTCTGTATTTCCATCATTCTGATTTTCTGATCCTTGTGCCTCTCCGACACCTGTGGATGTTCCCTGCGTCTGCCCTGCATTTCCGCTATCTGTCGGGTCTTTTGCACTGTCCGCTTCATCCTCATCTGTCGGCTGATCTGGCTTGTCCTGATCAGTGGTATCTGTACCAGAAGTCTGGTCGTCCCCTTCCGGTGTCTGATCTGTATTTTCTATCGTTTCCGTGGTATCTACTGTTTCTGTGCCAGGCACAGTCTCCGTGCTTTCTATAATATCCGCACTCTCTGTGTTCTCCACACTTTCAGTTTCACTTACACTGCTTTCCTTTTCCGTCAGTGCGTATGAGATCTCATAATCTCCAGCCACATTGATATCAAAGTTTCCTGTGTCAGTGACGGACAGGGTATATTTTTCACTGTCATACGTGATCCCTTCCGTCAGGTCATAGTCTGACTCTCCCTGCAGGAGTGTCAGTTCCGGTGCATCATAGGCTTTGCTCTGCTCTTTTGCACCTACGCCGTGGATTGATCCGATGAGCAATGCGGCTGCCATCACAAATGTCAATGCACGGTTTGCTTTCGTCCTTCTCATAGGTTTCCTCCTTAATTTTTATTACATAAAGAAAGCTCCACAACATAATGTAGATTATGTTGTGTGGAGGAATGGCTCTTTTGCCCGGTTTCACCGGGATTTTGGACAGATTTATAAAATTTCTGGTTTTTAGCAGTTATCTACGAATGTAGTACGGTTAGAAAAACATGATTTCAAGCTGTAAAACCGTGAAATACTGAAAAATCAGGCGTTTACAGAAGTCTGGTCTTATTTTTGTGCAAAAATGACAACAATATCATAGAGAAGTACTATGATATTAGTGCTTCTTTTATAAAAGTGGGATTTTTTGTCGAATTTTAGCATCAGACTAATTGACATTTATCGGACTTTTTGATAAAAAAATAATACTCGGAAGTTATTGGTAATAATTACCATACTTTCATCTGAATGCATTCACAACATAATCTACATTATGTTGTGTCTTTTTATTTCTGTCGTTCAGACGACCAGATCCAGACGCTCCAATTTTTTGACATGGTCTTCCTCTGTGGTCGCTACGTAGATCCTTGTGGTATTGATGCTGCTATGTCCGAGGATATCCGCAAGGTGGCTGATGTTTTTATGCATGTTATAGTAGGTGCGCGCAAAGAAATGGCGGAGGTTATGCGGGAATGCTTTTTTCAATGCAACGCCTGCTTTTTCGGCGTTTTTTTTCATTTCCGTCCAGATGTTGCTGCGGTCTACCGGGTTTCCGTTTTTTGTGATGAAGACTGCGTCGCTTCTGATGCCTTTCTTTTTGCAGTAGTCGAGCAGTTTCATTTTCAGTTTGTGTACGAGATAGATCTCGCGGTGTTTTCCTTTGCAGGATATGCTGATCTTTCCGGTGCCCACTGCTTCCACCGTGACCGATGCAAGTTCACTGATGCGCATGCCGGTGCTGCCGATGATCTCGATGATCATGGCAAGGCGGAGGTTGCCATTCTCTTTTGCAGTTGCGATGAGTTTTTCGTATTCGGCGCGCGTCATCTCCTTTTCCTGCGCATAGATGTGGTTTGGCTGGGTCTTAAAGATCGTGACGAAACAGTCGTGCCAGCCTGTGTATCCGAAGAAGCCGTTTAAGGCGATGAGCATGCTGTTGGCGCTGGACGGCATGTATTTGGCTTCGAGATGTTTTTTGTAGCGGATCACGCATTCTTTGGTGATGTCTTTCTGTTCCTGCGCTTCCAGCCAGGCGGTGAAGGTGCGGATGTCGCGGATGTATTTGTCGATGGTATTCTGGGATTTTTCCTGTGTATAAATGTGATTTTGATAGGATTGTATGGTATTTTTGTCGATTGTCCTCATGTTGTTTCCTCTCATGCTGTTCTGATTTTCTGCCCACGGATCTCCGAGGAAACCGGGGGATAGTTACAGTATAATGGGTGATTTTGATGAGGACAATCGGGATGGGGGAATTGGAAGAAATTGGCAGGAGGGGCTCATCAGAATCCAAAACACTTCACTCTAAGCTTCTTATTTGCCAGCACACTCAAATAACGTTTGACATTTATTCTGCCTTCATTACAGATAACATTTTTAGAAGCCGTACTCCATGATTCTACTGACTGAATAATTTTACCTGTCTCCCAGTTTTCATCAAGTATTTTCTCAAATAACTTTATCGCCGCAAAATAATGAATATCTTTATTGTTTTGCGCAAACTCATAAAACATATTTTGAAATGCATATATGTCTCTATACTCATGATTTGCCCTATCCAATAATTCCAGCAAACTTTTCAACATATCGTAATCTTCTATTTCGTCCCGGTTTATTTCCGTCTCAAATTTCTTCAATTCTACGGACCACCTGGTCAATGTCTCGACCATCCGTATTGATAACTGTACGGTATCTGTTCCATCCCACCAGTACATTAAATCATCATCGGAAAGATAATAGTCAGGTTTATCCTTAAGTTCCGCCGGTGTATTATAAAATGTAAAGCAGCCATTATTTTTCAAAAAATCTTTTGTTTTCAACTTTCCAATCTGTGTGTTTCTTATTTCTTCTCTCTTTTTTACGACCGACTCACCAACATAGTTTTTAGTAATTTCATCCACATAAAACTCTCCATGCACTTCATGCCATTCTGTCCAGAAATCAAAGCCTTGTATCTCTGCAAAAAGGTACACAAATACTCTGGCTGGTATTCTCAGTGTCATTTCCGCCAGTCCGCCATATTTTTGACAGGCAATCCCCTGTCTCTCATCATACGGAAGCTTCAATAATTCATATAAACGCTTTTTTCTGTCAAACCCGTATGTTTCAGAGAATTTCTGTAATTCTTTTTTTACACACATTATCTCATACGGATATGATCCGCTGCTGGCTTCATTCATCCCCATATCCCCTGTTCCATATACAATATAATAGATATCTGCCAGATCTCTGCCCCCCATTCCACCTCTTAATTCTTCTGGAATAATACCAAACACCGTTTTCGGATATGCCCTGTCATAATGATCCTGTTCTATTTCCGTAAAGTAATAACTCTCATAATATTTCCAGAGATTAAATCGTTTTTCGGCAGTAAAATCTTTGTCAAGAACATGATTGATCCATGCTATGCAGCGTACCGGATCTATAAAATCCCCATTTCTGTCAACATACCCATAATCCATTCCATATAATTCATATAAGAGATAAGCTGCACACATGACTCTGTTAAATTCGTTGTTTCCTATTTTGCCGCTTCTCAGGACTTGCGTCCTGGAATTGAATAACACACTTTCCCATAAGTCATCCTCAAAGTAATTAAAAGAAAAGTATGCTTTCCCTTCCTCATCGCACTCAACCGGACGGATCAGGTGAATTTCCTTCCCATACATGTGTACATTTTCAAACTGCATCATTCCGCCCATCTGAAGAATTTTTATCATATTCTCATTAAATTCGTCTTTGAATTCGTCCGGAATTGTCATGTTTCCCTTATAATCACAAAAAGTCCCCATATTATCCTCCATTAAAATCCCATAAATTCTTTTCTGTACTTCTTATTTCCAAGCAGACTCATATACGCTGAATAGCTGCTTTCTTTTTCCTCCGGATCTATCTCATACAAAATCCATTCCAACACCTGTGTTTTCGTAAATTCTCCAAACATCTCCATATCTTCCTCAAGTAGTTTCTGTAACAGATAAACCGCTTTTTTATAAGATGATACTTCTTTATTTCCGATGAACTCATCTACCATATCCTTATTCACATATCTGCATTCCCACTCCAAAGACATGATTGCTATCGCTTTCGCCAGCACAGCTTCCATATCAAAAGACTTCACATCATCATCTTTCAAACTTTTATACCTGTCACTCCATTCGGATATTTCCTCTTTTCTTTGGTCTGAAAGCAATATGGTTTCAGAATCCCAAAATCCCAGAAGTTCATCTTCATCATCACGAAGAATGCATTTATAAAGCAAATGCCTGTCTACCGGTATTCCTTTTATTTTTCCAATATTGTCTCTGTTTTTAAAGGTTAAAACCTTTCCTGTTAAGCTTTCTACCAGATCAACGTACCCCAGGATGTTAAATAGATTACCTTTATGCATCAGGTAACATGGACTGTCCGAATAGGACTCTAATATTATCATTATCATGTTCATGACCAGACCAAATTCATTTTCTCCGCGATCTTCCGTTACCAATTCACAAGTATGACAATTATAATAGTTTCCTCTTCTTATCCTTTTTTCAAATACAGAATAATCGAAATAAATGATTCCATTTTCATCCGGATATGTCTGTTCAACTGCATCGAACTCCCGACCATTGATCATTACAGTCGTAGTCTTTCTGATTCCTGTCTTACACAGTATCTGTATGATAAGCTCATTCATCTCCTGTTTCATGTTCTCATTGGCAATTTCAAACCTGCCTTCCAATGTGTAATCATTATCCACCATGTTGATTTTCTCCTTTGATATAGCATTTATTCATTGTCCCATTCCAAATAATCCCTTATATTACTTTCAGAATCTGCAAGCATTGAAAACAGATACTCCCCCATTCGCAAATCTAAACTAACTGCATCATTAACCAGCTGTTTCTGCCCTGACTTCTTAAATGGAAAAAACTCCGCTACTCCAACCTTTCTATTTATCCCGACATAAATTCCAGAAGGATCAAGACAGCTGACAAAGTACGGTGAATGACTTGTAATGATAACTTTACAGCCAGCTGACAGCTCACGAATCGTCCTGATATACGTCCCGAACAAGCCAGAATATACAGAGTTGTCCGGCTCCTCGATCGCTATCAATGAAATATTACTAACACTGGCTGTAATAATTTTGGTCAATATCATAAAAACCCGCCTTGCACCATCTGATATCGTAGAAAAGTTTACCGGATTCACCAGCCCCTTTCTCTTAACAAATAATGCATAGACAGCAATCGTAAATTGAAACGGTGCATTCTCCCGAAGCTGGTGATCTTCTTCTACATTTAACTGAAAATCTTTTACAATAATCTCCTCAAATTCAGGAAATAACTGAATATAAGCCTCTTTTAATAATGCAAATTTATCTGGATACTGGCTTTTCAGCCTATATATAACTTGTGGCAGATTCTCCTCATTTATCAACGCATTGTCGAAACCTTTCCGAATAACAGAATCTGACTGGCAGAAGCTCTTAGCCTCCAGATTGTTTCCCATATTTATTTTTATTCCATTAAGCTTTGTAATAATCAAGGCATAATATAATTCATCATAGGCTCTTAACTTGTTCACAACTAATTCTGTCTCCCCAACCTTAATTATTGATGAACATCTTCCCGTCTCAGAACTCTTATAGAATGCTGTATGAGCAGTTCTATTGATTAGCTGGGCATACTTTTGTCCTTTTTCATTAAGTTTGACTCTCAAAAATTCTGATATTATTCCTGGCTCTTTACCATCGGTATCTTTCCATTCAAACTCATAGCCATACTGCACCAAGTATTCCCTGCCATCAATATCTGCTGCTACCTCCATCTCATATTTATAATTTCTTCCAATCAAATTACAATTACCGGGAATCAGTTGGGAATTGGACATCATATCCTTTTTATCTTCTATCGATGCTTTCATAAAACTCAATCCAAAATCAATACCTGAAAGTACATTTGATTTTCCAAAATCATTTAATGCAACAAGTGTTGTAATATTATTAAAAGATATTCTTACATTTGCTAAGTTCTTAAATCCATCTATAAATACAGCTTGAATCTTCATATCGATGCAACCTTTCTTTATTATCTCACTCATATAGTATCGTTTATTTTATAATAATGCAATGCTTTTTTGCTTTTTATTAATTTTATATACATTATAATTATGTTTATTATTTATATATGCAATTTATTCTTGCGTTTTTATTATAGCAATTAATATGTTCCAAGTGGTGGTGGAATGGGTTTTATGATGTGGTATGGGTTTTATGATGTGGAAAGAGCCAGCTCCTGATGGGCTGGCTCTGTGATGGGTGGTTTTGGGGTTGGTTTGTTTTGGTCTGGGGTTATCTTTTCCGTAAATCACATCGTTCTAGGCTTCCCTCAACAATTCGAATAATTCAGGTATATTCGTTCCTAATTTTCCCATTTTAGAATCTGCTGAAGAATCCTCACCTATTAATTCATCTAAATCCATAGTAAAATTCTCTTTAGCCTGCCTTATCGCAAAATCAATTTTAGGCAAATAATATTCCAGAAATTTTTGCTCACCAATCGCTTTCGAATGTTTTGCAATCTTCGAAACTTCCTTACTTGTAAAGGTATGTTTATCTGTCAAATTCTCATTCACAATAAACTTATCTAATTCCCCTGCATAGATTTCTTTTATATCTACAAGGTGCATAAGCAGCCAAAATTCAAATAGTGGTGTAGTTATATAACAATTATAACTTTTACTACAACATTGTGATACAATATCCTTCATTTGTTTAACACTATGCGAATGGTAATCTCTATCAATCACAATGCCAAATATATCATCGTTTCCATTACCCTTATATTCATTCAAAAAGTATTGATATGTTAAGTCTATTCCTGCTTCCTGCAAAACTGCTTCAAATTCTTTTGTTTTTATATCTTTCCTCTTATGTTCACCCTTCAGATACGATTCGATAAATTCGACTGAATACTCTTCTGGAATAACAGCCTTTAATCTTTGAGGCAAATTGCAATCATTCCTTATATCCAAATATTCCTCTAACAGTTCTAAAACATTCTCAGGTGCGCTTAAATTATCATTTTTGGCACGTTGTAATGTGTGGATATGCACTTCCCTTTTTATGCCAAGTTTTTCTCTATACTTTTCAACATATTGAAAATACTGTTTTTCTGTCTTATTTCCTTCAACAGATAAAAAAACTATTTTTAAAGGCTCCTCTTTTTGTTCTTCATCGATTCGGTTAAACATTGTATTCGCTCTAAGTCGAAACGAATTTCCCATATTATTCTTCCTCCTCATCCCATGGATCTATGCCAAAATTTGGCAAAGCTCCATATCGACCAAGCAGATAGTCTTTTGCAACAGAACGATCAAATCTTTCTTTAAATTTATTTAAAGAGTAAAGCTCAGAACTATGATCTACTTTTCTTTCCACAAACCATATTTCATCCTGCCGTAACAAATTCAGATTCATAATATTAGAGTCGTGTAATGTTACGATCAATTGTGTAAATGCACCTTCTGTTTTTTCAAAGAATTTTTCTATAAATTCGATTGTCAGTTTTGTATGAAAACTTCTATCTAACTCATCAACAATTATAATATAATTCTGGTTTGCTTTTTGATACAATGGGATCAAATCAAAAAGCCTTCTTGTACCATCTGATTCATCAAGAAGTTCAAACAGATCATCCTCATTACCATGATTCATCATAAGTTGTGCAGCTGTTATCGTTCCATCATTATTCTTTGAAAAACTTAGACGGCGTCCCATAATTGTAATCTCAACAGATTTTAGTTTTTTCGGATTCTCTGCTTTCTCAAATGCTTCCTGCACATCATGGCTTACTTGATTTTTCAATTCCTCTGGAAGAAAAGATAAAACCTCATCCATTGATTTTTCGTCTCCTGACAGCGAAACGATTCCTGTATCAAAGTATGTTAATAATTTTCCCATTGAACTAAGCGTATCATTCATAATAAGATTTCTATAATCACCAAATTTTGTCTGTGGAAAAATTATTATGATTGATTCAAACCACTCTTTTGTATCAAAAAATGGGGTAAATTCTGCAATATCCTCTAACTTATGACCAACTATCTCAGCAAGAAATGTTGTGTCATCCTTTACATCCTCCGAATAAATTAAAAATCGTTGCTTATTTTCAACATTAGAAAATTTTATATCAGTATTAATTGTTCCATCTTCATTTCTTTCAAAAACAGAAATTTCCCGGTCTCCATCTATCCGATATAACCATTCTGACACAATTTTGGCTTGTAAATAAGATACTGCAAATCCATATGAATAAAAACATCCATTATTATAGAAATCGAACTGAAAAATTCCAGGTCGATTGATTGATGTGCTGTCTATTCTAAAATTACGATTGACAAGTTTTCCTCCACTCACACCTCTCAAAGCAATATCTCTACCAAATTTAATTGCTTTAATAAGATTACTTTTACCTGCTGCATTTGCTCCAAACAAAATACCTGCTTTCAATAAACGTTTTCCCTGTGCAATTACCAACTGTTCCTTATGTCTGGTATGTTTTGCTGCTGCCATTGAAAAAACCTGTCTTTGATTAAATGAAAGAAAATTCTCTACAGAAAATCTTATCAGCATAGTGTCCTCCAATTTTTGCGTTATATTCACATATTATAACATTATTTTATTTATTTCAATCAGTATTTGTTGATAATATGTGATTATTTCACTTTTTCATAATTTTATTGACGAAACTGTTTTTTTCCTATACGATGATTGTACCATAGTTTATTACAATTTTCCCGAAAGGATTCAAAATATGAAAAAAATAAAACAAATTTTAGCAATCATCGGCGTGATCATTCTGGCTGGACTTTATATTTCTACTATCGTCTGTGCAGTTTCTGCCAGTGAAAATTTTATGAACATGCTCATGACATCCATTTATGCCTCTGTGATCATCCCTGTTTTGATCTGGGCATACAGTTTTATTTACAAACTGATCAAAAAAGATTCCGAAGAAAAAGATACTGCAGAGCATTAAAAAATCAGCACCTGAACAAAATTTTCTGTCAGGTGCTGATCCTGCTTTTATCTCATTTATTCTTCTGTACTCTCAGACACGCTCTCTGTATCTAAAACAGTCTCCGTACCTTCTGCACTCTCTGTGCTCTCCGCATCTTCCGTGACGGTCAGTTCCTCAATCGTTTTTGAAAAAGCATCCGCAAGAGACGTTTCTGTCAGATAAATGCTTCCTCCATCAGCTGAAATAATATAGTATGCATTCAAAGTATCATTTTTATTTCCTACAAAAAGAGAAACAGACCCTTCACTTGTTGTGTAGGATATCAGATCTTCCGGCTGGTCAAATCCAAACTCTTTCAAATCTGTATAATCACTGATCTCTTCTATTGCTGTCAGCGATGACAGTGTTGCAAGCATGCTGTCGATCGCTTCTTCATCCATATCCAGTGATGTGTCTCCATCATAGGTCCATGTATCCCCATCCTTTGTAAAAGTATACGTCACATGGTCAACCTCATAAGAAAATGCTGTGATCGTGTCAACGTCCACTTTGGAAATATAAATGGTAGAAGCCTCTTCTTCCGCTGTTTTCTCTTCCTCTTTATTTTTGTTATACCATTTCATTCCGAAGGTGGCAGCGATAAGCACTGCCAGCACGATCAGAATTACAATAAACTGAATTTTCTGTTTTTTCATATTCTATCTGTCTCCAATCTTGATTTTCTATCCTCTATTTTTTTATTTTTTTCTTCTTGATGCCCATATCACAATTCCAAGAATCATCATAATGACCGGAAGCACGATCATCAGACCAAGCCCATACAGAATCCCTGCCGCCGCATCCACCGTGATGGCGCTGAGCGTGTAATCTTTTGTCGGGATCACACTTGTTGCAAGATCAGAATCGCCAACCATCTGGGCAATGATATCTGTAAACATAGCGCTGTTATTTCCGGAAACGATCTGGTCTGCACTGTCTGCAAACATTTCCACAGATCCGGCGACCACTACTTTTGCGACTGTATCTTCATCGATTGTTTTTTCCATGGCAACCGCAACCGCAAATGGTCCTGCAGCATCTCCCTCCTCCAGCTCTGATGTTGTTGCATTTACTGCATCTGTCTTGGATACTGCTTTATCTGTCGTCTCCAATAATGCTGTATAAGTTGTATCATCTGTATCTTCCCCATAGGTGATTGCCTCGCTATATGGAGCAAAGATATATGAACCGCTGACGGAACTTGTATATGCACTTGAATTTACGTCAGGAAGCAGATAATACGGTGTATTGCTATAGTAATAGGATTTATCATTTTCCATCACAATGCCGGAAACACGCTCCATGCCGCATGCCGACAGGATTGACTCGAAGTTTTCCAAACCCTGTGCCTGAAAATTACAGGTGATCAGCACTTTTCCACCCCGATTGATATAATCGATCACTTTGCTGGCATCATCCTCCGAAAAATCAGTGGTCGGTCCATTAATAATCAACGCTGCTGCATCTTCCGGAACCGTATCCTCTTTTAATAATGCAAGGTCAGATAATGTGATATTTGCTTTTTCAATTGCCTCTGTAAATCCACCGGATAAAGCTGTTTCCCCATGTCCGGATACCTGATAAATCACCGGAAGTTCTGTCGAATCCATGGTCACATACTGAATCGCACTTGTAAGCTGTCCCTCTGCATCATATCCATCAATGCTTCTGGAATAACTGCTGTAATCATAACTATAGGTATACACATCATTGTAATCAATAACTCTGGAACGCTCGCTGCTCACAACGATCATGCTGTTTGAAGTTACAGAACTGTCTGTATACTGCGCAGCAAAAGTCGGGTTTGCAGCCGGATTGATATAGGAAACTTTGATGTGATTCGACAGGGATTCATATCTCTGTAATGTCTCATCCAGCTTTGTATCTTTTGATGCATCGGACACCAGCACATAAATTGTCACATCCTCGTCGAGACTTTTCAGATAATCCTTCGTATCGTCTGTGATGGAATAAATTTTCGTTGAAGTGACATCAATGGATGTCCATGTTGCCGGAAGTTCTGCCACGAACAGGTTCACAACAACGGTCACTGCCACCATTGCAATGATCATTCCCGTTGAAAAAACACCTGTCGATATTTTTTTGGAACTGATGCTCCAGCGGCGTTTCTGAACGGACTGCCCTGTCAGGAACAAAAGTAATGCAATGATCGTTACGTAATAGACAATTCCCGCCACATCCAGTGTCCCATTCATAAAGTTATCAAGCGGCGTGTAAAGATCGTAGCAGCCTAAAATTTTTGTCAGAAGATTTCCGCTCTCTGAGATCAGATTACAAATGCTTCCCATCATATAGCCGGCAAATAATGCAACAAATGTCAAAACTGCGGAAATCACCTGGCTTTCGGTCAATGAGGAAATAAACATACCAACGGCAATGCAGGCGCAGCCATACAGCCAGAATCCAAGCACTGCTGCATAGGATTCCCCTAATGGGATCGTTCCGTAGGACATTAACAGCAATGGTGTGATCGCAATGATCAACATATCTATGGTAAATACAAAAGCCATTGCGAGATATTTTCCCAATACTACTTTTCCCACAGATACCGGTGCAGTCAGGATCAACTGGTCTGTTCTGCTGTGGCGTTCCTCCGCAAAACTGCGCATAGTCAGCACAGGTACCGTGATCAGCATGATAAATGCGATCGCCGACAGTGAGTAAGAAATATAAGGATAGCCTGCGCGCAGATTGTAAACATAAAAATATAGTCCATAGAGTACAAGAACTGCTGCAATAAACAACCATCCTGTCACCGTCTGAAAGTAAGCTTTTACTTCTCTTTTTAATATCGCAAACATTATTCCCCGTCCTCCTTACTCTCTTTTCCAAAATGAGACTTTACAAAATGGAGTTTTTTCTCCGGCAGAACTTCCTTCTGTGTCCCCTCTTTTTCCGTAAGTTCGAGGAACACATCCTCAAGAGATTTTGAAACGGGATTCATCTGCAGAATGACAAATCCATGGTTGACACAGGAAGCAAACGCCTGTTCCCTGATATCCATTCCCGGTTTTGCGATCAGATTCAGATGTACACACGCTTCGTCCTTCTGCTCTAATGGAATGCATTTTTCAACTTCTGCGATCCCGGTGAATGTCTCCTGCACTGCCGCATTGTCTCCTTTGATCAGAAGTTCGATCTCCTGCGCCCCGGACATCTGTTTCATCAGATTCTCCGTGGAATCGCCTGCCACTAATTTTCCTTTGGAAATAATGAAAATGTGATCACAGACTGCAGATATTTCAGACAAGATATGTGAACTTAAAATAACCGTATGATTTTTGCCAAGTTCTTTGATGAGATCACGAATCTCGATGATCTGTTTTGGATCAAGTCCGACCGTCGGTTCGTCCAGAATAATGATCTCCGGATACCCAAGCACTGCCTGTGCAAATCCGACTCTCTGCCTGTAGCCTTTTGACAGATTACGGATCAGTCTTGACTGCTGTGCGGTGATTCCGGTCGTCTCCATCGCCTCCTCCACATATTTATTTCTCAGACTTTTTTCGAGCTTCTTTAACTCTGCCACAAAGTTCAGATACTCCCTGACTGTCATATCCACATAAAGAGGCGGGATCTCCGGCAGATATCCCACACATTTTTTTGCCTCTTCCGGCTGTGCAAAAATATCGAATCCGTTGATTTTTACCTCTCCGCTGGTTGCACCTAAATACCCTGTAATAATGTTCATCGTTGTGGATTTTCCGGCGCCGTTTGGTCCTAAAAATCCATAAATTTTTCCTGGTTCCACAGTCAATGTCAGATCATTCACTGCAATATGGTCGCCATATTTTTTTACCAGATGGCTGATCTCGATCACAATCTTTTCCTCCTTACTTTCGGCTCTCATTAAAATTGCGAAATCCGCCTGTTTTCACGAATTTCGCAACTGTCGGCTTTCAATAGTATTATCTTATCGGAAAAATGTGTTTTCTTTTGGGAAAAAATGTGATAACTTTGTGAAATTCATCTGACATTTTCACTTTCTGGCTTTAGCCGTTCATAAATTCCACATAGCGGTTGATCACATCCGCTTCTGTCGCTCCAATGATAAAATAGTAGTCGATGAGCTCCATATGCTCTGTGGAAATGTATGGTCCATACATCGGAATGTTACAGCATAATACATCGCTGTCCGCTGCCACTGCAATTCCATAGCCGAGATTGGAATGCACCAGTGGAAAACGTTTGGATTTTTCCCCATAACAAATGTATTTTGTCGTATTTTTGAGTGGAAGCCTGTCATCCTTTAAAACACCCTTGGCTGACAGCCGTTCCGATCTTGACCAGTCAAAGTACATCCAGTTCTGTTTTTTCACCACATCCATCTGTCTCGGTGGAGCTGTCTTTTCTTTCAGCACTGTTTTTCCGGCGGCATTGGCATAGGAGATGGCACCACTTTTTTTGTCGATGGTAAGCTGGATCTCTTTTGTGTTTATTAAGATTGCCTCTCTTGTCTCTTTCTGCTGCCACTTTATTTTCGTCTGGCTGTTCTGGAACAATTCTTTTATTTTCTGTCCTGCGCCGAATGTCACACGGATCACGGCGTCATTCACCGGACTGACATGGAGTACACCGTAGTTGCTGACACAGGCAACACCGCACGCCGTCTGCTCCGCCCAACGGACAGCTGTGTCGATCCTGCCATGTCCCGATGGACGCAGGATGCTGTTGTCCGGAATATCCCCGAATTTATGGACAGATTGCACACCCGATAATTCGGAAGTGTGGTGTTCGGAGAGGTTCATGGATTTCTGAATGGTTTTGGGTTTTGTGATTGGCTTCTCAGATAACTCCGGCTTCTCCACCACTTCAGGCTTCCTGACCACTCTCCGCACCGGCTTTTTCCCTTCGACTTTGAAAACTTTCTGCTCCCGCTCCGGCACCGGATCAGCGATCAGTCCGGTCAGAATTTCTTTGTATAACACCGCAAGTTCGTGCAAAGCTCTTGTTGCCGCCACGTATAAGAGTTTTACATGCGCGTCGTCTGACGGATATTTTTCTCTGCTTGGGTCAAACAACAAAACAGCGTCAAATTCCAGACCTTTGGTATACGCTACCGGAAGGATCATGACACCGCTTCCAAATTCTGTGTTTTCCAGATCATCACCTGTGACGGACAACTTTTTGCCAAGCTTCTTTTTTATCTTCTCTGCCTCTTTTTCATCCCGGCATACGATTGCAATGGTTTCAAGTCCCTCTTTCTGCCAGTGTTTTACCTGCTCTGCTGTGTAGCGGTATAACTCTTTGTCATCCGAAAGCTGCGCCATCGTCACATCTTTTCCGTGTCTTATGATCGGTTCGACCGGATAAATCGGAAAATTGCCGTGCTGCAAAATACGCATTGCAAAATTAGAGATTTCAATCGTATTCCGGTAGCTCTTGCGCAACAGCTCAAAGCTGTCATAAGGGCCTGTCAGAAATAATTTACGCAGTGCCTCCCAGTCATTCAGACCATATCCGTAATGAATGTTCTGCGACACATCACCCATAATCGTAAATGTACAGTTTCTCATGCAGAATTTCAGCACACTGTAAACCATCATGCCAAAATCCTGTGCTTCGTCGATCACGACATGACTTGCTTCCCGCACAAGCTCTATCTCTTTCACACGTTTGTAAAGATATGCCAGCGCTGCAAGATCATAGACATCAAAATCATTTTCCGGCACAGGAAGCTGATAGCCTTTTAACCTCTGCTCCTCTAAAAAATCCGCATACAACTCAAAGATAGAAGTTTTCCACTCTTTTCCGCCAAAATACCACCGGTATTTTTTCTGGATCTCACGCTTGTCGTCCGCTGTGTACCGGATGTCTTTTCCAGTGATCTCGTTGTGCACTTTTGCCATCACACGTTTGTTCAACATGGCAATTTTATTCTGGATGGAAACCTCCGGGTTTTCGTTCAAATAAGCTGCAATCACTTCTGCGGTCAGAAGAATTTTGCTCGTTTTTTGAAATGTTACCTTACTTGAAGTTCTCCTTACAGAACTGGTTTTCACTGGAACTTCTAAGAAAATATCTTCCGCTAAAATCGTCTCCTCTTCGAGTTTTCTGCAGTACTCCTCCAGATTTTGGAACCAGAACAGTGTTCCCTTAATATGGATGAAGCTGTCCTCTTTCTCCAATGCATGCACGCGCATTGTATGCTCGTCCCAGTCCTCATACAAAAGTCTTGTGAAAAGCTGCTCCATTGTCATCTGCCGGATTCCATATACATCCAGATCAGGCAAAACGCTCGTGATGTAGTTCAGCAAAATGCGGTTGCTTCCGATAATATAGAAATCCTCCGGGAGGAACTCTTTGTCATAATTATATAAAATGTAAGAAATCCGGTGCATTGCCACGGTTGTTTTCCCGGAACCCGCACTTCCCTGTACGATCACATTCTGTTTCGGAGATTTTCGGATAATTTCGTTCTGCTCCTTCTGAATGGTTGCGATGATCTCACCGAGTACTGCTTTTTTATTTTTTGCCAGATATTTTGTGAGAAGTTCATCATTCGCCACGACATCCGAATCGTAGAAATCTTTTAAGGTATCGTTTTCAATCTCATAAGTCCGTTTCATCAGAAGATCGATCGCGTAAGTTTTCTCATTCTGCACCGTATATTCGCACGGTCCGACTGCATTCTCATAATAAACCGACGCCACGGGTGCTCTCCAGTCGATGACCACTTTGTCGATGATATTTTTTGAGATTCCAACCCTTCCGATGTAGAGTGCCTCATCTTTTTTCGAATCCTCATCATAAAAATCGATCCGCCCAAAGTACGGCTTCTTCCGCGCTTTTTCTAATCTGCTCCTGTCACGCTTCACCGTCTCATACATGAGCTGGGTATTGTCGATCAGCGAAAGCGCCTCTACATCTTTCGCTCCATAGGTTTCCAATAACGTATGAATGTCCTCTTTCAGGCTTTGCTCCTGCGCGATATTTTTATCAAGATTCTGCTGCGTGATCTCAATGGTCTGCGCAAGATGCGCCTCCTCCGCCTCCCTTGTGATACCCGGCAATTTACCAGATGATTGTCTGCGTTGTTCCATTTGCGTCCCCTTTTTACGCATATACGTTATATTTCTTCAGATCCTCTTTGACCTGCTCAATCGTCTCAAAACAGATTCCGTGGATTCCGGCTTTTTCGGCTCCCTCGATATTTTCCATCCGGTCATCGATAAATACACACTCATCCGCTGTGAGCTGATATTTTTTTAATAATGTCTCATAGATTTCCACATCCGGTTTGACCTGTCTCACACTGTAAGAAAAGATATCGCCGTCTGTCAACAGTAAGAAATCCAGCGCATTGTCCTTCGTTCTCTGATAAGTCCAATCTCCATAGTTAGAAAGAATATACACATGCAAGCCTTCTTTTTTCATATTGGAAATCCATTCTTTCGTATAGGAAAACTGTGTAATTGCCAGTTCCAGATGATTCCAGAACAGATTGATCTCTTTTTTATATTCCGGTGCCTTCTCATAAAATGCCTGTAGGATCTGTTCATCTGACCAGACGCCACGGTCTGTCTCAAGCCAGACCGGAGTATTGACCGTAGCATCCGCTACCACTTTCACTGTCTTATCATCAAATCCAAGTTTTTTCATTGCGTCTTCCGGCTCCCACGCCACAAGCACTTTTCCGACATCTAAAATAATATTTTTTATCATACAATCCTCCTTGTTTTTCCGAAGGAAAAATCCGAACCCCTTGGTGAGGAGAGGATTTCGTTTCCTTATTTTGTCACAAAAGGCAGGGTGCCACTGCACGCCTGCCTCAGTCTCTTTATTTATTGCGGTAAATGATATCTTCTCTTCCTGGTCCGTTAGAAACCATTGTGATCGGGTATCCGATCTGTCCTTCAATGAACTCAATGTAATTTCTGCAGTTTTCCGGAAGATCCTCGTATTTCTTAATTCCACGGATATCACATTTCCATCCCGGAAGCTTCTTTAATACCGGTTTTGCCTTCTCTAATTTTGCAGTTACAGGGAAGTCTGTGGTTACTTCTCCGTCGATATCGTATCCAACACATACCGGGATCTCATCTAAGTATCCTAATACGTCAAGTACGGTAAGCGCTACATCCGTTGTTCCCTGCAGACGGCATCCATACTTACTTGCAACACAGTCATACCATCCCATTCTTCTTGGACGTCCGGTTGTTGCTCCGAATTCACCGCCGTCTCCGCCGCGTCTTCTCAGTTCGTCTGCCTCGTCTCCAAAGATCTCGCTAACGAATGCTCCTGCTCCTACTGCAGAAGAGTATGCTTTACTTACTGTTACGATCTTCTTGATCTCATATGGTGGGATGCCTGCTCCGATCGCACCGTATGCTGCTAAAGTAGAGGAAGATGTTACCATTGGATAAATTCCGTGATCCGGATCTTTTAAGGTACCAAGCTGACCTTCTAATAAGATCTTCTTGCCTTCCTTGATTGCTTTGTCCAAGAATAAAGAAACATCCCCGACATACGGAGCTACCATGTCTCTGTACTCATGTAAAGTAGCTAATAATTCCTCATCTTTTAATAATGGTTTGTGATACATATGCTCAAGCATAATGTTCTTTGTCTCGCAGGTACGTTTTACTTTTGCCTGCAATAATTCCTCGTCGAATAACTCACTTACCTGGAAACCAATCTTTGCATATTTGTCTGAATAAAATGGTGCGATACCGGACTTGGTAGAACCGA
>ERZ773143.81-NODE-81-length-105634-cov-19.425994_pt1 | contig 105634 bp, 89 predicted proteins | sample MGYA00580852_ERZ773143 | MGnify/ENA primary metagenome ERZ773143 (study PRJEB29015, sample SAMEA2737853) | human gut metagenome | biome: human gut; feature: human-associated habitat; material: faeces | place: China | collected 2012 ... | reverse complement strand
CTACGGCACCTGCCAGTCCGTCGATATTTACTCCGGTAAATGTCGTAATCAGAAGCGATACCAGTACCACACCGGTTGCGATACAGTCGGAAAGACTATCTGCCGCTGTTGCGCGCATGGCTGCAGAATCAATCCGCTTTCCCAGCGAGGTATTAAAATATGCCATCCAGAATTTTAATGCAATCGAACCCGCCAGAATCACAACCGATACAACGCTAAATTCCATCGCCTCCGGCTGAAAGATTTTTATAACCGAATCTTTAAACAGTTCAATTGCCATTACGATAATAACTGCCGATACAATCATTCCGGCGATATATTCGATTCTGCCATGTCCGAATGGATGGTCTGTATCCGCCGGCTTGCCTGCCATTTTAAAGCCTGCCAGCGTTACAATGGATGAACCGGCATCGGATAAGTTATTGAAGGCATCTGCCGAAATGGATACGGAACCGGTAATGATACCTGCAAAAAATTTACATGCAAATAAAATCAGGTTGCATATAATTCCTACAATTCCCGCAAAAATCCCGTAGTTTTCCCGCACTTTAATGTCTTTCACATTTTTATAATCCTTTATAAATATTTTTAAAAGTCCTTCACTCATATTTTCCTCTTTTCCGCCTCCATCTTTATTCCACAAATTTTTAGCACCCTCGTATTTATTCGTTATTACTATTATATATACACTATTTTGACAGAATTTCCTAGCAAATTTATATTTTTCCATGTATAATGTTTTATATAAGAAGAAATGCAGTCGCATTTTGCTTCGCAAAACAAGGAGGTAAAATCCTCTGCTCCTGCTTAGAGCAGTCGCATTTTGCTTCGCAAAACAAGGAGGATTGTATGTTGCAACTTTTTCCTACTGCCACTCCGGAGGAGGTCGGCATTGACAGCCAATGGCTGATGAATTTTTGTAAACGGCTGGAAGAACAGCAGCTTCCACTGCACAGTGCCTTGATTATGCGGCACGGAAAGGTGTGCATGGAAACTTACTATAAACCTTATACACGTGATACCCTGCACCGTATGTTTTCCGTCACTAAAAGCTTTGTATCTTTGGGTATTGGACTGCTTGAGGCCGAAGGAAAATTATCCCTTGATGATAAAATTGTAGATTTTTTCCCTGAAAAGCTGCCAAAGCCGGGTGTACATCCCTATATAGCGATGATGACAATCCGTGATATGCTCACAATGAGAACCTGTCATGACAAGACAACGTACAAAGCACCTGGCGTTACCGACTGGGTGGCTTCGTTTTTTACCGTACCCCCGACACATGTTCCCGGCACGAATTTTTCCTACGATACTTCATCTACACATACACTTGGCGCATTAGTTGAAAAATTAAGCGGTATGGACCTGCTTTCTTACCTGCGTTTTAAATTTTTGGACGAAATCGGATTCTCTGCCAATGCGTATATTTTAAAAGACCCTAACGGTGTCAGCATGGGCGGTTCGGGACTCTGTGCCACACCGTATGATTTGCTAAAGGTCATTTACCTGATTGCCAATGACGGTGTATGGCAGGGCAAGCAGCTTCTGCCTGCCGGGTATGTCCGTGCAGCAAAATCTATGCAGAGTGACCCTTACGGCAGACAGTCCTCACTTGAAGAATTACAGGGCTATGGCTATCAAATCTGGATGACACGCCATAACGGCTATGTTTTATTCGGCATGGGCGGACAACTTGCACTGTATGTGCCGGATAAAGATATTTTCATGGTAACAACTGCCGATGCACAAGGACGTCAGGGCGGTGTACAGCTCATTTACGAAGCCTTCTGGCATGAAATTTATGACAAAATCGCCACGGATTCCCTGCCTGCTGCCACACCGGAATACACTGCCGCTTTTTTAGAATATTGTAATACAAGAACATTGTTTGTTCTGCCGGGCAGTCTGACTTCACCCGTTTTGGCGGATATCAACGGTATAACTTATCAAATGGATGAAAACATCTGCCAGATGAAGACGATGAAGGTGGATATTGCCACCGATACCGGACTCGGAACACTGACCTATGAAAATGCTTCCGGTGTCCATACCCTTTCCTTCGGACTGGGTTATAACGCCTTCGGTCAGTTCCCGGACTATGATTTAAAATATGCCGCTTCTGCAGCTTTCCGCATGGAAAACACACTACTGGTTAAGATTCAGATTATTGATTCCGCCATCGGCAATCTCTTTTTCAGTCTGAATTTTAAGGGAGATTATGTGACAGTAATGCTCCGAAAAATTGAGGAGAGTTTGTTTGGAGAGTATAATGGGGTCTTTAGTGGACGTAAAATTTAATACAGAGATGTAAGAAAGAGAACCACAAAGGGCCGCCTTGACGTTGTTACTTGACTTCGGCTGCCCTTTGTGGTTCTCTCTATCTACTGTATTGAATTTTCCTATGAGGAATACAGAAAGTTTTTGTACAAGTAATGGTTATTCACAATACAGTCTTTAATATCACGTCAATGCGATGTTCATATGTGTGATATTGTACAATTTTCTTTAAACCGTTTTGTGCGATGGTCTTTCTTTCATCTTCATGGTCCAGATAATATTCTGCCTTGCGCATCATATCGTCTAAGCTGTCATAGTAAACGAGGTCTTTTCCATTTTCAAAGAAATCCCCCAGTTCAATCTGATAATTGGTCAGCAGAAATCCGCCTGCCCCTAAAATATCCCATATCCGCAGCGGCAGTCCCGTTCGGATATTGCGGATTGTAAAATTCATATTTATGTCGGATTCGTGAAAAACCAGCGGCATTTCCTCACGGTAATCCACGCTTTCCTTTACATGCACGCCGCGAAGTCTGTCATCGGTTCTGTCTGTATACAGATTCACCTCAAACCGGGATGCCAATGCATTTAAATTGCGGATACGCTCTTTCTGTGCCGTTTTAAAACCCAGATAAGTTGAAGAAAAGACAAGCTTGATATCGGAAAATGCCGTATCCGACTGATGAAAGTCAATAATTTCACAAAGCCGCTCTAAAATGTCTGCTGTCAACAGACGGTCAAACACATTATCCCCGTATAAATCCAGCTGGGCTTCCATGCATGCATCAAAATAACCCTGCAAATACTCCGGCAGTTTATCTTCAATGGCATCGTATGAATTTTTATAATACAGACCACCGACAAAGGAAATGTCCCCGCGGTATTTTCCCTTTTCTTTTTCGGACGCCGCTTCTATGCAGTTTTTTACGCGCTCTGCGTTAACTGCCAGCGGCAGATAATATACATGTTTCACACCCATCTGCAAAAACCGGTAGTAGTCAAATTTATCAAATAAAAATATGTAATTGCACTCGTTAAAAACCGAAGTGTCAAACATCGTCAGCATCGGTGAATCCACCGTCCATGCAATGTATTTTTTCTGCTGCGCCTGACAGGCATTAGACACCCGTGAAAAATAATTGGCAGAAAAAACAAGGTCGTACTCCGCAACGACTTCTTTGAGTCTTCGGATATCTGTCCCTTTCCGCTCGTCCGGCATTTCCTCGTAATATTCTACTGTATGTCCGAAGCTTTCAAATGCTTCTGCAATATCCTCCTGGTGAAAAACACTCCACCGGTATATTAAAATTTTCATGTTTTCACCTCGCCTTTTATCTTCTTCATATTATAATGCCAGGGTCTGCGGTTTATTTGGTAAACTGTACGGTATCACGTTCTGTGGGTACTGCCTGCGCAAAAAACTCCTGCACGGCAGCTTCATACTCTGCCATATTCCGGGATTTGCGGATTTTTTTGAATGCCTTGTCCGCATTGTCAAAGTACGGCTTCTGATAAAACCACAGCTCTTTCATTTTATGAATCGTATTCTTATCGCCCGACATAATTTTTAGATATTCGTGGTAAATGCGGTCATGAAACTGACGGAGGCGCGCGGTGTCCTCGTGTGTTGTGGCAGTCCTGCTTTCCTCTGCCGCAATCTGCTCTATGAGTGCCGGATTTCCGATAAATCCTCTGCCTATCATCACTCTGTCCGCTGACGGGAAGCGTTCTTTAAAACGCCTGTAATCAGCAATTGTAAAGAGATCGCCGTTGTAGCATACGGGATTTGTGCTTTTTTCCAGTGCCTTTTCAAAATATTCCAGCCGCGGCTTATTTTTATAGTAGTCTTTCTGCACGCGCGGGTGGAGTATCAGTTCCTCAAACGGATAACGGTTATAGATATCTAACAGCCGGTCAAATTCTTCCGGTTCTTCCATGCCGAGCCTTGTCTTTACGGATAATTTCACCTTTTTGTCCGCAAGCAGCTCATTTTCATAAATCTGTGCAAAAAATTCGTCCAGCTCATCGGGTACGGATAAAAAGCCCGCCCCGCGCTTTTTTGCCACAACCGTTCCGGACGGACAGCCCAGATTCAGATTTAGTTCGGTATAGCCTTTTTCATATAAAAGCCGTGCCGCATTTATAAATAAATCGGCACGGTTGGTCATTATCTGTACCGCCAGCGGCATATTGACGTTATTATCCGGATTCATGTCACGCTGTTCCCGCGCCGTAAAACCGTTGGTCTGATTGGGTGAAATAAACGGCACAAAATATTTATCAATCCTGCCTTTTCCGTAAAATTCTTCATAAGCATTTCTGTAAATGTGCCCTGTAACCCCTTCAAGCGGTGCAAAATAAATCTTCATTTTAATCGAGTTCTGCCTTTCCTGTATATAATTCGTAGTAACGGCCTTGTCTTTGCAGAAGCTCTGTGTGCGTTCCGCGTTCAATAATCCTGCCGTGTTCCAGTACCATAATCATATCGGAATTTCGTATCGTTGACAAGCGGTGTGCAATGACAAATGTGGTGCGGTCTTTCATCAGTGCGTCCATGCCTTCCTGAATCTGCCGTTCCGTAATCGTATCAACCGAGCTGGTCGCTTCATCCATCACCAGTACCGGTGCTTTGGAAAGTGCGGCTCTTGCAATATTTAAGAGCTGTCTCTGTCCCTGGCTTAAATTAGCACCTCCGCCATGAAGCACAGTGTTATAGCCATCAGGAAGTCTCTTGATGAATCCGTCAGCATTGGCAAGTCTTGCTGCTGCGATGCATTCCTCATCACTCGCCTCAAGTCTTCCGTATCTGATATTATCCATGATTGTACCCGTAAATAGGTTAGTATCCTGAAGAACGATACCAAGGCTTCGTCTTAAATCATTTTTCTTAATATTGTTGATGTTAATTCCATCATATCTGATCTTACCATCCTGAATATCATAGAACCTGTTGATAAGATTAGTAATTGTAGTTTTTCCTGCTCCGGTACTTCCGACAAATGCAATCTTCTGTCCCGGTGTAGCATACATTTTAATATCGTGAAGCACCATCTTGTCCGGATTATAGCCAAAGTCAACTCCGTCAAATGTTACATCACCGGCAAGTCTTGTGTACTCTGCACTGTTACCATCCTTTGCAGGCTTCTTCCAAGCCCACATCTCAGTATTTTCTTTAGTCTCAATAAGCTCATTGTTCTTATTGTATCTTACATTTACAAGCTCAACGAAACCTTCGTCAACCTCCGGCTTCTCGTCACATAACTCAAATACTCTTCCGGCACCAGCCATCGCCATGACGATACTGCTCACCTGCTGGCTTATCTGGGTTACAGGCTGTGTGAAGCTCTTATTTAAACTTAAGAAAGCAACAAGTGTACCAATAGTAAGTCCTGAAAAATCACTCAGAGCAAGAATACCACCAACTATTGCACATAATACATAGCTGATATTACCTATATTACCATTAACAGGCATTGTGATATTAGCAACCTTGTTCGCATTGTTTGCACTCTCACGAAGCCTGTTGTTAATCTCCTTAAACTGCTCAATACTTTTATCCTCGTGGCAGAACACCTTGACAACCTTCTGTCCTTCCATCATTTCCTCGATATAAGCATTAACCTTACCGATATCCTTCTGCTGCTCAACGAAATATTTTCCGGAAAGTGCACTCAGCTTAGAAGTTACATAAAGCATAATAACAACCATCACAACCGATACGATTGTAAGCGGAATATCAAGCACAATCATACTTACAAATGTAGATACAAGTGTAATGCATGAATTGATAACCTGAGGTATACTCTGACTTATAAGCTGTCTTAATGTGTCGATATCGTTAGTATATACTGACATGATATCGCCGTGTGCATGAGTATCAAAATACTTAATAGGAAGTGACTCCATATTAGTAAACAGCTCTAATCTCAACTTCTTTAAAGTTCCCTGACCAACATTTACCATAATTCTGTTGTAGCAATATGAACATAATACACCGACCATAAGAACTGCAGCGAGCTTGATAAGTGCGCCTGCAAGCGGTGCATAATCATGTACTGCTGACTGTGTCAGCGGAATAATATAACTGTCAATAAGCTTCTGGATAAACAGCGTTGCTATCAGTGTTGTAAGCGCTGAAACAAGAATGCACACAAGCACTGCTATACACGAAAACTTGTAATTCTTTAAAATATATCCAAGCAGCCTCTTCATAAGAGGAAGTGGATTTTCTTTATTCTTTTTATTCTTCATATCAATATTCTTATCCATATGCTGCCTCCTATTCTCCTGCCTCGTCAAAATCACCGCCGCCCTGTGTCTGGACCTCGTAGATTTCGCGGTAAACCTTATTGTTCTCAACAAGATTTTCATGAGTATCAAAACCACTCACACAGCCATTCTCAAGCACCAATATTCTGTCTGCGTCCTGAATACTTGAAATTCTCTGTGATACGATAATCTTGGTAGTTCCTGGTATCTTTGTTGCAAATGCTTTCTTAATCTTAGCGTCTGTGGCTGTATCAACAGCACTTGTTGAATCATCAAGAATAAGAACCTTAGGATGCTTAAGCAGTGCTCTTGCAATACAGAGTCTCTGTCTCTGTCCACCGGAAACATTGCTTCCCCCCTGCTCAATCCATGTATTGTATTTGTCAGGCATTCTCTCAATGAATTCATCTGCACAGGCCTGACGGCATGCCTCAATGCAATCCTCCTCAGACGCATTTTCATCGCCCCATCTCAAATTATCAAGAATAGTTCCTGAGAAAAGCACATTTTTCTGAAGAACAACTGAAACCTCATTACGAAGGGTTTCAAGGTCATAGTCTCTTACATCAATTCCGCCTACACATACGGAACCGTCCTTAACATCATACAGACGGCTTATCAGATTAACGAAGCTTGATTTACCACAACCAGTTCCGCCGATAATACCGATTGTCTCACCCGCATTTATATGGATATCTATATCTTCAAGGGCATCCTTGTCGCTGTCCTTCTTGTATGTGAAGTTCACATGGTTGAAATCAATTCTTCCATCAGATACTTCCATCACCGGATTCTCAGGATTAGTTATATCTGCCTTCTCGTTAAGAACCTCAGCAATTCGTCTTGCACTCGCTGCACTCATTGATACCATAACAAATATCATAGAAAGCATCATAAGTGCCATCATCATGCTCATTACATAGCTGAACATTGATGTCAGATTACCCGTTGTCATAGTTCCATCTGTAATAAAATGTGCCGCAAACCACGAAAGCGCAATAATACTTCCATATATAACAAACATCATAATAGGATTGTTGAAAGCAAGCCATGATTCTGCCTTAACAAATATCTTATAAAGATTCTCGGCAGCCTTACTGAATTTCTTATTCTCATGGTCTTCTCTTACAAATGCTTTGACAACTCTGATTCCTGTGATATTCTCCTGGACACTTGCATTTAAATCATCATATTTGGCAAAACCTTCTGTGAATATTGGAGTCACCTTATATATAATAAAGAAAAGTACAAATCCAAGAAGAATAAGCGCACCTAAGAATATAAAACTTAATGTAGGATTGATAATAAAACACATAACCATACTGCATATCATCATAAGTGGTGCTCTTACCGCAATTCTAAGAATCATCTGATATGCATTCTGCACATTTGTAACATCAGTAGTCATACGGGTAATAAGACCTGCTGTGCTGTATTTGTCTATATTAGAGAATGCAAAGTTCTGGATATTCGAATAGATTCCCTCTCTTAAGTTACATGCAAGACCGGTAGAGGCCAAAGCCGCATATTTTCCTGCCTGAATTCCAGCAAACAGACTTATAAATGCAAGCACGAGCATAAGTCCGCCATACATTAACACCTTGCTCATGTCTCCCGCCTGAATACCCTTATCGATAATACTTGCCGTAACAAACGGAATAAGTATCTCCATAAGAACTTCAACAATTATATATATTGGCGTCTTTATCGAAACTTTTTTATACTCACCAATATATGCTGATAAAGTTTTTAACATTTCTTACACTTCCTTTCACAGTTATTCACATCATCGTATACTTTTTGTAACAGACGGTGTAATTCTTCTTTTTCATCAGCAGAAAGCGCTGAAAGAAACCATTTTTCTTTGTCATGCATTGCCTTGCCTGCATGAACGCACATGGCTCTGCCCTTGTCTGTTATTCTCACATGCTTGACTCTCTTATCTGAAGGGTCATAGAAGCTTTCTATCATCCCCTTCTTTTCAAGCCTTGCTGCTGTTCCCGCTATTGTCGCCTGGGCTACGCCAAAGTGCTTCTCTAGCTCCTTAAGCGTAATACATTCATCTTTAGTTTCATTAATTATCATAAGCATCTTAACCTGTGAAGATGTCATGTCATCTGCTCTTAACTCCTCATTGGCACATCTTCCAAGAATATCATTAAGACGCTTTATAAGTTCTCCACAATGGAGTGACTCTCGCTGCATATCTGCTCCCTTCGTAACAAAACGGCATACGAACCTGCCATTCTTTTAATAAAAATCTTAAGTCGCCTTGCTATATTACAAAAATGACAGCACGCTGTCAATAGCGTGCTGTCATTTTTATTTTTATTTAATATTTAATCTTATCTGTAATAAACAGGCTTCAGATGAACCGGAACACCATCTGAGTATTCAGCAATATTAGTTCCCTGAATAAGTGGCCTTACATACTTAATATACTCATCAGAAATATCTGTTCCCTCTGCGGTTATCCACTCTGCTGGGAACTTCTTTTCCTTATTGCATATATCGTTCACATCTGCAAGTCCGTAATTAATCTCATATCCGTTAGTATCATCTCTTTCAAATGTAATCATTTTTCCAGTTTCACCGTCAAGAGCTGCTACAACCGCTGCCTTTCCTGCTTTTTCAGCTTCATCAATATCTGTTGCTGAAGCAAGAAGTGATGAACATCTCTGTGGAAGATTAAGTTCAATACTTCTACATTTGATTCCAAATTCTGCTTTAACATAGTTCTCAAGATACTTTCCACAGCCTGTAAGCATCTTATGTCCAAAGCCATCAACCGATGCCGCATCTGCATATTCACATATGAATCTGCCGTCTTTGTCCGCAATTCCTTCTGATACGCACACAACAACTGCTGTTTCCTGTTCAAGTGCCATCTTAAGTGACTTCTTGAATTCTTCCATATCAAATGCATGCTCTGGCATATATATAAGATAAGGATTTCTACTATACTCTGTTCTTGCAAGTACTGATGCCGCTGTAACCCAGCCTGCATGCCTTCCCATAAGCTCAACAATTGTCACAGACGGGTGTGCATAACATGTTGCATCAAGTATAATTTCTCTTAATGTTGAAGCAACATATTTTGCAGTTGAGCCATACCCTGGCGTATGATCTGTCATAACAAGATCATTATCAATTGTCTTAGGTACACCTATAAATCTGATGTCCGATTTCTTCAATAATGCCACTCTTGATAATTTTGAAACTGTATCCATTGAATCATTGCCACCAATATAGAACACATATCCAATGTTCATCTGTGCAAATGTATCAAACAATTTATCATACACCTTATCCCCTAAATCTTCTGGAAGCATATACCTGCAGCTTCCAAGAAAAGAAGCCGGTGTTATCTTTAATCTGTCAATCGGCTCATTATCTGCCACTTCAGAAAGATTAATAAAATTGCCTGCCAGAAATCCCTCAATTCCATGCACCATGCCATACACAGTGCCAATCTTTTCCTTATTTCTAAGTCCTTGCTCAATCACTCCATATAATGATGAATTAATAACCGCTGTTGGTCCGCCTGACTGACCTACCAGAATATTCTTTAACATACTCATGCCTCCTATACCTTATTGCTGTTGCTTAGATTGTATCACCTGTCAATTATTGATTGCAACATGATACCTATAGATAGTCGTATTTTTAATTCTCTTATAGGAACATTTCAGCCATTTTCTATCATTTAAGCTGTCTACACAGCAAAATGTTCCTATAAATTCTGTTTTTGAAGTCATCTTATAGGTCTTTTTCTGCATTTTCACAATGATTTTTTTAAAATACACCTATTTTTCTCAAATTCTACCTATAAAGTTAACTTATTTTTAAATTTTATAGGAAACGGCGGCTAAATCGGCAGGCAGAAGATAAAACTCATATAATAATAATGTTCCTTAACAAGTTGACACATTTCCACTAAGCGTATAATATTCAATTATTCACATAAGGCGCTTAAAAACAGCGCAGGAATGGAGTTTAATATGAGATTCGTAATACAGCGTGTTAATCATGCAAATGTTAAGATAGATGGCAAAGTTGTTGGAAATATCGGACATGGTCTTTTGATTCTTTTCGGGGCTGGTCAGGACGATACAGAAGAAATGCTTCCAAAATATGTAGACAAGATATGCAAAATGCGTATTTTTGAAGACGAGAATGGCAAAACTAATCTGTCTCTGGCAGATGTCGGTGGCGAGCTGCTTATTGTAAGCCAGTTTACACTTTATGCGGACTGCCGCAAAGGCAACCGCCCAAGCTTTACTAATGCCGGCGCGCCTGATATGGCTAACGCCCTTTATGAAAAATTTGTGGCAATGTGCCGTGAACGTGTTCCTAAAGTTGAAACCGGCAGATTCGGTGCTGATATGAAGGTCAGCCTTGAAAACGACGGACCATTCACAATACTGATAGATAGTGAGGATTTCTGATATGTTTAGAATGTGGTGTAAGCTCTTTGACGACAGAGGGCATCTTATCAAAGACACTGTAATTAAAAATGCAGATTCTGATTTAAACAGAACCCGCAAAATATTTGCTGCTATTCATGACGCATGCTATGAATTCGACCTTGCCGAACCAATCTGGCTTGATTCCAATGTTTCAGAATTCCAGCGCCACTCGAAAGTACGCTTCACTAAAGATAACTTTGTTGAAGATATCGAATTTGCTTATATGGAAATTGAGGTTATTGAGGAAGATTAGAAATACATTGACTTTTTGCGCGAAGAATATCAACTTTCGTCCGCAATATATCAATTTTAGTGCGAAGAATATCAATTTAATTTGATATATTGCGTTATGAAAAAGCATTTTTTCTTTTTAACATCTAATTATAGTAAAAATGCGGACTCCTCCCGGAATCCGCATTTTTATATTAAAACTAATAAATCATACATTCAATCAGCACAACCACTCCATCATTCCACCTTGCAATCCTGCCATTATATATTTCATCAGCTTCCTGCTGTGAAACAAGCGACTGACCGTGGTTTGCTGACCTTTCCGCTGACTCTTCAGAAGCATAATAATCAACCTTGCATTCATCTACAACATTTTTCGTGCCTGAAGAGAAATCATAAACCGTGAACCTTTCAAGTCCATCCCCCTGCCATACGCCTTTTATTCCGTCCATAATATAATAATTACCATTCGCTGAAACTATCGAAACAAATCCATTTTGTGAGTGGCTGTTTCCAACCTCTTTTTTATACAAAATCTGACCTGTAATGCCATCTTTGACTGTCACCGTAACATATTTTCTTGTATCCTTAAGTGCCTCATCGACATTGCTGATATCAGCAGCATATCCATATACCTCCATCGATACAACATCATCAACACCATCATGCGTAAGGTCGTACCTATATTCCGTGACGAGGTAATTCTGCATTTTATCATTGTCCTTTTGAATATCAGCCTCAATTCCGCTTTCCGACAATTTTCTACTGCCCTTAACACTTCCGCCTCCAAATGCCAGAACAGTAACAGCCACAACAATCATTATGAGTACAAATGCTGCACTTTTGTATGTTTTCCTACTGCCAGCAATTCTTTCAATCCGCTTCTTAAGTTCGCGGTAACCAGAGGACGCTCCCGATAAAAGATATATATCCGATAATCTGCCGGAATGTCTGGCGGCAGCATTTAACAGCATCTCACCATATTTCTGTCTCTCGCTTGCACTGCAATTTCTTATAACCGCTTCATCACAGAATAACTCGCAGTCCTCTTTGTGAAAATGTGCTGCCACCCACACAAGCGGATTAAACCAGTATATACATACACACAACATTCTCACTAACGCCCACCAGTTGTCTCTGTGTCTGTAGTGAGTCAGTTCATGGCTTATTATAAATTCATTATCCCCTACATTATTATTAACATAAACAGCTGGATGGACTACCCCATACAGACAAGCTGAATCCACAGCATTAGTATTATAAATGTTAATTCTATCTCTTTTGCCTGCTAACTTTCTTGATGACATAAGTCTGCCTGTAAATATAAGATTGCTCACAACTACAACAGCAAACATAACTACCATACCAGTCAGCCATATAATTCGTATATAATTTACAAGTTGCATATTCTTATCTGACCGCACATAACTTCCTATCTGTGCATTGCTATCTGACATCGCACTGCTTCCTGTCTGTATATTACCATCCACCTGTGCATTATTTGCTGCCTGCAGATTACCGTCCGACTGTGCACCGCTTCCTGCCTGCAAATCATCACCAATCTGTGAATCCGATACACTGTCCGATTTTTCCTGTACTTCGGTTGTGATGTCTCTGCTTTGAAGATTTATTACATTTTTAGTCAGATAATCTGTTACATTTACAACATTTCCAAATAACTGCACAGGTATTAAAAGACGCATTGCAACTAACGCCCACAATACACAGATTGCTCCGCTCTTTACTCTGCTGCCAAAAAATTTCCGCAAAATCATTACCACAACAATCATTATGCTTGATGTTATAACTACATTAATCAGCTTTCTCACCTGCCTTCTTCAAAATAGCCTGCAACTCATTAATCTCATCCTTACTAAGTTCGTTAGATTTGACAAGCGTGCTCATCATCATATTGACTGAACCCTTAAACACTCTATCAAGCAGACTCTTTGTCTCCGACAATGCCACATCTTCCTTCTTTACCAGCGGATAATATTCCCTTGCCCTGCCGCCTTCACTGTAAGCAATCAGCCCCTTATCCACCATTCTTCCAAGCATTGTGACAACCGTACTTTTGCTCCAGCCAGTCTCCTCTTCGAGCATGTGATACAACTGCATCATAGTATATGGCTGCTCCCATAGCTTCTCCATAATTGTCCATTCACTCTTATTTAAAGTCATCGTTTTCCCTCTCCTGTAGTTCTACATCTGTCAACCTAAAGATATCATTTTGTTTTACAAATGTCAACCTCTTTATTTTAAAAAACGGACTCTGGCAATAACCAGAATCCGCACAGTCCACATATTCATTATAAAAATATATATTATACAATAACATTTCGCTCTTCCCCAGCCATAAATGCCTTGATATTAAGATATATCTCGTCCATCAGGCGGGTTCTCGCCTCGTATGTCGCCCATGCAACATGAGGGGTAACGATAAGCTTGTTGCTGTCCTTAATTGTAAGAAGAGGATTGTCCTTAGCAACCGGCTCAGTGGTTATTACATCAAGTCCTGCTGCTGCAATCACGCCTTCGTTAAGCGCTCTTACAAGGTCTGCGTCATTAACAATCGGGCCACGTCCAAGATTCAGAAGAACTGCGCTACTCTTCATCTTCTTAAATGTCTCATAATTAAACAGATTTTCTGTATATTTGTTAAGCGGTGCATGAATTGACACAATGTCCGATTTCTTCAAAAATTCATCAAGCTCATATCTTTCGTATGGCACATCATAGCTGTGACCGCTTGCTGAATAGTATATTACATTACAGCCAAAGTCTGCCGCAATCTTAGCAACGCCTCTTCCTATATTGCCAAGTCCGACAATTCCCCATGTCTTTCCTGCCAGTTCGTGAAACACATTTGCAAAATGTGAGAAGCAAGGCCACTCTGCATACTCGCCGCTCTTTACGAAATCATCATAATATCTCATCTTCTCGACAAGATAAAATGCAAGTGCAAATGTGTGCTGTATAACTGACTGTGTTGAATATCCAGCAACATTGGCAACCCTTATTCCATGCGCTTTGGCATATTCTATATCAATATTGTTGTAGCCTGTAGCTGCCTCTGCCACCATCTTAAGATTAGGCGCAGCTGCCATGCACTCTGCGTTCATGTTAGTTTTATTAATAATAACGACATCAGGATTATGCTCTTTCATTCTTGCAACAGCTTCCTCATAAGAACTTAAGCTGTATGTCACAACTTCGCCAAGCCTGTTAAACTGCTCAAGCGAAATATCATCTCCGTATGTCATAGTTTCCAACATAAGTATCTTCATAATAATCCTCCGTTTCTGCACATTTTTGCATAATTATCGTACATTTTTAATAATTTCCCTGTACTGTTTATTTAGTTTCACAAGCTCCCTGTCTACATTTTTTAGTAAAAAAAGTCGTCCTGCACCTTTCATTTTCTTAAATGGTTTTACAGCCAGCCTGCTATGTATATCGACATTTCCGCTATCATCATCTGCATAATTTCTGATTGCTATTAATACAGTCTGCATATAAACCTCCCAAAAGACATTGAATACTACCGCATTATACAACTTAATTAAAGCAGATATTGTCGAACCACCGTCTGATTAAATATTTGCAACAAGTTCCTTCATAACCTTGACATTATTAGCAATTGCGAGCTTTTCAAATGCCGGGTAATCCATTGTTGCGCTGTCATCAGCCTTATCTGATATAGTTCTTAATATTACAAATGGAACTTTATTAAGGTAAGAAACCTGTGCTATCGCTGCTCCCTCCATCTCTGTACAGAAACCATCGAAATTGCTGCTGATTCTCTCCTTAACACCCTTGTCTGATATGAACTGGTCGCCGCTTACAACTCTGCCGACATGAACTCCGATTTCCGGAACTGCATTTTTACAAGCCTCGCCAGCAAGTTTAATAAGTCTTTCGTCTGCTGCAAATGAAAGTGTATCCATTCTTGGAATCTGTCCTAAAGGATATCCAAATCCTGTCGCATCCATGTCATGATGAAGAACATCTGATGAAATAACAACATCTGCAATATCAATCTCTGCCTTAAGTGAACCTGCAATTCCTGTATTAATAATATAGTCAGCCTTAAAGTCATCGACAAGAATCTGTGTGCATGCCGCAGCATTAACCTTACCAATTCCGCTTCTTACAATAACAACATCTTTCCCGGCAAGCTTTCCTGCTTTAAATGTCATGCATGCCTTAGTTTCCTCGCGGGTAATCTCCATTACCTCAACAAGCTGCTCTACTTCTTCGTCCATTGCACCAATAATACCTATCATAAATCCTCCTTATATATCCATTTCAAACTGCATACATTATAATTGAACATTTGCAATAAAACAACTTATGCTTTTTCATATCCTGTAAAAGTGTTATACTGTAATTAGATATATGTACTAACATTGTGAGAAATTGATAGATTATCGCATAGCACGCTAAGTGCCGACGACTCCAAAGCACTCTGCGCTAATCTGTCAATTTCTCACAACAATACATATACCGAATAACTAATAATGCAAGAAAGATAAGTAAGGAGATTTTTATGAAATTTAAAACTTCAGGCGTATGTTCACGTGCAATAGATTTTGATGTTGTTGATGGAAAGGTTGTTAATGTGCATTTCACTGGCGGATGTGCCGGCAATACTCAGGGCGTTGCTGCTCTTATCGAGGGCATGGACATTGACGAAGCTATCAAAAGAATGGACGGTATCAAATGTGGCTATAAGGACACATCATGTCCTGACCAGCTTGCTAAAGCCTTAAAGGAATATAAGAAAGATAATGAATAGTGTCGCGCGATTTAAAAGAGTTTATGTCGAGATAACAAGCAGCTGCAACCTGCACTGTTCTTTCTGTCAGGAAACTCTGAGAAAACCACATTTTATGAGTGTGAACGAATTCCGCACAGTGATTGAAAGAATCGGACATTATACTAATTACATTTATCTTCATGTTAAAGGTGAGCCGCTTCTGCATCCACAGCTTGGTGAAATTCTTAAGATATGTCAGGACGCTGATATGACAGTAAATCTTACTACCAATGCCACTCTTATTAAAGAGAAGCTTCCTGTTTTACTGGAGTATCCTGTGCATCAGATTAATGTGTCGCTTCACAGTGCTGACGATAACGACTGCATTGACATGGATTCTTATATTCATAATCTTTTTGAATCCTGCGAAACGCTTCTTGATAAGACTGACACTGAGATATCCCTAAGACTCTGGAATACTAAGAAAGAGCCTTTTCTGTTTGGTGAGAAGAACTGCACAATCAAGAGACATCTTTATATAAATGTTCAGTCTCCGTTTGAATGGCCTGATGTGAACAGCACTTATTGCAATGAGCGCGGATTCTGTCAGGGACTCCGCCAGCATATGGCTATTCTGTGTGACGGCACTGTCGTTCCGTGCTGTCTTGACGGTAATGGAGTGATGGCTCTTGGCAATATTCTTGATTCAACACTTGAGGAAATCCTTTCAAACCCACGAAGCGTTGCATTTATGGAAGGATTCAAGAAAAAGACTGCGGTCGAACCGCTCTGTATGCATTGCAGCTTTAAGGAAAGATTTGCTCATAAAATGTAATGATACATTTGAACAAATCGGACATTTTATTATATTTTCAGGAGAATGACCTATGAAAAAAATAGTACTTACCGGTGGTGGTACTGCCGGACATGTAACACCTAATATTGCCCTGCTTCCAAGCCTTAAGGAAGCCGGCTACGAGGTTTTCTATATCGGTTCATATACCGGTATTGAGAAAACTCTTATTGAAGATCTTGGAATTCCTTATTATGGTATTTCATCCGGCAAATTAAGAAGATACAGAAGTCTTAAGAATCTGTCTGATCCATTCCGTGTGCTTCATGGACTTTTTCAGGCTAAGAGACTTATGAAAAAAATCAAACCTGATATCGTATTTTCTAAGGGAGGCTTCGTGTCTGTACCTGTTGTTCTTGCCGCCGGAAGCCGTCATATTCCAGTAATTATCCACGAATCTGATATGACACCCGGCCTTGCCAACAAGATTGCTATGAGAAAAGCAACTAAAATATGCTGCAATTTCCCAGAGACACTCAAGTACCTTCCTGAAGGAAAAGCTGTTCTTACAGGTTCTCCTATCAGACAGGAGCTTTTGCTTGGCAATAAAGCAGCCGGACTTGACCTTTGCAACTTCACAACTGACAAACCTATTATTCTTGTTGTCGGCGGAAGTACTGGCGCTGTCCATGTAAATGAGGCTGTAAGAAGCATTTTACCTGAGCTTCTTAAGGATTTTCAGGTTGTTCACCTGTGTGGAAAAGGCAAGATGGACGAATCACTCAATGGAACTCCCGGCTATGTCCAGTTCGAGTACATAAGCGAGCAGATGCGCGACCTTTTCGCAATCAGTTCTATCGTTATCTCGCGTGCAGGTGCCAATGCCATATGTGAGCTGCTTGCTCTCAAGAAACCTAATCTTCTGATTCCGCTTTCTGCTAATGCAAGCCGCGGCGACCAGATTCTTAATGCCAATTCTTTCAAGGAGCATGGTTATTCAATGGTTCTTACAGAAGAGGATATGAATAAAGATACTTTACTTGCCGCTGTCCGCAAGCTTTACGCTGACAGACACCAGTACATCATTAATATGGAAAAAAGTGAGCAGCAGGATTCTATTGACAAAATTATGAATTTAATTAAAGATAATAGTAAATAATAATCCGGAGGTGATTTTATGGGCGCTGTTAAACATAGCCGTCAGCGTGACGCTATCAAAACATTTCTTATGTCACGCAAAGACCACCCAACTGCCGATGTTGTATACACATTTGTCAAAAATGATTTTCCAAGCATAAGTCTTGGCACAGTTTATAGAAACCTTTCTTTTCTTGTGGAGCATGGCGAAGCCGTCACTGTTCCATGTGAGGACGGATTTGTGCATTATGATGCCAACACTGCACCACATCTGCATTTTCAGTGCAGAAAGTGCAAATGTTTAATTGATATCACCAATCCATCTGATAATGAAATCCTTGAAAATCTCGGGGCTAATGTGGCATCACATTTTCCGGGCAAAATCGAGGCTGGTTCAGTATGCTTCTATGGATTATGTGAAAAATGTGCTTCGGAAAATTAATATTTTTATAAGTCAGCAAAGCAAAATAGGAATCATTCCTATTTTTGTTGACAAACTGATTTATTTCTGTTATATTCTAGTTACGAACTGATGAAACATTTTCAGAAGTTCCGATAAGTAAAGTTCAGGCTTATGCCTGTTATGTTTATAAACGAAAGGAGATTATTATTATGAAGTATGTATGTACAGTTTGTGGTTATGTTTATGAAGGAGAATCTCTTCCAGCAGATTTCGTCTGTCCAGTATGTAAGGCTCCAGCAAGTAAGTTTGCTGCACAGACAGGTGAGAGAGAATGGGCTGCTGAGCATGTTGTTGGCGTAGCTAAGGGTGTAAGCGAGGATATCGTTGCTGACCTCAGAGCTAACTTTGAAGGTGAATGTTCAGAAGTTGGTATGTACCTTGCTATGGCAAGAGTTGCTCACAGAGAGGGTTATCCAGAAATCGGTCTTTACTATGAGAAGGCTGCATGGGAAGAAGCTGAGCATGCTGCTAAGTTTGCTGAACTCCTCGGCGAGGTTGTAACAGACAGCACTAAGAAGAATCTTGAGATGAGAGTTGAAGCTGAGAACGGCGCAACAGCAGGTAAGACTGACCTTGCTAAGAGAGCTAAAGCTGCTAACCTTGACGCAATCCACGATACAGTTCATGAGATGGCTCGTGACGAGGCTAGACATGGTAAGGCATTCGAGGGACTTCTTAAGAGATACTTTGGTTAATTGTAACCTTAATAGAATCGCATAATATAAGGATTCAAAGAGGAATAAGTTTTTGGGCTTATTCCTCTTTTTAATTTCTCCTTCTCCTTGAATTCGACAACCTTAAATAGTATAATTTTGTTATGATTTATTGTGTAATTAAATATTTGTAGAGAAGGAGATATGGATTATGGTTTCATGGAACAATTTAGACACACTTGCATCTTTTAAGGAGTTAGCTAATGTTAAACCAGCATGTCTTACAGAAGTTATGTCTGGTGACAGCGGTGCAGACCGTGTTAAGAAATACAGCATACCAATGGCTGCCGGATTATCTTACAATTATGCTTCAAAGCAGGTTGATGAGGATGTGCTTTCTGCACTTGAAAAGCTTGCTGATGAGGCACAGCTTGCAGACAAATTCAAAGCTTTATATAACGGAGAAGTTGTCAATACTGGTGAGAAGAGACTTGTTCTCCATCATATGACAAGAGGTCAGTTAGGTGACGCTGTTGAAGCTGATGGCGTTGATAAGAGAACATTTTACAAGACACAGCAGGAAAGAATTGCTGAATTCGCTAACAAGGTACATAACGGTGAGATTACTAATGCATCCGGCGAGAAGTTCACAACTGTTGTCCAGATTGGTATCGGCGGAAGCGACCTCGGTCCCCGTGCAATGTATATAGCACTTGAGAACTGGGCTAAGAAGAACAATGCATTCAAGATGGAAGCTAAGTTCATCAGCAATGTTGATCCTGATGACGCAGCCGCAGTGCTTGCTTCTACTGATGTTGCACATTCTATTTTCGTTCTTGTTTCTAAATCAGGAACAACACTTGAGACACTTACTAACGAATCATTTGTAAAAGACGCTTTAAAGAAGGCCGGACTTGATCCTTCTAAGCACATGATTGCCGTAACAAGCGAGACTTCACCACTTGCCAAGAGTGATGATTATCTTGACGCATTTTTCATGGATGATTATATCGGCGGACGTTTTTCTTCAACTTCTTCAGTTGGCGGTGCAGTATTATCTCTCGCATTCGGACCTGAGGTATTTGCAGAATTCCTTGACGGTGCTGCAGAGGAGGACAAGTTATCAGCTAATCCTGATATGCGTAAGAACCCAGAGATGTTAGACGCCCTTATCGGTGTATACGAAAGAAATGTATTAGGTTATCCTTGTACAGCCGTTCTTCCATATTCACAGGCTTTAAGCCGTTTCCCTGCTCATCTTCAACAGCTTGATATGGAATCTAACGGTAAGTCAGTAAACAGATTTGGTGAGCCAGTTACTTATCCTACAGGACCAGTTATCTTTGGTGAACCGGGAACTAACGGTCAGCATTCATTCTATCAGCTTCTTCATCAGGGAACTGACATTGTGCCATTACAGTTCATCGGATTTAAGAACAACCAGTTAGAAACAGATGTTACAATTCAGGACAGCACAAGCCAGCAGAAGCTTTGCGCAAATGTAGCTGCCCAGATAGTCGCATTTGCATGTGGAAAGTCAGATGAGAACCTTAACAAGAACTTCAAGGGTGGAAGACCTTCAAGCATTATTATCGGAGACAAGCTTACTCCTAATACACTTGGTGCTTTACTTGCTCACTTCGAGAACAAGATTATGTTCCAGGGCTTCGTATGGAACATCAACAGCTTTGACCAGGAAGGCGTACAGCTCGGTAAAGTACTTGCAAAGAAAGTACTCGCCCATGATACAGACGGTGCTTTAAAGGTATATAGTGATTTACTTAATATCTAACGAAAAAAGTCAGGGACTTAAGTTTCATTAAGTCCCTGACTTTTATTTTTCTAACACACTTATTCTTTTTTCTAACAATTCTTTTATAACAATTCTACAAAATCATTCTTTAAATGTTCTGGCAATAATGACTGCATACACATAGGCAGTCCTTAAAATCTCCATTATTATTCCCTCTTCTATAAACTTGTCCTTTAAACCCACTATTTCATTAATTTTCACAATTTAGTAGGTCTTTTTTACATCGTTAGTTGGTTTATAATGCTTCTTTTCTACTTAAATGCCTACTAATTCATCACATTTCACAATATTAGTAGGTCTTTTTCTTATATGTCTATAATGCTAGATGCTTTTTGCTGGCTAAAAAACCTACTATTCTTGCATAACTCATAAATTTAGTAGGCAATTTTCTTTAACCACCTTAATTCTCATCATATTTTTCCCTCAATAAACCTACTATTTCATCACATTTTACAATATTAGTAGGCTTTTCCCAAACATATACTCTGATTTCATGTTCCATTTGACACTAACTTGTCTGTATATACATTTTATCACACCCTAAAGGGTATAAAAATAGCAGAGACTTAAATTTCAAGTCTCTGCCTTTTTTCCAATATATTACTGTTCATTAAAAAGTGCTGTTGAAAGATATCTGTCACCTGAATCTGGAAGAAGTGCAACAATTGTCTTTCCTGCATTCTCTGGGCGGGCTGCAAGTATCTGTGCTGCCTTAAGTGCTGCACCTGAAGAGATACCAACAAGTATACCCTCGCTCTTTGCAAAGCTTCTACCCTCTACGAATGCATCTTCATTCTCGATTGCGATAACTTCATCATATATCTTAGTATTAAGTGTATCTGGAACAAATCCTGCACCAATACCCTGAATCTTATGTGGTCCTGCCTCGCCCTTTGAAAGAACCGGGCTTGTAGCTGGCTCTACAGCAACAATCTTTACATCCGGGTTCTGTGACTTAAGGTATTCACCAACACCTGTAACAGTTCCGCCTGTACCCACACCTGCAACAAATATATCAACATTTCCTTCTGTCTGCTCCCAGATTTCTGGACCTGTTGTAGCCTTATGAACTGCTGGGTTAGCTGGATTTACGAACTGGCCTAAGATTACTGAACCAGGATTCTGCTCCTTTAATTCCTCAGCCTTAGCTATAGCACCCTTCATACCCTTAGCGCCTTCTGTAAGAACAATCTCTGCACCATAAGCCTTCAGAAGATTTCTTCTCTCAACTGACATTGTATCAGGAAGAGTAAGAACTGCTCTGTATCCCTTAGCAACTGCAACTGCAGCAAGACCAATACCTGTATTACCAGATGTTGGCTCTATAATCATTGCTCCTGGCTTAAGCTCACCCTTCTTCTCAGCATCCTCAATCATAGCAAGGGCAACTCTGTCCTTAACTGAACCAGCCGGGTTAAGATACTCAAGCTTTGTAAGAAGTGTAACTCCTTCAATTCCTGCATTCTTAGCGTAACGGCTTGCGTTAAGAAGAGGTGTGTTTCCAATAAGTTCCAATGCACTGTTAATTACTTTACTCATGTTTTATCTTCCTCCTTATTATGAATGCATTTGCAAATATGCTTTTGCGTTCCTATTAACCTACTAACTTGATGTGTAAATGTGTTGTTGAATATAAAATACCACTATCAGTCTTCAATGTCAACACCATTTTCATGACGAGTTTTAACCATTGCATCATGTGTAATATCTTTAATAACTTCACTGGCAATTATAAGTCCTGCAACAGATGGTACAAATGCGGTTGAACCCGGAATATCGCGTCTTTCCGTACATTTGTTGGCTGCACCCGGAGGACATATGCAGTTAGTCCGGCAGCTTATTCCCATATCTTCAATAGGACGAACCGGCTTCTCCTTAGAATATACTACCTTAAGATGCTTAACATTCCTCTTTTTCAATTCTCTTCTCATGACCTTTGCAAGCGGGCATACCGATGTCTTATATATATCAGCAACCTCAAATTCTGCCGGATTAAGTTTATTACCCGCACCCATGCTGCTTATAATCGGTGTTCCTGTTTCCTGACAAGCCATTACAAGTGCAATCTTAGCCGTTACAGTATCAACTGCGTCAACTACATAATCATATTTTGAAAAATCGAACTGATTCTTAGTCTCTGGAAGGAAAAAACATTTGTGTACTGTAACCTCACAATTCGGATTGATATCATGAATCCTCTCTTTGCACACATCTGTCTTATACTGCCCTATTGTTTTTCTTGTTGCAATAATCTGCCTGTTAAGATTGGTAAGACACACCTTATCATCATCTATCACATCAATCGCACCTACACCACTTCTTACAAGTGCCTCCACTGTATATCCGCCAACGCCACCTACACCAAATACTGCGACACGGGAATTTTCTAATATATCCATAGCTTCTTTTCCAAACAGAAGCTCTGTTCTTGAAAACTGATTTAACATAGCTTGTCCTTTCTTTGCTTTTTTGTATCTAAATTTTAATTCCTACTTACATGGTATGTCAATAATTATTAATTTTATATAAAACGCTTGCATTATCAAACTATTTGTTATATTATCATTTCAACAAGATGTAGTTTTTAATACTACATGTCATTATAGAAGGAGGGATTTATTATGACAACTTTTGCACCAGCACTTCATTTACAGAATGATAATATACACACTAAGATAAAGGCTCAGATGATTATTAAAGACCCTGGCAGTTCGGTAACACATTTTATTGGCATGCTTTGCGCAATTGCAGGATTATTCCCACTTATTCTTAAAGCAGCCTCTTATGGAACAACCGTTTCTGTTGTTTCAATGACTGTATTTATGGTAAGTATGATTCTTCTATATGCAGCAAGCACAACTTATCACACATTTGATATATCAAGTAATGTCAATATTGTGCTGAAAAGGCTTGATCACTGCATGATTCCTGTTCTTATCGCAGGCTCATACACTCCAGTCTGCCTAATTGTACTTCATAATATATATGGCTATGTTATGTTTGGAATTGTGTGGGGAATCGCCATTCTTGCTATCGCATTCAAGCTTCTCTGGGTAACTTGTCCTAAGTGGATATCTTCAGTTCTCTACATTGTAATGGGCTGGACATGTGTTATGGCTCTTCCTCAGATATATTCAGCACTTGCCGGAGCCGCTTTCTTCTGGCTTCTCGCCGGCGGAATCTTCTACACTGTTGGCGGCGTAATATATGCAGTTAAGATGCCTGCATTTAATGCAAATCATCCTAATTTCGGAACACATGAAATCTTTCATGTATTTGTTATGGCTGGAAGCCTCTGCCACTTCATACTGATGTATAACTTCGTTGCTATTATGTAATCACCACACACCCATAAAATATGTAAGCGGCGGATTCCCGCCGCCTTTATCTATATTAAGCACCTGCTTTGCCCTTTCAGGCGTTATCCCACTTATATAATGGAGACTGCCGGCTGTTTCTCCGCACACATTTCTTGTAAAATCATAAACAGGTGCTGATTTTACACGTATTGTCAACAATTACTCGCCGAGGTAATCCATAGGATTCACAGGAATACCGTCCTTTGTCATTGCAAAATATATTCCTGGGCCCTCTTCTTTATAGTATGCTGTTGGCTCGGCCACGGTACCAAGAAGCTGACCGGCTGTAACTGTATCTCCAATCTTAACATTCACATCTGAAAGCATACCAGTTGTCATCTCATATCCATTACCTGCTGCAACCCTTACAGTAAGTCCTGTTTCAGTATTCTCTGCAACATCAACAACTACACCTGATACCGCTGCACATACCTTAGTTTCGACATCTGAAGCAACTACCATACCAGGACTGCATTTGTACATGCCAAGAGTCTTAAAATACACAGTAGAATCCATATTATATCCAAGCGTAACAGTTCCGCTGACAGGCCAGTATATAAGCTCTCCCTGGTCAAATGTATACTTACTTATAGCATTTGCCATAACCTCAGCTTCAGTCATAGGCTTGACCGCCTGTTCCTCTGTCTCCGGCTCCTTTGTCTGCTCCGTAACCTCATCCTCAGTTCCATCACCATCATCAGACATGCTTGCTCTTGCGTTAGCATTAATAATATCATCATCACCAACAGTTGGTTCTTCCACTGGAATATCAGGGTCATCATCTGTCTTGATAGCCACATTTCCTTCTGTTTCATTCAGATTGACCAGATTGTTGTTCTTAGATTTCTTAACATTCTGTGCTACTGAAAATATCCCAAACACAAGCGCAACAATAACCGCCAGCGTAATAACCGCTGACACAACTTTAACCTTGTCGGTTCCTCGCGTTCTTACATTCGCCATATTAACATCCTCCTATCATTTCGCAAAGCTTTGATGTTAATATGTTTTCCAGATTCGTAAAGTTTATACTGTTTTTAAATGTAAAAATCCCCGCACACAAAGTGCGGGGAAATATTCAATAATCTTCTGACAAATCCGATATTACATCTCAACAGGTGTCTTAGTAAGATGCCAGATTTCTGTTGCATATTCTTCAATAGTTCTGTCTGATGAGAACTTACCAGCCTTAGCTGTGTTAGTCATAACAGTCTTAGCCCAGCCGTTCGTATCTCTGTATCTTTCATCAATCTTTCTCTGAGCCTCTGCATATGAGCGGAAATCCTTAAGAATGAAGTAAGTATCTGCCCTTCTGCCTCCATCATTATTAAGAAGAGAGTTGTAGATATCTCTGAACATCTCTGTATCCTCTGGAGAATACTTTCCATTGATAAGTTCCATAAGAACATCTCTTATTTCCTGATCATTGTTAAAGATTTCCATAGGATCATATCCGCCCTCATTCTCGAAACGGATAACTTCATCAGAGCTGAGACCAAATATCTGTGCATTTTCAGCACCAACTTCATTAACGATTTCGACATTAGCTCCATCCATAGTACCAAGAGTAATTGCACCGTTAAGCATGAACTTCATGTTACCTGTACCTGAAGCCTCCTTAGAAGCTGTAGATATCTGCTCACTTACATCTGCTGCTGCAAATATAATCTCACCATTAGATACTCTGTAGTTCTCAATGAATACAACCTTAATCTTGCCCTTGATAGATGCATCATTATTAATAACGTTAGCTACATTATTGATAAGCTTGATTGTCTGCTTAGCAATCTTGTATCCTGCTGCTGCCTTGGCACCAAAGATAAATGTCCTTGGAACCATATCATAATCAGGATTTCTCTTAATCTGATTGTACAGATACATAACATGTAAAATATTAAGTAACTGTCTCTTATACTCATGAAGTCTCTTAACCTGTACATCGAAGATAGAATTAGGATCAACATCAATTCCGTTATTTTCCTTTATATACTTGGCAAGACGAACCTTGTTCTTATACTTAATCTGCATGAAATCCTGCTGAGCCTTAGGATCATCAACATAGAGCATAAGCTTTTCAAGCTGGCTTAAATCTGTAACCCATCCATCACCAATCTTATCTGTAATCCAGTCAGAAAGAAGTGGGTTAGCATGCTTTAAGAATCTTCTCTGAGTAATACCGTTAGTCTTATTATTAAACTTCTCTGGCATCATTTCATAGAAATCTCTTAACTCCTGCTTCTTTAAGATTTCTGTATGAAGCTTTGCAACACCATTAACAGAATATCCGGCAACAATTGCAAGATTAGCCATCTTAACCTGTCCATCATAGATAATAGCCATCTTACGAACCTTCTCCTGATTTCCTGGATATTTAGCCTTAATCTCTTCTACAAAACGGCGGTTAATCTCTTCAACAATCTGGTAAATTCTTGGAAGAAGTCTTGAGAATAACTCAATAGGCCACTTCTCAAGTGCCTCAGCCATAATTGTATGGTTAGTATAAGCAACAGTCTTAGTTGTGATATCCCATGCCTCATCCCATTCAAGTCCGTTCTCATCCATAAGGATACGCATAAGCTCTGCAACTGCAACAGTTGGGTGTGTATCATTAAGCTGGAAAGTAACCTTCTTATAAATGTTCTTAACATCCCCATTATTCATTGACTTATATCTGTCAACAGCTCTCTGTACACTTGCTGATACGAAGAAATACTGCTGCTTAAGTCTTAATTCCTTACCGGCATAATGGTTATCATTAGGATAAAGTACCTCAACGATATTCTTTGCAAGGTTCTCCTCCTCAATAGCCTTCTGGTAATCACCCTTATCGAAAGAGTTAAGGTTAAATGTATTAACAGGCTCTGCGTCCCAGATTCTAAGAGAGTTAACAGTGTTATTGCCATATCCAAGAACAGGAATATCATATGGAACAGCGATTACAGAACGGTAATCTTCCTGAACGAACATATCCCTTCCAGTCTTCTCATCTCTGTAAGAACGTACATATCCACCAAATTTAACTTCATATCTGTATTCAGATCTCTTAATTTCAAATGGGTTGCCATCCTTTAACCAGTTATCAGGAACCTCTACCTGATATCCGTCCTTAATCTCCTGCTTGAACATACCGTACTTATAACGGATACCACATCCATATGCAGGATATTCAAGAGTTGCTAAAGAATCCATGAAACATGCTGCAAGACGGCCAAGACCACCATTACCTAAAGCTGCATCCGGCTCCTGATCCTCGATAACATTAATATCAAGACCAAGCTCGTCAAGAGCTTCCTTAATCTCATCATAAGCACAGAGATTAATCATGTTGTTACCAAGTGCTCGTCCCATAAGGAACTCCATAGACATATAATAAACCATCTTAGGATCGTCCTTCTCATACTGCTTATGAGTAGCAATCCATTTATCAATGATAATATCCTTAACAGCATACGAAACTGCCTGAAAAACCTCCTGCTGATTAGCCTCTTCAATATTCTTTCTGTAAAGAGACTTGCAGTTACTGATTACATTCTTCTTGAATTCTTCCTTACTGAAATTCTGTGTTAAACTTGTCGCCATGTATTTAAAACTCCCTTCTGAATATGGACGGCTCCCCAATACGCCGATATACCCTGTAAAAACTATAATCCGCCCCACAATAGATGTTTTAATTATACATAATAATATTTACAAATGCAAACTTTATTATTCAATTGTCCTGCCACATACTGATATATATTTTGTAACGATTAGTTTGTTTTATTTTATCTTCTTCTGAAAATCCATAATAAAGAATAATATCCTGATTAATAGTCTCGTATTTTGTTATCATTCCTTCACCACAAGCGCCGCCGCCAATATAGTCTGTATTCTCATTAATGATAAAATACATATAATCTTCCCCATCATCTTTTACAAGCAGTCTTATATTATCTATATCATCTTTTAACAAATCCTCTTGTGACATGAATCTTAATGCGATTTTATATTCATCACTATCCTTGTTTATTTCATAAAATCCATATAAATCAATTAAACGATTATATACATCTTTTAAACTTTTACTTTCCATGACTGCTCCTTTACATACATTCCATTTTAGAACCTTTTTCAATATTTTCCTATAATTCTTCCAAAATCCATCAAAATCTCAACAGATAAATACTTCATAGAATTAATACCTAATTTGAATAACAAATATGGCATAACAAGCACCATAAATGTAATTACAAGACAGCCTTTATAATCTAAAATCTTTGTAATTCCATATATCCCAATTGATATTATTAATAATAAAACAAGTCTGAACGCCTGACCAATTACCATATACCCAGCTATGCTGATATTAAAAGGAAGGTCATAAAAAATCTGCAGGCTCTGAATTGGTGCTGACAACTGTTCTAATTTGTACAACTGACATATATTAAAAATATCAATAAATACAGAAAGTCCCCATATAAGAAATGATATCATAAGTATTTTTAATAATTTAACAGCCTTTACCCTGCTTCTCTCTTTTGAAGTGTTAAGAAAAGCTATCATATGACATCTTTTTTCATATGCATATTCAACTGATATTATGAGAATAAGAAATATTACGCATACAAGATTCTGACTTTCCGTGTTCTGATATTTCCTTGAGCCAAATATATCCTCATAAGCAGCGGGATTTACAATTCTCGCTTCTATCCCTTTTTCCTCACTAACTTTTCTTACATAATTCAGACAATTCTGCATATTTTCAAGAGTCTGACTTGCTTCACGGAATTTATATTTATAATTAGCATCTGTCTCTGCTTTTTTGCCTAATTCTTCGACAGCATTACGACATTCCTCAATATATGCTTCACACTCTTTATCTCCAGTATTTCCACTAAACATAGAATAAAAATTATTCATTGAGAAATCCGTATTACTGTAATCAACACCTCTGTACATTCTGCATGATATCAATAAATAAACAGCAGCAGCAAGAAGTATTATTCCCTTTTGTAATATAAGGGTCTTATATAATTCAGATACAAATAAAGGTACTTTTCCCAATAACATCTGGATAAACTGAGAGCATTTTTCTATTATTTTTGTTATGGCACTCTTCCTGCCCTGTGCATATTTATGAGAATATGTAATATATACTCCTATGAATCCTGTTATTGCCAGTAATATTGTCAAAAGCCAAGTCGTACTCTGAATATCTGTAATAAAATTATCCGTTCCCCAGTTTTCATATATGTAATATGACTGCCCCGGAAACAATACATTTGAAATATTTATGTATTTTAAAAATGCAAATGCACTCTTAGATGATATATTAATATTAATTATATATTCAAAAACTAAAAACAACCCAGTTCCTGCTATTGATAATTTGTAATTACCAGTAATAAGGAAAACAAAATATACCAGCCAGGACAACACACACATAGCTATCGCAAATGTTATACAATATATAATAAAAAATGCAGCCACATTTGTCTTTAATGGGAACATATTAAATATATAAGAATTCTGTATCGGACTTCCCATATTACAGCCATAAATATTCTTATATATTGCCAGAATTACACCATTAAAAACAAACGAAAGCACTATTGATATAAGCAATATAATAAAACATCTTTTTATCGGTAATACTTTTCTGGAATTTTTACTGCCTCTAATCTGAAGAAACATATTATTTTCAAACTCTTCCATAAAAGTTATAAGCACAAATATCATCATCACCAGAAAAATGACCGAAAGTTGTTTGTCTGATACCAGTTTTTCTATAGCAGTAGTGTTAGTAATAGAGAAATTGATTTCCCCTCTGCTTTCCAAATCTGCCATATACTTTTGTGCATTAAGTACATAGTAACTTTGCTTCTCTGCAAATAATGTACTGTTAATAATTTTTTTGTAATTATTCTCTGCCCTTGACATATCAGATGAATAAACATATTGATATTTTTCCTGTAAAAGTTTTATTGCTTCTTCAATATATTCCCTGTCTGCTTCGTAGTCATCTGTTTTATCATGTACATACTTACTGTATGTTAAGGATTCAATCATTTCCGTTTGATTAGCATATTCATACATCAACTGATTATAATAAGCATATACTTTTTTATCATTCGTATTATTAATCTTAAAAATGCTCAACCAGATTATTATTCCAAGAAAAATAGCAATAAATACAACGCTTTTCCGTAAAACCCTCAATAATTCCATTTTGCTCCTATTCCGGAGTAATCTGTATCCACTCCTTGTTTCCTGTTCCAATGTCAGCTTTGTCCAACACTGCACTTAAACATACCTGTGCCAGCTTACTCGAACCTTCAGTTTCCATTCTCTTTTTCAGTTCTTCATATTTACTCATTAATTCTGAAGATGCTTTGAACTGTTGAATATCTGTATCTGTTGTTATTACTAACAGATATCTTCTATCTCCTCCCAATATATTTACATCAGCAGTCATCTTAGTACTATCCAGATTAAATTCTAAAGTATCTTTTATCTCGCCATTTGTATCTAATATATAAACAATATTTTTATCATCAGTTGTAATATTCTTTATTCCTTTAGAAAGGTCTGGTTTATCAAATACATAAAAATACTGTCCATCATATCCTGCAAGTTTTGTATAATTTCTGGTTGATTTATTATCCAGTTTAAATACTTCACTTATTTCCTGTGTTTTAAGATTCATTCTATAAAGACACCATGCACTTGAATCTACTCCTGCAAAATACATGTTGCCATCTTTATCATAAAATAATTCTGATGTAACCCAGTGTTTAGAATCTGCCTTTTTAGATAATTCATCATCACTACTTATATCAATAAGTGTTTCTACATTCCCTGTATTAGTATCGAGACAATCCACGATATATTCTTCTGCCTCTAATGATATACTTGTTCTCCAGTTAATATAGAGTTTGTCACCTATTGCGTTAAGTGACGCAAGACTAACCCCTATAAAATCTGTTCCACCATTAAATGCTGCATTATATTCTTTTACTTTTTCTGGTTCAGATGAACTATTAATGTCCACCTTATACATTACACACCCCGAATCACTATATAAAAGATAATACATATATCCATTGACAATATCTGCATATTTAATGTCACCCCATGCTGATGACAAAGACATACCTTCTGTTGATAATGTCTTTTCCGATTTCTTATCTCTTAATGTTTTATCATAAGACACAAGGATATCCTTCTCCTTTGTCTTTTCTATCATGTATATTCTTCCACCATAATACCATATAGTACTACCCAGACATTCGTCATCTGACAAATACGCCTCGCACTCTGCATTATCATGTGTACAATTTACATTTGAACATAACGCTACACTATTGGCATTAACCATATCGTAGTAAAACATAAATTTATATTCTTCACTGCTAACTGGAGACTTTGCAAGATAATAATACCCTTTTTCCGCAGCCGCAGCATTTTTCTTCATATAAAATTGAGCCTCATCTTTATATTCATAATCAGAATATTTATAAACATTGTCATCATTCTTAACCGTCTTATTATTATTACATGCTGTTAATACAGCCATTCCTGCAATCAATATTGCTAATACTGCCTTCTTCAATAGAATCTCCCCCTTCTTATCCCGACTACATTCTGACTCCACTTTACAACATTCTCAATATTTTTCAATACGATTTACGCGAACGGTCATTTTTTAACGCGAATTGTATTTCACTTTTCCAATGACAGCTCAACTCTACACATAATATAGTCTGGTCGACGCATTTCATACGATATTTCCCCATTATATTTATCAACAACATCTTTAATATTCTTCAAACCATATCCATGCTTTCTGCTGTCTTCCTTAGTTGTCTGAGTATCTGTATTTATTTCCTTAATGCCATTCATTACCGAATTGCCTATATTAAAGCTCAATGTATCTTCTGTCCTGCATATCATCACATATATCTCCGGTTTGTCTGTTTTCAGGCTTGCTTCCATAGCATTATCAATAAGATTTTCTAATATTACATACATATCTATATCAGCTATTGATTCCTGCACATTTCCTAATACAATACATGTTTTCTCAATTTTAAGTTCTTCACACTGTAATATTTTTCTGTTAAGAAGATAATTAAGTACAACATTTGAAGAACATATTACTTCCTTTTCTACAGACTGCTCACCTGTGTACTTCTGCGTAATATTCTTTATTTTTTGCATTTCCCCCTTATCAGCTAAATCTGAAATCAGACTTAATATGTTCTTTTCATCATGCTTATACTTGCTATATCTTTCCTGAAGTTCAATTATCCCCTGAATATCCTTCTCTTTCTGTCTGTATGCCTCTACAAGAAGTTCTTCCTCCATATTATGTTCGTAGACTTTTCGTTCAATAGACATCAGTACCATATTTATAATATTAACCGTAATTATTCCCACCACAGCAATCAGCGTATATAATGCTCTAATGCTTTCACTTTTATTTTCCTGATATACTATCAGACAGCATATAATTACTGAAACAACCGGAACTATACTTAATACCATCATGTATCTGTTATCCATATGCTCATTCATTGTCTTAAACTTAATTATCATATAGAAAAATATGCATAAAATCACCTGCGTAAGTACAAGTGAAATATACCTGCTTGATTCTCCATATTGTCCTACTTTTAAGAAATCTGTTCCTTTTATTACTCCTACAATTCCAGCGCCTAGCATTGCGGCACATACAATTGCCACCATCATCACAACATTATACATAATCTTCTGGGCAACATTCCCACATAAGAATACTGCGCTAAACGCCAATGATACAACTAGATATATAAGCACTCCCACGCTCTCAAAAAATATAATTCTGTTCATAATCTCAAGATACAGAACTGTTACTATAACTCCTGTTATATATGCACATTTTCTATTCTTCCCCTCTTTCACGCCAAGACATTTTATAAGATAAAATGTTATTGCAAATGCCTGAAAAATATTTACAAACACTTCTACCGCCTCGTACATAATTCGTATTCCCTTCTCACATTCTTTCGTCTGCTTCTGCTGATTTTATAAATACTGCCATTTATCATGACAGCTTCATCACCGGATATATTTTTTATATATCTTGGATTGAGCATAACTGAGCGCGATATTTTAATAAACCCATACTCTTCAAGTTTCTCTTCATATGTGTGCAACGAACCACTAAGTATCTTTTCTCCATCTTTTAAAGTAATCTTTAATTCATGGTCATACACTTCAAATACAACTATTTCATCTGCTGCCAGCTCATATTTTCTATCTTTTCCTGTAATCTCTACTCTCTGCGCCCTCTTACGAACATGATAAACTGCATCATACACAAACTTTTCAAGGTCACTTTCAAGGCATTTCTTCTGTACAAATCCTATCGGTCTGCCAACAAAAGCATTATATACATTCTCTGAATATCCAGTAATATATATAATTGCCGGGTCGGACTCCCTAAATGTAAGCTCACGCCCCACCTCATATCCTTTACAGTCACCGAGGTCTATATCAAGCAGAAATATATCTGCACCGTCTTTCTTATAATTATCCAGCAGTTCCTTTCCCGAATGATATCTGACGACCGAATATGTTTCATCTCCCATAGTACATTTATTAAAAATGTCTATTATCCGTTCATCATACTTATCCATAAAATCAATGTCATCATCACATATTGCAATTTTTATCATTATGATTTCTCCGCATACAACATTTTTCTTAATTAAATAGTAACATTTACAATAATATATATCAATATTTCTATAGCATAAAAAAGCTGTGCACCAGCCTCAAAGACCAGCACACAGCTTAATATAACTTTTATTCAATTACCTGCATTAAGCAAGCTTCTCAACAGCAAGTGTAACCTTCTCACCATTGATATCCCACTCCTTCTCAAATCCTGCAGTCTTTCCAGTGATAATATCCTGTGCAAGAACTACAGTCTTAACCTGAGCGGCATTTCTGTTAACAATATCAGCTATCTTGTCGTTGCCTGATACATAGAGATTAATCTTATCCATAACCTCGAAACCAGCGTCCTTACGCATAGTCTGAACCTTAGAGATAACCTCTCTTACGAAACCTTCCTCGATAAGCTCTGGAGTAAGGTTAGTATCAAGAACAACTGTGATACCCTTGTCGCTGCTTGCAACAAATCCTTCCTTCTGAGTCATCTCGATAAGAACGTCGTCCTTAGAAAGCTCGATAGTCTGACCTTCAACATTTAACTCAAAGCTTCCTGACTCGTTAAGCTTATCCATAGTTGCGTTACCGTCAACCTCTGTAAGAGCTGTTCTGATTGCATTAAGAAGCTTTCCGTATTTTGGTCCGAGAGTCTTCATCTGTGGCTTGAATGAGTAAGATGTAAATGCTCTTACATCATCTGTGTATTCAACTTCCTTAACATTAAGCTCGTCAGCGATAATAGCTGTGTAGAACTCATCAAGCTTCCAGTCTGCTTTAATAAACATTTTGCCGATTGGCTGACGGTTCTTGATATTAGTTGAATTACGGCATGCACGTCCGATAACAACTGCGTCTAATACATCATCCATAGTTTCCTCAAGCTTCTTGTCAATGAACTGCTCATTAACCTTAGGGAAGTCGCATAAATGTATTGAAATAGGCGCATTTTTATCAATGCTGCATACAAGATTTCTATAAATGCTTTCTGTCATGAATGGAACCATTGGTGCAGAAATCTTAGCAAGAGTTACAAGTGTTGTGTAAAGAGTCATGTAAGCATTTATCTTATCCTGCTCCATTCCCTTAGCCCAGAATCTTTCACGGCTTCTTCTTACATACCAGTTAGAAAGCTCATCTGTGAAGTCCTCAAGAGCTCTTGCAGTCTCTGTAATCTTGTAATTCTCAAGGTTAGTATCAACAAATTTAACTAAAGAATTAAGTTTTGATAATAACCATTTGTCCATAACTGAAAGCTTGTCATATTCAAGCTGATACTTAGTAGCATCAAAATTATCAATATTAGCATACAGTACAAAGAATGCATATGTGTTCCAGAATGTTCCCATGAACTTTCTCTGACCTTCTGAAACCCACTCATCCTTGAATCTGTTAGGAACCCAAGGAGCTGAATTCTCGTAGAAGTACCAACGGATTGCGTCAGCACCATGCTTCTGTAATGCGTCAAATGGGTCAACAGCGTTACCCTTTGATTTACTCATCTTCTGTCCATCTGCATCCTGAACATGTCCGAGAACGATAACATTCTCATATGGAGCTTTGTTAAAGAGCAGTGTTGAGATAGCAAGTAATGAGTAGAACCATCCTCTTGTCTGGTCAACAGCTTCAGATATGAACTTAGCTGGGAACTGCTGCTCGAATAATTCTTTATTCTCAAATGGATAGTGGTGCTGTGCAAATGGCATTGAACCTGAATCGAACCAGCAGTCAATAACTTCTGGGACTCTCTTCATTGTTCCCTGACACTTAGGGCACTTACATGTAACTGCATCAACATATGGTCTGTGAAGCTCAATATTATCTGGACAATTGTCTGATTTTTCCTTGAGTTCTTCGATACTTCCGATAGACATCATCTCACCGCAGTCCTCACACTGCCAGATATTAAGAGGTGTACCCCAGTATCTGTTTCGTGAAATTCCCCAGTCCTGAACATTTTCAAGCCATGCTCCGAAACGTCCTGTACCGATTGTCTCTGGAATCCAGTTGATTGTCTTATTATTAGCAATTAAGTTAGCCTTAACTTCTGGGTCTGTCATCTTGATAAACCATGACTCTCTTGCATAGTAGATAAGTGGTGTATCACATCTCCAGCAATGAGGATATTCATGCTCTACCTTAGGTGCTGAGAAGAGGATTCCTCTGCCCTCAAGTTCCTTAAGAACCTCAACATCACAGTTGATAGCGCCGGCTTCCATCTCCTTCTTAGTTGGCTTAGCACGCATTCCTGCAAATGGAGTCTCAGGCTTCATAACACCAGCCTCGTCTACCATCTGAACAAATGGAGCGTCATATTTTCTACCAACTCTTGCATCGTCTTCACCAAATGCAGGTGCAATATGAACGATACCAGTACCATCTTCCATAGTTACATAATTATCGCAGTATACGAAAAATGCTTTCTTGTGCTGCTTGTCAGCGGCATCCTTTGCACACTGGTAAAGTGGCTCATATTCCTTATATTCAAGGTCTTTACCCTTGTATTCTTCAATAATCTCATAAGCAGGTGTACCTTCTTCTCTCTCGATTCCACCAAGAACCTTGTCAAGAAGTGCCTTTGCCATGATGTATGTGAATCCATCTGCTGCCTTAACTCTCGCATAAGTCTCATCTGGATTAACACAAAGAGCAATATTAGAGCAGAGTGTCCAAGGAGTTGTTGTCCATGCAAGGAAATATGCATCCTCTCCAACAATCTTGAATCTTACAACTGCTGTACGCTCTTTAAGAGTCTTGTAGCCCTGGGCAACCTCATGTGAAGAAAGAGGTGTACCACAACGAGGACAGTAAGGAACAATCTTGAAGCCCTTATAAAGAAGACCCTTATCCCAGATCTGCTTTAAAGCCCACCATTCAGACTCGATAAAGTTATTGTCATATGTTACATATGGATTATCCATATCAGCCCAGAAACCAACAGTAGATGAGAAATCCTCCCACATACCCTTGTATTTCCATACAGATTCCTTACAATGCTTGATAAATGGCTCGATACCATATTCTTCAATCTGTTCCTTGCCATCAAGACCTAACATCTTCTCAACTTCAAGCTCAACAGGAAGTCCATGTGTATCCCATCCAGCCTTACGAGGAACCATATAACCCTTCATTGTTCTGTATCTTGGAATCATATCCTTAATAACTCTTGTAAGTACATGTCCAATATGTGGCTTACCATTAGCAGTTGGAGGTCCGTCATAGAATGTGTAAGTTGGGCCTTCCTTTCTGTTATCAATACTCTTCTGGAAGATATCATTGTCTTTCCAGAACTTTTCAACTTCTTTTTCTCTGTCTACGAACTTCATGTCCGCAGAAACTTTCTGATAAATCATTGCAGCTTCCTTTCTTGCCTTGTGGCTTATATTTTCTAGTACATTACGGGCATTCGTCATAAATCTGTCATACAAGCAAGCCTGATGGCTGCCTGCAGACTCATTTCTTACGAAAAAAGCCCCTCTGCCGTAATACAACAGAGGGGTAACATACTTATCCTAAAATCTGAATGATTACGACATACTATCATATGCGTCCCTGGCTTTAACCTGACGATGGGATTACCGTCCCCGCTTAGTCTCGTGATGATTTCAGCGAAGATGCTCAGAAGTGATGTTCAGATGGATAGTACTCGCACCGGCTCTCACCATCCCGGCTCGCTCATGCTTTTCACTCCAACCTACTGTCTTCGTCAATGCATTTGATTAGATTTTATATAATAAATGTTTAGTTGTCAAGCTGTCATAGTAAACATGTGCAAGTTTTTTATGCTAATTATACATATCTTCGATAGGAATTAACCTGACATTTAAAGCCACAGCATTATCCTTTACCCAATCGGTAAATCCACTTAATGAATACAGATGATATTCAGCAACCTTGTATCTCTTGTCGATTAAACCATCTCTGTCCATAAGTTCTTCAAGCTGTTTCTTATCCATTGGTGTATTCCTGAATTTACATTCACCAAGAATTGCCTTATTCTCTGTCGTATCCAGTCCAACAACATCAATATCCGTCTGCTCTTTCTTAGCCGGATTAGTACCAAACCACTTACCTGCCTGAAGAACTGTACAACTGAATTTATTAGAAAATGCGTTCATTAACAGATACTGTCTGCACATTTTCTCAAATATTTCGCCCATATACTCATGAAGCTTTGGTTTTACCTGACTTAAATAATACTGTTTTCCATTATCAATCTCAATTGCTGCAACTGCCCTCGGAATAAACTTATGCCAGAACATAAACATTCCATCTGACAATGAATACATGACTTTCTTCTTATTATTCTCTTCCGTGATTGCATATGTCTTTTCAATAATACGGGTTTCCAGCAAATGTTGAAGAATATTGTGGACAGACGCACTTTCCAGATTAGTTTTATCCTTTATCTCAACGGCTTTATTAGCTCCATTGGCAATTGCTGAAACAACATCATCATACACAGGTGCATTCCTGAACTCCTGGACTAACAGGTTTCTTGGTTCTTCATACATGAATCCCGATGGGTTAAAATACAAATCCGCAATATTATCATCAAGACTTTTGTCCGAATCAAACATAGAGATATATTTGGCAACTCCACCTGTGATTCCATAACAGATTGCTTTTTCCTCACACGAATAATCAGGTACAAACAATGCAGTTTCAAGATAATTAAACGGTTTTAAATCTATCTGCATAGTCCGCCTTCCGTATATCGGACTCTTACTGCTAAGCACTTCCTGTTCCATAAAGCTGATAGATGAACCAGACAGAATAAGAAAAATGTTTTTATTAAGCCAGTTCTTATCAATCTCAACCTGCAAAAGCGATAAAAATTCTTTATCTGCCTCCGCAAGATAAGGAAGTTCATCAATAACAAGTACAAGCTTTTTATCTCCAATATTGTTGGTAATAAAATTAAGTATGTCTTTTATATCTGTGAATCTTACCCCGTTAATTCCCGGCATAAAATAGTCAACAACAACTTCCCCAAATAACTCAATATTTCTTTCTGCACTACCCTTTATTGCCGTAAAAGCTATATGCTCTTTTCCTCTTATAAATTCATTGATAAGAGTTGTCTTTCCTATCCTCCGGCGGCCATATACAATGCACATCTGGAAAGAGTTCTTGCTGTATGCAGTTTCTAAGCTTTTCAATTCATTTTTTCTTCCAATAAATTTATCACACATATTACGACCTCCTGTTTTAATAAAATTAATTTTAGTAAAGTTATCTTTACTAAACCTATCTTTACTAAAATTAGTATATCCCATAACATTTTAAAAATCAATTTATTTACTAAAAAAGTTGCAGCAACCTTAACCGTTACTGCAACTTACATTTACATTATTCTATTATGCTTCTGTCATCCTGTTCTTAGCCACAATTCTCATAATCAGATCTACGCTTCCGTCAATTCCATAAGTTGAACTGTTAATTGTGAGGTCGTAGTTATCTGCTTCGCCCCACTTCTTGCCTGTATAGAATGCGTATCTTTTAAGATGTGCCTTATCCTCTTTTGAAACATACTTCGCAGCCTGCTTATAAGTAAGCTTCTCTTTGCTTGTATGGTAAGTTCTCTGTATACGCAGCTTCTTAGGAGCTGTGATAAATATGCTTATATGAGGAATGTGGTTCTTAGTAAGAATATTATCCGCATATCTTCCCATGATAACATATGGTTCCTGCTTTGCTAAATCGACCAGCTTCTTAGATGTATTAAAGAACTGTACATCCGACCTTGAAAGACCATGGTACTTCCTAAAATCTCTCCACCACTGAGCCGGTGTCCTTGCTGTTTTATTCTGGAATAAAGCTCTGTCAGTTTCTTCATGTTCTTCATTACGCTGTAATATCTCGTTCATGATAGATACATCATAATAGCTGATTCTTAACTTATCAGCAAGCTTGAAACCTATATCTGTTCCGGCACAGCCATATGAACGGCCTATGCATATAATAAGATTGTCGTCCTTTCCAAATCTGTTTGCAAGATTGGACATATTAAGCTCTGCATGCTCCGGGTCAATAATATCATTTCCCTCTCTCGCTTCCTGCATAGCCATTGCTTCATCAAATATCTCACCATATTCATGCATTATTTCTTTATGAAGCTGAGGATTCTTTTTAGTGGTTCTTGCCATATTACTTATAAGTGCAAGCTCACTTCTAAGAACTGAAGAATCCGCACTGGATTTAAGCAAATCTCTTAAATCATTAATACATTTTTCCTTGTTTCCCTGATATACACGTCCCAGATTAGAACCTGTAGCTTTATATACTTTCTCGTCCAGTGCGTATATTCTGTTCGCAAGTTCAGTTATTTTATCATTATCTGCCATAATGCGCACCTCCTAATTATATAAAGAATAATAGTGTGTCAATAAGGAATACTGGTACAAGGCAGCACAATGACCACACAATATACCCAAAGAAGCTTGGCATCTTAACACCATTTTCATCTGATATTGACTTAACCATGAAATTAGGTGCATTACCGATATAAGTTATTGCTCCCATAAATACCGCGCCACATGATATTGCTGTAAGCATTTTTGCAGGAACAATTCCAAGAGCTGTTGTAAGTCCTGACACAAATCCCATTGAACCAGCCGTTGTAAGGAATACAAGGTAAGTTGGTGTATTATCAAGGAAACTTGAAAGTGCGCCCGTTACCCAGAACATCTGTGATGGATGTGTAAGTCCAAGCTCTGCGCCTGCGCTCTTTAAAATCATAAGAGCTGGCTGCATAGTAATAAATATACCTATGAAAAGTACAGCAACTTCCTGAATGGCTCCCCATGTGAAATGGTTCTTCTTTCTTATCTCTGGATTAGTTGTCTTGAATGATAAAAATGCGGCTAAAAGAATCATAACTACTTCAATAAGTGAAGTAATTGCAAGCTTAACCTCTCCAAATATAGGAATTGAGATTACCTCGCCGGCAGCATTCTGGAAAAATGGTACATCCGGAAGTACTCCGCTTAATATAACTGCTGCAACAATAATTACGATGAATATAATATTATGTAATCCCTCAAATCTTATAAGTGGCTCATTTTCCTTAATCTCCGGCATATAACCTGCTGCTATATCCTTCCTGTATGCTCTCTTGTCAAGAAAATAAAGCACTGTTAGAAGAATAATCATGTTAAGGAGCAGTATCGGAAAGAATCTTATACTCCAGAAGAAAGGAACACCTCTTGAAAATCCCATAAGAAGTGGTGGGTCACCGATAGGTGTAAGGCTTCCTCCCATATTAGATATAAGGAAAATGAAGAACACCATAATGTGAGCCTTATTTCTTCTCCATGAATTCATCTTAATAACAGGTCTTACAAGAAGCATTGATGCACCTGTCGTTCCAATCCAGCTTGAAAGAAGGGTTCCTATTCCAAGAAGAATAACATTTACTCTTGGTGAACCAACGAGGCTTCCCTCAACTGTTATGTTACCTGCTACGCAGAACAGACCAAAAAGCAGTACAATGAATGTAAGATAATCATTTACCAGACATTCAAGTACAGTCTCTGCTGCTGTTCCAGCACCATACTTAACTGCGAACGGAATTATGAAAAGCAGTGACCAGAATATTACAGCAAATGGTCTGTACTTTTCCCACCATTCTCCTTTTACAAGTGGAATTATGGCTATACACAAAAGCAGACATGCAAATGGTATACAAAGCCATAAAGGCACATTCGTCAGCTCGGCTGCCAGTGCAACCATTGGACAAATATTAATACTCATAACTTAAGCCTCCGTAAAAAAACCTGTTCCACACACGGAACAGGTAATCTTAATATTAAATTATCTCTGCACATCAAAAGACGAATTCTTCATAAGTCTCTTAATGTGGTCAACACATGTGATATTAGTATCACCTCTGATAGCATGCTTCATTACTGAAGAAGCAACAGCGAAGTTAACAGTATCTTCAGGTGTCATATTGTCCATAAGGGCATAGATAAGTCCTGATGAAAATGCATCGCCGCCACCAACTCGGTCTACTATCTCAAAATTAATTGTCTTGCTCTCATAAGTCTCTCCGTTAGTATAATAGAAAGCCTTTAAAGAGTTGTTGCTTCCTGAGTGTACATATCTTACAGTTCTTGCAATAGCTTTCATATGATACTGCTCGTCTATTGCCTTAAATACTCTGTCCATGTCTTTAAATGATGGGTCCATTGTAAGACCGTCTTTAACATCAGTTCCATCTTCTCTGTATACATGGATAGGTTCGATTCCAATAAGCACATCAACATAAGGAAGGTACTTACTAAGAACATCTCTTGCAGTCTCGAATGACCAGAGCGTACTTCTCCAGTTAGGGTCGAAGCTGACAGTAAGTCCCATCTTCTTAGCTGCCTTAACTGCCATATCCATCATCTTACGGCAGTTGTAAGAAAGAGCTGGAGTGATACCGCTAATATGTAGCCAGTCATAATCCTTAAGAATCTCCTCGAAATCAACATCCTTATAGTCGTATTCTGCAAATGCAGAATCAGCTCTATCATATATTACCTGTGAAGGCCTGACAGAAACACCTTCTTCCAGATAATAAAGTCCCATTCTTCCTTCTGATCTTATAATGTGCTTAGTATGCACATCATTAGACTTAAGATAATTAATAGTTGACTTTCCAAGGTCTGAGTTAGGTAATACTGTAAAAAATGTTGAATCAACACCAAGGTTTGCAAGGGAAACCGCTACATTCGCCTCTGCTCCGCCATAATTAACTCTGAAATCATGTGTAGTTACAAGTTTTTCATAGTTAGGTGGTGATAGTCTCAACATCAATTCACCAATTGCTATAAATTTCATGTCTTCCTCCAACGTCATAATAGATTAAGGGTATCAAATACCCAGTTTTGCATATTCCAATGACATATTACACCACATTTGTACAAATTGCAAACTTGCATATTACTTTTTAATAAGATATAATTATTCTATTAATAAGTAAGGTTAAGGTACGTGTTTATGGATATATTTGAGTCTCTGAATTCTGTGCTTGTAGACTTGTTCAATGATATCTTGAACATTGAAGAAAGGGCTCTTATCACAGAAGAATTTAAGGATATTTCTGTTACAGATATGCATATTATTGAAGCTGTAGGAATTGAAGAACCTCGTACTATGTCCACAATTTCCAAGTCACTTGGTGTAACTATGGGAACTCTGACGGTCGGTATCAACGGACTTGTAAAGAAAGGATATGTTACAAGAAAGCGCGGTGAGAAAGACCGCCGTATAGTGTATGCCTCCCTGACAGATAAAGGAATTGCAGCTTACAGGCATCATGAGAATTTTCATAAAGACATGATTGAGAATATCACGAAGGATTTAACCAAGGAAGAAGCTGAGGTACTTACCAAGACATTTATACGGCTTGAAGACTTCTTTCACCAGCTTCCATAATAACTGCATTAATAAAGGAGGTATTTATGCCAGATAATAAGAATTTGCTCAATTTTGATGATTTAGCTGATGTATTCGCACAGCTTAATGATATTGAAGATGCGCCAGAAGAACTTACTGAGGAAGAGAAAGCCTCCCAGCGCAGATATGAAGAGATTATCAAGAAACATAAGAATAATAACTGATTATAATACATTGAAACAGCCACCCTTGGGTTTCCCCGCGGGTGGCTGTTCCATCTTTATATGAAAGTGTTTGAAAGAAAAAAGCTTAGTTATTAGCTGTAATGCCTGCTGTCTTATAGACAAATGTTACACTTCCGGCTTTGTCATCTGACTTACCTAAGAATGAATTGTATTCCTGACCTGCCTTAACTACTGCCTTGATTGTGTCAACAGCTGTCTGTGCGTCCTGGTCTACAAGCTTTGTGATAGGCTCGATTGCTTCACTGTTAAACTGTGCCATTCCATCCTTTAATGTGATTGCACCTTCATTTAACTGTGTAACTCCGTCTGCAAGTGTTCCTGAGCTGTCCTTTAATGTAGCTGTTCCATCTGCAAGCTGTGAAGCACCACTCTTTAATGTAGCATTATTAGCTGTAAGCTGTGAAAGTCCGCTCTGAAGGACTGCTGTTCCTTCCTGCTGAAGCTTTCCTGCATTAAGATTCAACGCATATAAGCTTGAGCAGAGAGTTCCTTCCTTGTATGTTGAAAATGAACCAACTGATGTGCTGAGTGTATTAAGCCCTGTACTTAATGTACCAAGTCCTGTCTTAAGCTGCTTAGAACCAGCACTTAACTGTCCTGCACCTGTGCTTAACTGGTCAATTCCTGCTTTAAGCTGTGTTGCCCCAGAATTAGCTGACTTAATTCCCTCATTAAGTGAAGTCATACCATCAAAATATCCGGCATCTTCAAGAGATGATAATGTTGTATTGCAATTGTTATATGCCTGATAAGCCTGTGAAAGTCCGCTTGTCATTGTAACAATCTGCTCATCTGCCTTAGAACTTACTGTCGCTTCATCAAGCTGTCCGCCAGCTGCTGCACTTACAGTAGCAGCAACTACCTGCTTGACAGATGCATAGTTCTTTAATATATAACCTGTTGCTAAAGCGTACTGTGTCTTACTTGTTACATCAGGCGTCTGTGATATACCAGACTGTGCCAAAGCTGCTGCGATTACTGCCTGCTGCTGTGGTGTTGCTGAATTAGGATTAATTCCCTGACTCATGCATGTTACTGCAAATGCTACTTTATAGAAACTTCCATAAGCTGTACTGTAACTTTCAGCTGCCTGTGTCTTTCCTGCTTCAAGACTGCTCTTTAACTGTGTAGTTCCTGCTGATAACTTATCAGAACCAGCCTCAAGCTTTGTAAGACCACCTGATAATGTATCTGCCCCAGTAGCAAGCGCTCCAGCCCCAGCTAAAGCACTGTCAATTCCTGCATCAAGTGTTACAGCACCTGCTGCCAGATCACTTGCCCCTTTAGCTGCCGAAGCAACACTGCTGTCAAGATTGTTATCCTTAAGAGTATTGTAAAGAGTTCCGATTCCGTCAGCATATGTCTTCATGTTGTTATTAAGTGAAACTGAACCCTCATATGCACTTGCAGCGCCATCTGCGTATGCATATATACCATCCTTAAGAGAAGAAGCACCTGTATTTAACTGGTCAACACCATCAGTAAGTGCTGGAATTGCATCACTTAACTGCTGTGTTCCATCCTGTAAAGATACAGTTCCGTCTGCAAGCTGGTTTGCTGCATCATCTAATGAAGCAACTGTCTTCTTTAAGTCATCTAAAGTAATATCATCAGCATTCATATCTGAAAGAAGATTAGATGTTGCAACTGACATAGTCATATCAAGTGAAAAATCCTTAACATCTGCTGTTAATTCAAAATACTCAGGAATATCAAGGTCAAGTGACTTATCATTAAACTTAAGATTCATAGTATCCTTAAGTCCTGGCATTGTCATACCGACTGCTACAATATTATCACCGACCTTAGTAAGCTTACCATTAGTAACCTCAACATTTGAGAATACATCTGTTGGAAGCATCATGCCTGTAATCATTGTAAATGGTACGGCAACTGTCTGCTTCTTACCATTAATTGTTACAGTTTTCTTCTGATTATTAGTGTAATCAAAATGTATTGTAACCTTTCCGCTCTTTCCGGCCAGGTCTTCCGGCTTAATTTCCTTTCCATCAAGCTTGTAAGTAACCTTCATTGTCACTGGCGCATTTTCACTTGACTCAGTCTTATTAAGAGTCTCATTGCCGTTAGCGTCTGTAATCTTTTCGTTGACAGTGATGTGATTCTTGTTACCTGAAGCATCATTGAATACATAAACAGTTTCCTGTCTTGTGTTAGTTGCAAGTGTGCTCTTGTTAGACACTGCAAGCTCGTTAGTTATTGCCTGTGTAATAGCAGCCTCAGTGCTGCCTGCTGCCATCTCTGTTACATAAGCTGTATCTGTTCCTGTTGTTGCAGCTGTCTTAGAACCGCAGCCAACAAGACTTGCCGCAGTAAGAACAACACACATTAAAACTGAACTATATCTGAATAAATTCCTCTTTACCATAATAAATCCTCCTAATTTAATTCTGACTGTTCTTCTTAGGCTTAAAACCTAAACTTGTATGAATAATCACCTTATCAAGTAATACGAAAAGTGATGGAAGAACAAATATAACAACAAACATACTGATGATTGCACCTCGTGCCATAAGTGTACAAAGTGAAGCAATCATATCAACACTGGCTATCATACCTACACCAAATGTTGCTGCGAAGAAACCAAGTGCGCTGACAATAATAGATGGAATAGATGTTCCAAGTGCTATTGATATAGCCTCTTTCTTAGAGTTACCAGCGGCTCTTTCTCTCTTATATCTTGTAGTCATAAGAATTGCATAATCGACTGTCGCACCAAGCTGAATAGTTCCGATTACTACCGAAGATATAAATGGTATCGTTGTTCCTGTATAATATGGAATACCCATATTAACAAATATTGCAAATTCAATAGCAGCAACCAGAATAACCGGGAGAGATATTGACTTCAATACGAAGAAAATAATAAAGAATATCGCAACAATTGAAACTGCACTAACTGTCTTAAAATCCTTATCAGTAATAGTGATAAGATCCTTAGTACAAGGAGCTTCTCCAATTACCATAGATTTAGCATCATACTTCTTTGCAATTGCATCAACCTTATTAATCTGGTCATTGATTTCATCAGAAGCAATTGTGTAATTAGTTGATACCATCATAATCTGGTATTCATCACCCTTAAGCTCTGAAACAAGCGAATCAGGAAGCATTTCCGTAGGGATTTCTCCACCGAGTGCTGAGTCAATACTTAATGCAAATGAAATTCCGTCCAGATCATTTACCTCATTCATCATTGCATTAGAATCCTCTGCTGAAAGATTACTGTCTGCAAGAATCATATATATAGAATTAGTTCCGTCAAAGTTGTCGGCAAGCATCTTGTTAGCCTGCGAACAGTTAAGCTTCTCTGGAAGTGTATCAGACAAATCATAGTAAACCTTAGTATTGTTATATCCGTAGATTGCCGGACCAAGAAGCAGCACGAATATTATAAGGAATATCCATGAATGATTAACAATCCATCTTGCCGGTTTATCAAAATTCGGCATAATCTCTCTATGCATTGTTTTCTCAAGAGCCTTGTCAAATGTAAGAATAAGGGAAGGAAGTATTGTAACACAACCAATAACACCCAATACAACACCCTTTGCCATAACAACACCAAGGTCAAGACCAAGTGTAAAGCTCATAAAGCAGAGTGCTATGAATCCTGCAACAGTCGTTATGGAAGAACCAACAACTGATGTTAGTGTATTCCCAATAGCAACCGCCATAGCTTCGTGATGATCATCCGGAGTTTCTTCCTTAGCTTCCTTGTAACTGTGCCATAAGAATATAGAATAATCCAGAGTTACACCAAGCTGAAGTACCGCAGCCAGTGCTTTCGTTATGTATGAAACCTCACCTAAGAAATAATTAGAACCAAGGTTATACACAATTGCCATACCTATACTTAGCATAAAGAATACTGGTACAAGGAATGAATCCATAAATATAGCAAGTACAATACATACCAGAACAACCGCTACAAGTACATAAAAAGGAGTCTCCTTTTCTGCCATTGTCTTAGTATCTGTAACTACAGCAGACATACCGGCAATATAACACTGATTATCCGTAACATCTCTTACTTCCTGAATAGCCTTCATTGTATCGTCACTTGATGTTGTATCATCAAAGAATATTGCAAACAACGTAGCTCCTGAATCCTCATTTTCAAAATAAGAACGGAACTTATCAGGAAGAATTTCTGAAGGAACATCATCTCCTACTATTCCACTATAAGAGATAACTGACGCTACATGGTCAACCCCCTCAACCTTCTTTACCAACTTAGAAACATTTGACTTATTCATTCCGTCAACGACGACCATTGCATAAGCGCCCTTTCCGAAATCATCAAGCAAAATGTCCTGTCCCTGCATAGTGTCGATATCATTTGGCAGATAATACAGGATATCGTAATTAACCCTGGTATTAAAGTAACCAAGAACTGATGGAATCAACAGCAGGAAGCTAAGAACCAGAATTGGAATTCTTAACTTAACAACAACTTTTCCAAACTTTTTCATATAAATAACCACGCCTTTCTGTAAGATGCAAATGCCAACAACCCTTAGTCATATAAGTATTCATGTCTTTAACAAATATGACCGATAGTCATTTTCAATTTCAGTTGACATTATAGCACCTCAAAACACATAGTCAATAGAAAATTGACCAAAAGTCATTTTTTAATATTTATTTTATAATTGAGTTGGTGTATAATGTTGACATAAGATGTGGTGTTGTAATTATTTTCAGGCACGCTTGCGCTGCTTGTCGCTCGCAGCGGACACTAAACTCGTTGCAGTTCCTGCAACTTGTTAAGTGCCGGCGGCTCCAAAGTAGCTGCAAATAATTACAACACCACATCATATACGCATTTTAACTAATAAAATAGTATTATATAAAGGTGAGTGATTGATATGGGAAAGCTTGAAACTAACAAACAACAGAAACTTACTTCTCTGCTGAATACTGCATTTAATCTCTTTACTACCCAGGGGGTTGCGAAGACTTCTATTGCGGAAATTTCTCAGAAAGCAGGTATTGCTAAGGGTACATTTTATCTGTACTTTAAGGACAAGTATGATATAAGAAACCGTCTTATATCACATGAATCAAGTAAATTATTTAAGAATGCCGTCGCTGATTTAGAGGAATTTTCTAAAGAAAAGAACGAACAGTTAGGTTTCGAAGAAAAAATAATATTTATAATTAATCATATTGTAGATGAGCTGAATTCTAATCAGACTCTTCTCACATTTATATCAAAAAACCTTAGCTGGGGAATCTTCAAGGAAGCTCTCACAACTAAGGTTGCATCTGATGATATTAACTTTAAAGATGTATATTATGAAATGATTAACGCTGAGGATATCTCACTTGAAGAGCCTGAAATAATGCTCTTTCTTATTGTTGAGCTTGTAAGTTCAACTTGCTACAGCGCAATTCTTTATAAAGAACCTGCTGACATAGATACTATCAAGCCTTATCTTTTCAAGACAGTACGTGCAATCATCAGAGAGCACACTATCCGGTAGCTGCTTACGCTTTCCCTTCAAGCTCCTGGTATATATCCCTTTTTGACACACCCCTGTCCTTTGCCGCAGCTTTCATGGCTTCTTTCTTGTCCATACCCTGCGACATATACACCTGCACATGTTCTGCCACACTCATGGTTTCCCACTGCTTTCTTGCCTCGGCCTTTAACTCCTCACGGCTCTTTCCGGCAATCACAAGCACATATTCGCCTCTCGGCTCATTATTTTCATAATATTCACATGCAGATTCAAGCGTGAATTCCATAGAATTCTCATATCTCTTGGTAAGTTCCTTACATATAGTAATCTGTCTGTCACCGCCAAGCGTATCTTGTAGTTCCGCAAGTGTCTTAGTAAGTCTGTGCGGTGCTTCATATATAATCATAGTCCTTGTTTCACATGCTAACTCTGCAAGAACTTCTTTTCTCTCATTCTTATCCGCTGGTAAAAATGCTTCAAATGCAAATCTTCTTGTCTCGCGTCCTGACATTGTAAGCGCTGTTATGCATGCTGCCGGTCCCGGAAGTGAAGTAACCCTGATGCCTGCTGCCCTGCATTGCTTTACAAGCTCCTCACCTGGATCCGATATTCCCGGAGTTCCTGCATCAGTAATTACAGCCACATCCATTCCACCTAATATTTTATCAACAAGAACCTTTGCCTTATCATACTTATTAAATTCATGATAGCTTGTCATAGGTGTCTTTATTTCAAAATGATTAAGCAGCTTAATACTGTTTCTTGTATCCTCTGCTGCAATCAGGTCTGCCTCTGAAAGCACACGCAGAACCCTGTAAGTAATATCCTCAAGATTACCAATAGGTGTTGCACACAGATACAGCATACCCGGTCCGTCTTTCTTTATATTTCTCTCATTATCCATAATAAACCTCTATCTATTCATACATTTTAAGAAGCGCATCAGTGTAAGTACCGTCCATCTTGTATACAATAAGCGGTTCTTCAACAATAAGCTGGGAATTACCTCCCTTAACCGCTTCTATAAGCACCATATTGGCAGCCTTATTCGCATAAGGGTATACCAGCCTCATTCTCTTTGGCTCAAGATGATACTTTCTCATAGTGTCAAATATATCGACAAGTCTGTTCGGCCTGTGAACCATATACATTTTCCCTTTGGATTTAAGACAACGGCTTGCTTCCCTTATAACATCATCAAGACTACACAGAAGCTCATGCCTTGCAATTGCCTTGGCACTGTCCGGATTAACAATACCGTGATTTTCATTCATATATGGCGGATTGCTCGTCACAACATTAAAAGAAGCTTCCCCAAATATAGTGGAAGCTTCCTTAATATCACCCTTAACAACACTGATTCTGTCCTCAAGATGATTAAGCTCCACATTTCTTCTGGCAAGCTGTGTGCTTCCCTCCTGAATCTCAAGAGCACTATATGTGCTACCTGGATTCTTAGACTGCATAAGCACCGGAATAATACCATTACCGGTACCCATATCCAGCACCCTGTCCTTCTTCCCTGCCCTGGCATAAGTAGACAACAGCACTGCGTCCATTCCAAAACAAAAAATATCTGTATTCTGTATAAGCTTTAGTCCATCTCTCATCAAATCATCAATTCGTTCATTAATCATCACTAATATGGGCTTTTCCTTCTTTTCTTTCTAATTCTTCAAGTGCCTTAAGTTCCTTATCATCATCAATGCGGACCTTATCAAATCTTCTTTTTCTCTTAAAACGAAGCTCCTCAACCGGATATTCCTTAAGTTCCTTTTCGTCATTATCATGAGTTATTAATACCTTAACTCTCTGCCTTAAAACATTGACACTTGAAACCTCACCAACCAGTTTATCTGGTGTAGTAACAGAATCTCCCACATTAGGCAGATGACTATTTAATTCCTCATATGTATCCTGCTCATTCTTTAAACAACACATAAGTCTTCCACACACACCTGAAATCTTAGTTGGATTAAGTGACAGATTCTGCTCCTTAGCCATCTTAATAGATACCGGATTGAATTCTGGTAAAAATGTGGCACAACATAAAGGTCTTCCGCAGGAACCAATTCCACCAAGAATCTTAGTCTCATCCCTTACTCCAATCTGTCTTAATTCAATTCTTGTCTTAAATACTGCAGCAAGATCCTTAACAAGCTCTCTGAAATCAATTCTTCCATCAGCAGTAAAATAGAACAACACCTTATTATTGTCAAATGTATACTCAGCCTTAATAAGCTTCATGTCAAGATTATGCTTTGCAATCTTCTCAAGACATATCTTAAATGCTTCTTTTTCCTTTTCTCTATTTTTTAATTCTCTTTCGTCATCTTCTGGTGTTGCAACCCTTATAATTGCCTTTAGAGGCTGGATAACCGCTGTATCTTCTACTTCTCTTTCACCTAGAACAACCTGTCCATATTCAACTCCCCTGGCAGTCTCAACAATAACATGCTGTCCTGTTTCAACTGAATATTTCCCAGGTGCAAAAAAATATATCTTTCCAACCTGTCTGAATCTAACTCCAACAACTTTAGTCATCTATACTCTCCATTCTATGAATTTTCCTTAATCGCCATAATAAGCAATTCAATAACCAGATCAAAATTAACATTTGCCTGAAGTCTCACCTTAACCCTGTCAATAGAATTAATAATATCCTGTAAACCTTCATATGACATAGTCTGTGCCTGACTCTTTATCAGTGTCATCTGGTCATTAAATATGAGCAGATTAGTATCATTCGTACTCTTAAACATAAGTACATCCCTGTACCACATAAGCATAAGGTCAAGGTAATCATCAATAGTCAGCTTATAATTGGTAACTCTTTTCACCGATGTCATAATATCAGCCGAATCCATATCCTTAGCATTCTTAATAACATCCATTACATCACGTCTTAACTCTGCAAACTCAGTAGATTCAACCATAGTCATTGCCCTGCCGATTCGTCCAGCTGCAAATCTTGCTGCAAATTTACACTCATAATCACCGATATTATCATAGTGGTCTTTAAGATATTTAATAACTACATCATCCTTAAGTGGCTTAAGATCAAGCACAACGCATCTTGACAGAATAGTCTGTAAGAAAACATCCGGATTATTAGCAAGAAGAATAACAATTCCATAAGCCGGTGGCTCTTCAATTGTCTTAAGCATTGCATTCTGTGCTGCAACAGTAAGCTTGTCTGCTTCATCAATAATGTATATCTTGTAAGGACTGCTGTAAGGCTTAATCTGCATATCCGATACAAGCTGGTCTCTTATATCATCAACACCAATACTTCTCGGCTTCTCATGTCCAACCCAGATAATATCCGGCTGGTTCCTGCCTGCTGCCTGCACACAGGAATGGCACACCCCACAAGGCTCAACACCGCCCGCCTCACACTGCAGTGTCTGTGCAAATGTGCTGGCAATAAGCTTCTTTCCTGAACCAAGTCCTCCGCTGATTACATAAGCATGAGATACCTTTCCCATAGATATTGCACTCTGCAAATGTTCTTTAATAGTCTCATATCCATATATATCTGAAAAATTACCCATACTTATTCCTCTTTTCATTACTTATCTGTAATATTATAACACATATTGCTCCTATGTTGAAATATCTAATAACAATCCCCTGATATCATCAATAGCTCCGACTATTGCAAGATGATCCTTTTCATCTTTTACCAGTTCTCTGGCAAGATTATCAAGATTCTCATCTACCATCTTAACAATTCCATACACCCTGTGTCTTCCTCTCCTGTCAAGAAAGTTCTCTCTTGAAAACTTGTGTGAACGGTTTACAACTTCATTTAGGAATCCCTTAACAAGCTCTCTGTACTTCTTCATATCTCTTATATCCATATGCTTTGCAATCTTTTCACCCTGCTCGGTAATTTCCTGCATCATATTTCCCAGTTTTTCCTGAAGGTCTTTCTCCTCAATATTGCTAATCAGTGTAAACTTAAAACTATCATCTGATTTTTCCTGTGCTTTAACCGGAGTGGTCTGATTAGCCGGTGCTATATCTTTAACCTTAATATCCATACATACCTCCTAATATGGCACTCTTAACTTCACTAATGCAATCCTCTAACTCTCCATTATTGCTAAACCTTCTTGTAATACCAGCCTTAGCAATATTCTCTTCTGAAAAATCCTCACTGTCTGCAAGAAATCTTCTGCACATTTCCTCATAGTGTGGATTATCCTGTTTCTGTTCTCTGTGGATAGCCCTTGTGAGTCTCAATCCATCTTCTACTTCAATGTATATCGGCATAATATGCTGTTTTCCATAGAATTCACAGAATTTATCATACGCTTCAAGCGTTCCTATAACCAGATATTTGTTACCACTGTTAAGGTCAATCTGTCCGTCATCAGCTGTAAAATACTTCCACACACCATACACAGTATTATATTCTCTCAGTTCAACAATCCTGCCGCTCTCCTGCATCTTAACAGCTGTCTCATCATTTACAAAAAAATACTCAACCCCATCGGTCTCCCCGGCTCTCATTGGTCTTGTTGTATACAATATAACAGTATTAAGCTTCAGACTTTCATCTTCAATTAGGTTTTTATATATCTTATCCTTGCCAGACGCGCTTTTTCCCATAATAAATGCTATCTCAGGCATCTTATCTTTCCTTCCTTAAGACCGGGTACTTCCAGCCCGGCATTTATCGCACTCTTAATAATTCTGCATACATCACCGGTAATCCGCTCGCCTACATTAACAACAGGCATTCCCGGTGGGTATATAAGAACCGATGACATACTTATTCTACCACATATATCAGGTGAATTAACAGATAAATCTTCATATCCATTTTCATCCATTAAATCAATTGCATCTGCAGGACACATACATACTTCCGGCTTGTTGTTAATCGCATACCCTAAGCTTTCCCCTACATCATTTTCACTGTCTTTGCTTTCAACTTTCCAGCTTTCATCAATCTCCTTCAATGCACTAAGAAATCTGTCATAATACTCCTGTTTATCAGCAACTGAAGTCATTGCAATAACATATTTAAATGATGCCATCTCCAGCTGCACCTTATATTCATCCAATAACCTGTCATATAGGTACTTTCCATCATTACATATAAGAATAATCTTAGAAATATCATCACTATCCATCAACCTTATATTATTAAGTTTTGCAATATTTTCTCTTAAATTCTTAAGTCTGTTTATATATTTCTTAAAAATATAATCTCCCTGCCCTTCAATAATTCTCATACACCTGTCAATACTCGCCATAAGAATATATGAGGGGCTGGTTGTCTGATATATATTCCAAAATCTTTCCACTTTATCATAATCTACATAATTTCCAGAAATATGTAGAAGTGCAGTCTGTGTAAGTGCCGGTAATGTTTTATGAATACTGTTAATTACAATGTCAGCTCCAGCTTTTACTGCCGACTCTGGAAATTCCTCACTGAATTCAAAATGTGCCCCATGTGCTTCATCAACTATAAGTGGTATTCCTTTTTCATGCAGATAACTGGCAATCTCCCTTACCTCTGACACAACACCTTCATAAGTCGGAGAAGTTATAATAACCGCCTGTGCATCCCTATTATTTTCAACACATTTTCTAATCTGTTCCAATGAAACTCCACTGTATATTCCTGTATCATTATCAACCTCAGGTATAACATATACAGGCTCTAACTGTGCCATAATCAATGCATTATACACAGATACATGACAGTTTCTTGCAACGATAATCTTTCCTTTTCTTTTTGTTGCACCGCATATAGCTGATAATATTCCTGCTGTACTTCCATTTACAAGCATCAGTGTTTTATCTGCCCCATACAGTTTTGCTGCCCTGTCAGACGCATTTTTAATAATACCATCCGCATTATGCATATTATCAAATCCGTCAATCTCGGTAATATCAAGTTCTGAAGTACTTGCATATTCAGTATTGCGCTTTCCTCCTGGCATATGCATCGGCACATAACCAGCTTTTGAATACTCTTCAAGTTTTTCCAGAATATCTATATTTCCCATCAATACAACTCCATTATCTCTTATTCTGTAACCATAAGCTTTACTGTTACTTCATCATGGCTTCCAATTGCATCTGTAACTTCATACTTAATATTATAAGTACCTGTCTGGTCAAATGTATATATTCCAACAGTCACAATCTTTGCAGTAATATCATTACCACAAGTATCAGTTGCAGTAACCCCTGTCATTACATCTATACTCTGACCAATCTTTGTCTGAATGTCCTTTGCCCCTTCTATCTTAGCACTATAAGCATTCCACGGATTATTCTCGTCAGGGTCTGTAGGATCCCAGCCGGCATATGCACTGTCCTCTGGAATCTTTATAGAATCCGGCTTACCAAGTGGTCCAGGATTAACTGCATCATCGTATATAGTTACACCTGTTCCCGATGGACAGTTATCATATATCCACTTTACATCCCTAACGCACATTCTAACGCATCCAAGAGAAGCATAATCACCAAGCTTATTGTACTGTCCATCCTCCAGATCACCCTTATTCATTGAATAATATGGAACAGAATGGAACAGATAACCTCCACTTATTCTGAATGCATAACGTCCATAAGTACCATCAACCATATATCCCCATTCGTACTTATCTGATGTTACATAATTCTCACCCACAATAGTTTCGTCGCCTGCTTTTCCACATGATGTTGCAAATGCTTTGACTGGTATAGTGTATTCTCCATTCTCATCAATCCCATACACTGTAGCACAGTTAGCAGCTCTGTTTACCTTAATAAAATATGGAAGATAAACACCTTCTGGTGCAATATATTCTTGTTCTTTTGATTCAGGCTCTTTATTATCAATCCACACAACTTCCCTTGCCACAGTTGTCTCTTCTGTTGAAACAACTGTCTGTTCATCATTACTATCCTGATTATCAGCCTGTTTTTTCTTATTAGAATGAGACAACATAATTCCAGCAGTTAATGCTCCTGCAATAGCAATCACAGCAACAGCAATAAAAATAACAAGTGGCAGATTTCTCCTGAACCATGACTTTCTTCTTTTCAAATATTTATAATTAATGTTTCCTTTTGACATAATATCCCCCTTTGTTTATTAAAAATATGTGTTTATAAATGTTATTAACGCAAAAAAAGCTGTTTCATCACGAAACAGCTTTAAGTGCCTAGAACCGGAATCGAACCAGTGACACGAGGATTTTCAGTCCTCTGCTCTACCGACTGAGCTATCTAGGCTTATTGTGACTTCACATCATAATATCCTGTAGTAAACAATCAAGTTATTCACCAAAAGACTTGATTAGTTTACCACATAAATATCTTATCCGTCAACAATTATTTTAACTGTTATTATTGTTCTCAGCCATATATTTCTCATATAAGTCCGGTCTGTACTTCTTAGTACGTTCTAACGACTTCTCGTGCCTCCACTTCTCTATATTGCCGTGGTGACCTGATAATAATACTTCTGGCACTTCTATACCTTTGTAATTGGCTGGTCTTGTGTACTGTGGATATTCTAATAAACCATCTGAGAAGCTCTCTGTCTGGGCTGACTCATCATTATTAAGTACTCCCGGAACTAATCTTGACACTGAGTCGATAACAACCATCGCCGGAAGCTCTCCACCTGTCAGGACATAATCTCCAATTGACACATAGTCTGTAACTATGCTTTCAAGTGCTCTCTCATCAATTCCCTCATAATGTCCACACAGAATTACAAGTTCTTCTTCTTTGGCAAATTCTTCTGCCATATGCTGGTTAAATGTATGCCCCTGTGGTGTCATATACACAACCCTTGGTCTGCCTGAACATCTGGCTGCTATGCTCTCATAAGCATCGCACACGGGTCCCGGCTGCATAACCATTCCTGCTCCTCCGCCATATGGGTAATCATCTACCTTCATATGCTTATTATTGGAAAAATCCCTTATATCAACAGCTTCTATAGACAATACTCCTGAATCTATAGCCCTGCCTGTTATACTTGTATTCAACCCATCCAAAATCATCTGTGGAAATAGTGACATTACATAAAATTTCATTAGTTAGACGCTCCCGATATATTATTAAGGAAGAATGGGTAATAGTTATGATTAAGGTTATATCCACCTGTTGATACATCTGTATTAAGATATCCAGACTCATCCTTAAATGCATCTGCTATATCTATAAATGTCATTCCATACTCTGTCGCCCTGGCTGCAAGTGTGCTATTAGCTTCATCAATAGCCGCCTGTGTTATCTTTACATTTGACTTTGCCTCAAAGCTCTGTGTTATAGGAAGAAGTGACACTACATATACCTTTACTGATGGAATTGCTTCCTTAAGCGATTCTACTATTGAACCTATTCTCTCAGCTACATTCTCTCCTGACCTTGTTCCATAGTTAAGGTCGTTAAGTCCAACAAGGACATATACCTTAGATGGATTAGCCGCCACAACACTTGACACTGAATTAAGTGCCTTATCTGTTGTAAGGTTATTATCTGAGAATATGCGTGATGTGTCAAGATAACCATATTCACCTATACCTGATACAATCATATCACCAAAGAATACTGCATCATCATAATTAGAACGTGATGTGTATTCCTGTATCTCTGCCTTAGTTGTAATCCTGGCAACTCCGCCTGATACCTGAGCTGCTGATGTTGTACTGCTTGTTGTGCTTTCTGTTACAGCTGATGTTGTACTCTCTGTATCAGCTGCACTTGTTGTTTCATTGTTAGACATCTCTATAGATGACTGTGTAATAATTATATCATTGTTATTATTATTGTTATTGGCAAGTGTTGTCGCCTTATCTTCCACCGGCTTTCCAATACTGCATAATTTAAGAACAATTGCAACAACTGCAATAACTACTACAGCCAAAATAACACCTATTACTGGCTTCTTATACTTGTTCCATAATCTCATCTTACGGTTAAGAACTATTTTATTCTTTTCCTCGTTATTATCTACTGCCATTATACATTACTCCTCATTCTTACTTCTGTGTATTATATTTTAACAGCATTATCTACCATCTAAGACGTCTTAACACTGTAGCTGAAGTCTTTCTTAAGCCTATATTAAGAATTCCGTCTTTAAGTCTGTAACCTTGTCTGTCTGTTGAATATCCGCCCTCAAATGTTACCATTATCTGCTCGACATCATCATCCATAGCAAGTCCAGTCTCCCAGGCAGGTATATTAACTCTTATCTCATCTTCCCCATTATTAACAACAACTATCACTGCATCATCTGATGTAAATCTTCCATATGCAATAACATTATGTGCTGAATAAAGCTGCTTATACGAGCCGGTTCTTAATACCTCATTCTCCTTGTGCATCTTTATTGCTGCCTTATGAAAGTCTATAAGCTCCTTATCTTCATGTCCCCATGGATAAGTTCTTCTGTTATCAGGGTCTGTGAAACCACACACTCCCGCTTCATCTCCATAATATACAGTTGGTGCACCCGGCCACGTCATCTGAATAATGACAGCCTCCATAAATACAAACTTATTCACATTCTGATTAGCCACTTCTGATCCAAGCTTATCAACCCTGCCAACCATATGGTTAGTTCTTGTAAGAAATCTTGAATGGTCGTGGTTAGAAAGCTCATTCATAGATATAGAATAACTTTGTCCACCCATTCTTGCCATATTATGGTGCATAGCACCAAAAAAATAATCAGGATTACCTAATGAATCAGGGCGCATTTCATCACTATGCTTCTCCATTCCTGTAAGAAACCACGTTACAGGCTCCATAAAGGCATCATAATTCATAATCGTATCCCATTCATCACCCTGAAGCCAGTCATATGAATCACCATAATTCTCTGCAAGTATTATTGCCTCCGGATTAGCTTCCTTAACAGCCTGTCTGAACTTTTTCCAGAATGTATGGTTATATTCCTTGCTGTACCCAAGGTCAGCTGCAACATCAAGCCTCCAGCCATCTACATTGTACGGTGGAGATACCCATTTCTTTCCAATATCTATAATATACTTTTCAAGTGTATCTGAGTCTTCATAATTCAGCTTAGGAAGTGTATCGTGTCCCCACCAGCCGTCATATGAACCATTATCCGGCCACTGATTACCATAGAATTTAAAGAAGCTGTGATATGGGCTTTCATACTTCTCATATGCACCGCAGGCATAATCGTCATCACTAGAACTGTAAATGTGTTCCCTGTCCATCCATTTGTTAAATGAACCACAATGGTTAAACACTCCGTCTATTATGACTTTCATTCCTCTGCTGTGTATCTGTTCTACCGCCTTGGCAAAGAACTCATTACTCGCTTTAAGATTTTCCTTACTTGTAACCCTGTTAATATATCGTGTTGCATTAGTATTGTTCTGGTCACCTTCTTTTAAAAGTTCCCCATCATCTTTTACTATAACACCAAAATGTGGGTCTATATAATCATAGTCCTGTATATCGTACTTATGATTAGATGGCGAAACAAACAACGGATTAAAATAAATGACCTCGACACCAAGCTCGCTAAGATAATCAAGCTTATCAAGCACGCCCTGCAAATCGCCACCATAGAACTCTCTTACACCCATATTGGCTGGATATTTATCCCAATCCTTAACCTGACAGACGTGTTCGCCTATATAACTGTATTCATCATCAAGCACGTTATTAGATTTATCACCATCGCAAAATCTATCGGCAAATATCTGGTACATAACTGCGCCCTTTGCCCAGTCAGGTGTCTTAAATCCCGGCATAATCTGGAAATTATAATAAGTATTAAGTTCTTTAATAGCTCCTATCTGATTGTAATAGCATACAACCTTTCCAGTCTCTACCTTGAAATAATAATATAATTTGTCATTATTAACTTTAATCTCAGCCTCGTAATAATCAAATACTCCAACTGCCTTAATCTTTGTCATAGGGTATTCTACATTATTAACATATATATACGCCTTGTCTACATTATAACGACCTGTTCTTAATCGTATCTTAACTGTATCACCCGGCATAGGCTCTGCCGGACATCTGTAATCGTTTGTCGCATCAGAAAATAAAGCTCTTGTATTAATGGTTGGTCTTGCATTACACATATACAAAAGCTTTCTTTCCCATGATGTAAGGTTCTCAACTCCTGCGCTTATTATCATAGAAAATACTCCTTGACATTAATCATATATAATTTTATATCATTACGGGTATTTATTCAACTGTAAGATATATTTATTAAGATTTCTTTAATTTACGGCTTCTCTTAACTCGTAACGATGGCATAGGTAAGAGCGTTTCTGCTTCGTAATTTATTTACTTTATAAAATACGCTCTTACCTATGACGCGGTGCTCCTCGAATAGATAATTTAAAAAATTTCCATTCCTGCAAGCAGGATGGAAGATTTCTTTAAATTATCCATTCTCATCGTTACTCGTGCAAATAAAAAGGACAGTCTGGGGGGACTGTCCTTTTTGGAGAAGGTATTTCACTTATTATGGGGTGTAGCAAAAAATATATAATGTATTGGGGGTTTTTACGTTAATTATAATATCATACAAAGCCCCATAAGTGTTCACAAACTTTACAATAAATTGCAACTTTTTTTGTGAATTATTACCAAATGTTTTTTGTGTATAAATACATTTCCATTATTTAACTGCATTTTAACTGCAAAATCTCTGTTAATACCTGATTATAAACTCTCTCCATATGGCTTATCTTCAAACAAACTTTCAAATTCTTCTCTTGAAATCTTCTCTTTCTCAAGAAGAAGTTCTGAACTTCTATGAAGCACGTCCATATTCTCTGATATAAGCTTCTTAGCCTTGGTATAACACTCATCTACAATTCTCTTAACTTCTTCATCAATGAGTGCTGCTACATCTTCACCATATGGTCTTGTATGTGCAAGATCTCTTCCGATGAATACCTCATCACTGTCTGTATCATAATTAATAAGACCAAGCTTGTCAGAGAAACCATACTTAGTAACCATATCTCTTGCTGTCTGTGTTGCCTGCTTGATATCCTGTGAAGCACCTGTTGTTATATCATCAAATATGAGTTCTTCCGCTACTCGTCCACCAAGGCTTACAACGATATTCTGAAGCATTTTCCCCTTAGTGTTAAACATCTCATCTCTTTCAGGAAGCGGCATTGTGTAACCTGCCGCACCCATTCCTGTAGGAATGATTGATATTGTATGAACTGGCCCAACATCTGGTAAAAGGTGGAATAATATAGCGTGTCCTGATTCGTGGTAAGCTGTAATCTTCTTCTCTTTGTCAGATATAATCTTACTCTTCTTCTCAACGCCTATTCCTATCTTAATAAATGCTTCTTCAACATCTGCGTTAGTTATATATCTGTTCTTCTTTCTTGCCGCATTAATAGCAGCTTCATTTAATACATTTTCAAGATCAGCACCTGTAAAGCCGGCTGATGTTCTTGCAAGCTTATCAAGGTCAACATCATCACCAAGAGGCTTCTTAGCTGCGTGTACCTTTAATATTTCAAGTCGTCCAGCAACATCTGGTCTGCCGACAACTATCTTTCTGTCAAATCTTCCCGGTCTTAATATAGCTGGGTCAAGAATATCAATTCTGTTAGTAGCGGCCATAACGATAATTCCTTCATTGACACCAAAACCATCCATCTCAACAAGCATCTGGTTAAGTGTCTGTTCTCTCTCATCGTGGCCGCCGCCCATACCTGTTCCTCTTCGTCTTGCAACAGCATCAATCTCATCAATGAATATAATACAAGGTGCGTTCTTCTTAGCTTCCTCAAACATATCTCTTACTCTTGAAGCACCAACACCAACAAACATCTCTACGAAATCCGAACCTGATATGCTAAAGAATGGTACGCTTGCCTCTCCGGCAACAGCTTTGGCAAGAAGTGTCTTACCTGTACCAGGTGCACCTGTAAGAATAACACCCTTAGGTATTCTTGCACCAAGAGAAGTATATCTTACTGGATCTTTAAGGAAATCAACTATCTCCTCAAGTTCTTCTTTTTCTTCCTGAAGACCAGCTACATCCTTAAATGTAACTTTATTATCAGCACTGCTTATCATTCTGGCCCTGCTCTTTCCAAAATTCATCATCTTGGCATTGCCACCGCCACCAGCCTGTCTTGTAAACATCATCATAATGAATACAATAACAAGAAGGCTTAAGCCAAATGGAAGTATAGTTGTAAGCATAACACTCTGTCTTGCAACATCTTTAAGTGTATATTCTATATTCTTATCAAGTAAAAGTTCTTCTACATCTTTAACATCTGATACATATACACTCTTAACTGACTGCTCACCGCTCACCTTAACAGTTACAACACCAGTTGGAACTTCTGCATTCTGTCTTATGGATACGCTCTCTATCTTACCCTTGCTGATATCGTTAACTAATTCGTTATAAGTATAATTGCTTGTACCTGTATTCATTCTTGCAACATACATAATAAACATCGCTGCTATAATCACAATAATCATATAGATTCCCATTCCTGAAAATCTTACATTTTTCTTATTATCCATATCAATCTCCATTCTTACATATATTCGTAATTAGGTAATAATCAATTCTCATCATCAAGATGAACAACTCCTATAAATGGAAGATTTCTATACATCTGGTCATAGTCAAGACCATATCCTACAACGAATTCATCCGGAATATTAAATCCGTTATACTTAACATCTATATCAACTTCTCTTCTGTCTGGCTTATCAAGAAGTGTACATATACATATGTCTGCTGGATTTCTTTCCTCTAACATAGGCATAAGTCTGAATAAAGTATTACCTGAATCGATAATATCTTCTACAACTATTACATGTTCGCCTTCTATAGACTCATCAAGTTCCTTCTTAATTACAATATTACCACTTGAAGTTGTTCCGCTTCCGTAGCTTGAAGTCTGCATAAAATCTATCTTTACTGGAACTGTTATTCTCTTGGCAAGTTCACAGCAGAAGAATATGCTTCCCTTAAGAATACATATAAGCTTAATTTCCTTACCCTCATAATCAGCGCTAATCTTAGCACCAATCTCTGCTATCTTCTCTTGAAGTTTGTCCTCTGAAATCATTACACTTATCTTGTGCTTATTTGACATAATTAATTCCTCTCTTTCAATATAAGCTGTATTTTAAATACGTTCTTTGTAGAGCCTGTGACCCTGCAATCTTCGCATCTGCGCACACCACACGCCCATAGCACGCGGTTATTATCACACACAAGCAGTATTTCATCTCTGTGTGAAGCAGGTATCTTGCGGTCTGTCAGTTCTTTCTTAAGCTTCTTGGTATTACCGCTTTCCGATACCACAATCCTATCCTCGACATTCTTAAATCTGATATCAAGTAACTTATTAAGTTTATCATAATCAAAATACTTCGTATAGCTGTTATTCAATTTATTTACGCAAATTTTACCATTTGAAGCATTCTCCACCAATTCTTCGTCATTATCATTATTGTCATAAACGGACATTTTGATACTTGCTGAATACATTTTATCATACTCCGGTATATATACTGTCTTATCTATATCAACAATTACTTCTCTATCTTTACTACATTTAGTGATATCTATGCGATGAACCTCTTCAAGTCCTGCATCTGCTGTTAGCTCTGTGTCCGCTCTATATCTGTTACTTGCTGTGTCAGAAAATGTATTCTCTGCTCTGTTCTTTCTTTCAAGCACAATATATTCATATTCACGCACTGCCTTTATTCCATATACCGAGTCTACCTTTCTTCCTGTCTGAAGATTAATAAGCTTGTATACATCATATACATTGACCGAATATATATCCTTAGCCCTTCCTGCAAGCTTAACAAGCGCCTTATATATAGCTCTTTTTCCAAGCACCTCATCTGCCTGCCCAAGCTGTTCAACTGATAATCTTATCCCTGCACCATCCTGTATTGCACAGCTTTTGTACAGCTTGTCTGCTTCTTTATCAACAAAATTCTCAACCGCCCTTACTTCTTTCGCCATAAATGCAATATTCTGCACAACATTTTTATTAATATGCTCACCCATATATGGCAACAGGACATTTCTTATTGAATTCCTTGTATAATCGTTATCATAATTAGTCACATCTGTCACAAATGACTGGTTTCTTAGCACAAGCCAGCTTTCTATGTCCTGTCTTGTTATGCAAAGAAGAGGACGGCATATGTTATCCCTCACCGGCACAATTCCTCTTATTCCTTTAAGTGATGTACCCCTCGCCATATTCATAATAACCGTTTCTGCCTGGTCATTCATATGATGGGCAACAAATATCCTTGTCTTATCATACTGCTTTGAAAGCTTGTCAAATATATCATATCTTTCAAGTCTTCCAGCTTCCTCAACAGTAAGATTATTCTCCCTTGCTATTTTTTCACATTCTATATTGTAGCAATGATAATCAAGCTTAAGACTTTCACACAGCTTTCTTGTAAACTGCTCATCATCAGCGGCTTCTTTTCTTATACCATGATTAACGTGTACAATATGAAGCTTTACGTCTTTATTATTATGTATAATATAATCGTTAAGCATAATCATAAGACAGACAGAATCTGCTCCGCCTGACACACCGACAACTGCATTACTGCAATCCTCAAGCATATTATTAGCCTTTATGTATGCCCATACCTTTTTCTCTATATTATTAACATCCATATTAAATGCTTTCTCCTGTTGTTTTATATGGCAATATTGCCCAATTATATATTTATTTGTTGTAGGTGTCAAACAGTCCGAACACAAGCACTGTGCAGTCATCACATACTTCACAATTATTATATGACATTGACTTTCTAAGTATCTCGTCAGCTATCGCTTTAGGCTTTTTCATTACAACTTCCTCGATAATCTCTACCATTTTCTCCTCTTTATTAAGACACGGAAGATTATCAAGCACACCATCGCTCACCATAATTACATAGTCACCATCGTACAACTTCTTGGCTGTGCAGTCGTAATCTACCTTTTCAAGCACACCAATAGGAAGTGTGGACGATTTGATTATCTCAACCCAGCCCTCTCTTTTAATAAATGTAGATACTGCCCCTAACTTTATGCAATGCATCATACCTGACTGGCAGTCAACAACACTCATATCCATAGTTACAGGGCTGTCTTTGCCACTGCAATTAATGTATGCCGTATTGATAAAATCTATGGCTGTCTTCTCCTCAAATCCGGCATCTATACAGTTCTCCATAAGTTCTATAACCATTCTGCTCTCAATAAATGCCCTCTTGCCACTTCCACAGCCATCTGCAATTGCCGCCACAACTTTACCACACGACAGGCTTGATACCATAAAATTATCGCCATTAAAGCCGCTTTTTTCTTTACATTTTCTTGCAACTCCTGATAAAAATCGGAAACGGTTCTCCTGATGAAACACATACTGCTGGCAGTTGTCGTTAATGACAAGCCTGTTATTATGGTCTGAATAGTATCCAACCCCCATAACATCACATACTATTTTCCGTATCTTTCTCTCTGCGACACAGCCCTTGCCAAGAGTTCTCGCAAGTATAACAACTTCACTCCTGCCTGTCTTGTCTTTTAATATATTGACATCTTTAATAACTATTCCTGCGACAAGTGCCCTTGAAGCCATATCTCTTGCAATTCCCTTAGACGGCTTATCTGCCTGTAACTGCATAAGCGTGCAGTCCTCAAGAATATCTGCAACAAGAAACAACTGTCTTTTAAAGCTGGGACTTTGTGCTTCATCACCTGATGCACACTCATATGCTTCTCCCAGACGGCGAAACGTCTTAGCTGTTTCGGACAATCTGTTTATCGTATAAGTCATACACAATCCATCATTCTTAACTGCCATAGCCCCTCATTTCTGGTCTAAATATACTGTTTTCTTAAACCGAACACCATTATAATAGCAGTTATATAAAAAATGTGTCGAACCCTGTTACGTTACTTCTTCCCTTTAAATATTATCTCATCTGGATATATAAGTCCGAATTTATCCTTGGCAATCTCCTCCGCAAACTTCTTCGTCTGCACATACTTCTTATATTCATTAAGCTCTTCTGTACGCTGTTTTTCTTCATCAACCTGTTCCTGAAGCTCTTTAATCTGCTTTTCGTACTCTACATTTTTGGCTTCAATATTCTTCTTGCCATTCCATAAAAGCACGCCAAGACCCACAACAACAAGCATAGCAAATACCATGCCCAGAATTGCTGAGCGTTTCTGTCTTTTTCTTCGCTGTTCCCTTTCTCTTTTTGTCTCAAATCTCATCTATATCTCTCCATTCTTCGGTCTGTCTTTACTTAATGACTGCAACACTATTCTAATCACAGACACAAGCATTTTCAATGGTTTCAGTAAAATTCCTACAAGCCTTACTCCATATTTTATGTAATACACGCTTAACGCCTTAAGATATAGAACTGCACCGCACACAAGCCCCACTACAATAAATGATCTTATAATTCCGCTATTAACATAGAAACATATAATAAATATCCGTATTCCTACATATATCCAGTATATAACATCTTCTACAGCAATCATAAATACACGCCGGTGTCTTATTATTCTTCTTATTATTCTTATCGTATCATATTGAAATGCGAGCACCATTCCCCACCAAAGTGCATATAAAAATGTGCCGCTCTCCCATATAATATCACCTGACATAAGCATTATTCCCCGCTACTGCTGGACTTATATAATTAACTAATCTTTATAATGTCTAAAAGATGTATTCACAATTATCTAAATAACCTGTTCACTAATGAGTCGCCTTTTTTCATACTTATGCTGTTCTGTGAATACACAAGTGAGTCAACCCTGCCATCAACATCAAGCTCCCCCTTCTCAACTGACAGCTTATTAACGTGAAGCGACTCCCCTTTTATAACAATAACGCCATAATCTGACTCAAGTATTACCTTTGATGGTTCAAAGGATATAACGTCAGTAATACCAGTAAACTGAGCCTTCTTTCTATCTTCCATTCTTACTGTATGAGGATGTCTTACCCTTTTAATATCGTCCATAACTGCCTCCATATATTATACATTTATCTTACCTGTCTAATATATTAGGCGGTGCGCCAAAAAATGCTTAATTATAACTATTATTTAAACACATTAAACTATTAGATATGCTCAAACATTAAATATACTTAATCATTAAATATATTCAAACATCTCCTTAGCTTCTTCTTTCTTAACTGTGTCCTTTACGTCTGTAACTCTTACCTTAACATTCTTATTACCAAAAGATATCTCTATTATATCTCCTGCCTTGACATCAACTGATGCCTTAGCCACTTTACCATTAATCATTACCCTGCCTGCATCACACGCATCATTAGCTACTGTACGTCTTTTAATAAGTCTTGAAACCTTTAAATATTTATCTAATCTCATAATCTTCCTCCGGAATGTCTGCCAATCGTAATTAACTTATATTAATATGTAAATGCCTGAAGCCGTGCAATATTTCTAACTTCTGGCATTTAGATGTATATGGCAAATGGTATTTTGCCTTACATCATATTATTATATTAAAATTATCTGCTAATTGTCCATATGTCTGCCCAAAAAATCCGCCGCAACTTTAACTATTCTTTTCTCGCTCTCGCCAAGCTTCTGTTTCTTGTCATTGCCAAACATAATAACCATACCAAGAACATCTCCGGCACATATTATCGGACTTATCACCTCTGACTCACAATCATAGTCTGTTACCGCTTTTACATAATCATTCTCACTGGCACATGCTACAACACTCTGCCTTTTATCCATAATATCATTAAGTTCTTTGGTAATATGCTTTCCCTGTACATTCTTTTTCTGTGTTCCTGCTGCCGCAATAACACAATCCCTGTCAGTTATTGCAATTGTCATTCCTGTATTCTGTGCTATGGACTCCGCATATTCTACTGCAAATTCCGATACATCTGCCATCGGAGAATATTTCTTTAACACAATCTGCCCATCCATATCTGTATATATCTCCATAGGGTCACCACTACTGATAACATTGACAGTAAAGAGTCGTTCCGGTTTGTTGCGGGTTTTTAGCGGAACGGTAGTGGTTAGAAGATCATCTACACATAACTTGGTTAAATTATTACGTGTATCAGGTGACTCCTTATGTTTTACTATAACCTTACTGTCTTGATTAAAATTTACGATAGTCTCTTTTCCTGCTTTTTTATCTGATGCAATCATTTCTAATTCATTCATTTCCATATGTGCAAAGTTATCTGTACCGATATCTGTTATAGCACTGGCCACGTTGCCTTTCGTTTCTTCAGCAACACTTAACAATTGTTCTCTACCCTCTACCTGCTGATAATAGAAAGTAGTTACAACACCGATTTTTAAGAGATTATCAATATCTGCTTTCAGCTTCACATGGATTCTGTCCTCAAATACGATTATCTTATCAATAATTAACTCCAAGTCTTTCTTATCCAAGTTCTTCTTATTCAGAATATCATTGAAAATATCAATGGCCGTCTTCGCCAGTCTGTTGATTCGAATAATATCATTTCGCTTATCCACACTCAGATTCATCTGATTTTGGAGTCCTTTGATTCTGTTAATCAATTCATCCTCAATCTCTGCGTAGGTCTCTTCAATAATCGAGGCTGTGTCTTCATCCGCCTTGGCAATTTCTTTGATCTTTCGTTTCTTCACTGCTTTCAGCTCATCCTTGGCATCCGAAAGTTGACTTTCCAAAAGTGAAAATGTATTCTCACTTTCCTTAACCTCTGTAGATTCTTTCTTAATGGAAGTTTCCAATTCTTTAATCATATCCTGGGAGTTATCTCTTACCTTCTTCACATACTCTTTCAGGATACTATCGAGGAAATCCACTCTGATATGATGGGAACTACACCCCTTCAAACCTCTTTTATGGTAAGTACCACAGGTATATGCCGGTGCAATGTCGCTTCTACTCATAGAAAACATTGGCGAACCGCAATCCCCACAGAACATAAAGCCCGAATACACATTATCATATTTCTTTACTCCACGATAATGGGTTGTAGTTCTTTTTTTTAACTGTTCTTGGGTATATGCCCATGTTTTATAATCAACTATTGCTTCGTGATGATTTTCAAATACAAAATGCTCTGATTCATCCACCTTTGTATCCACACCATGAATCTTCTTTCTGGTGTACTTGTGCTGCCTGAGTGTTCCGATATAAAAATCATTTGATAAAATTCCCTGAATGGTTACAATGCTCCATTCCGGCTTTGCCTTAAGCTTGCACTCATCTCCTCGCTCCTCTGCCCTCTGAATCTCTTTCATACGTGGCGTAGGTATCTTTTTGTCTGTAAGGTAGTTGGCAATTTTCTTGTAGCCCCAACCATCATTGTATAATTCAAAAACCTTGCGAATCACTTCTGCCTCATCCGGCACAACAGATATTTCCTGTTTCTTCATATTAGAAATGATATAACCGTAAGGCACAGAACAAATCCACTCGCCATCAGCCTGTCTTCGGCTGATAACATTACGCACCTTTTTACTGGTATCCGTAACCGGCATCTCATTAATCAAAAATCGAAACTGTATGGCTGTCCAGTCGTCATAAGTCGGATAATCAATGGCATCACCAATGGAAATGATACGAACGCCTGCATCTCTTAAATCTTCCAGTTCTACAAGACCTTTACTGTTTCGACGGGAAAATCGGCTGAAATCCTTTACAATAAGTACACTAATATGACTATTCATCAGCTTCTTACGAAGCTTCTGGTAGCCTTCACGCTGTTCAAAGGTATACCCGGAACGGTCTCGGTCTTCATATATAGAAAGCTTACACTTGGGAAACTTAGCTTTTACAAACTCTTCAATAATCTTCTTCTGATTCTCAATAGATGTATTGTCTCTGTCTAACTCTTCATCAACAGAAATACGGCAGTATCCGGCAATTTCCTGACAAAGTGTAAGGTCGTTGGTATTTTTATCCATATTGTTAATTTTCCTTTCTTCAATTATAACAACATTGTAAGTTATAGGTGTGAAAAAGGCAAGCGAAAAATGCTTGCCGATCTCATCTACTTATTTTAGTTTTTCGTATTCCTCCAAAGCATAACCATCTGTCATTCCGGCTATATAATCAACTATTGCTCTTACTAGAATTTTTCGTTTTTCAAATATGATAATATCTTCCGAAGTGGTATCTACATCCTTGTCTTCTAGATACGCCATAATAGTAGCTCCATCCAATTCTCGTTTGGTCAGTTCCTCAATTTCCATATTAACTAACTTAATACTACCATCACTCAAACTAATTGCACTGTTTGCGACTTCGTTATTACAATGTTTTAATGTCTCCAAAAATATTCTATGAACTGTTCCTGAATGTAATAATCTTGGATTACAATAATATTTTTTAAATAAAGTCTGCACTATCATACTGGCATTGTAATCTGCTCTAGCCACCTCACTATTACATATTACTTTTTTCTGTACAACTTTTTCCAAATAATCATTTACCTTTTCAACATCTTCAGGAAATTCGATAATTTTAATTTCATTATCCATGGTTATTTCTCCTAAATATTGGTAATTATCAATATTCTCAACAGAATGTTTAATCGTGTTCTCAACAAAATAGTTTATAATAATCGAAACTATTCTTGCTGTTTTCAACTCCTCGCGATCAACAATAGAATATGCAGAATTATTTATATTTTCAATCTCTTCTTCTATTCTGCTTCGCAATACACTACATTTTTCAATTGCAAATCTATCCAAAAGTTCGTTGATTGTCATTACGCCTGAAGTTAGGGCATCATCCACATCATGTCCTCTCTGAGCAATTTCATCTGCAATAGCAACCACTTGTCCTTCTAAACTAGAGCAAACCTGTACCTCTTTACCTTTATTAAACTTAATTTTTGATATATATTCCTCCGATAAAAAATCTGATATTTCAATTTCATTCAATTTTAATTTAGTATGTTTTAAAACACCCTCTACCACCTGAACGCTCACATTTAACCCAGGATGTTCTTTATACTTTTCCTCCAATTCAGTCAGAATTCGTGCGCTCTGATAATTATGTTTGAAACCTCCAAAGCATCTTTTTTGCAATAAATCTTCAGTGCTAATCTTTGAACATTTCTTTTCGTTTAACCCTTTATTATCCTCATGTTTCACAAGTATTATACCTGCATCTATCTTGCCACTCAATATATCATCCAATGTTCTTTCGCCTTGATGTCCAAATGGTGTATGTCCCAAGTCATGTCCTAATGCTATTGCCTCAGTTAAATCTAAATTCAGTCCCAATGCATATGCAATAGCTTTTGCGATTTGATTCACCTCCAGTGAATGTGTCATACGTGTTCTAAAATAATCACCTTTTTCTGCTCCGAAAATTTGTGCTTTATCAACCAATCGTCTGAACGCTTTACAATTCACAACTCTTTCTCTATCTCTTTGAAATTCTGTTCTATTATCTCCAGCTAAATCACATGAAAAAACACGAATCGATTGAATATCCTTTTGTGCCAAAACATTCATAACATAGTTATTCGGTTTCTCAATTAAATTATAATCTTTTCCTGCCAAATCATAGTTCTTACATTTTGTAATAATTCTTTCTCTTAATTCTTGATAAAGATTCTCCATATCACTCATCATAACATAACATCCATTATCAAAATCTTCCGACAGACTTAAATCTATTTTATCTATTATACTCTCTATCGCACGATTATGCTTTGTATATGACAAATGTACTTTCATCGTATACTCAATATTATTTTTTTCATTTATATTGGCATTAGATCCTATAAAAACATCCTGTATTTCTTCTGTTTTTCCTGGTTCACATTTATCATACGTAATCATTAAGACAAGTCCATCACCATCAAACCTTTCCTTTAGCTCTTGTACCCCCTTTTCATTAAGAGAACCATCTAATGTATTATAATACCCAATCTTCTTTTCAATATAACTTTTCTCAGCGAACTGATATATTCTTGGATCTTCGTTATTATTTTTTATAATCAATACTTTACCCATTCGTACATTCTCCTCTATTCATCCAAATAGCGTTTTAAGTCTTCCACCAACTTATATACCATAGTCCCTGGATCATATTGTGAAGGAATATCCCTTTCATCCACAAATCCGGCCATGCGTCTCTTTGCATTTCTTATAGCACTATTAACCCCATCATACACATTTACTAAATCGTAAATATTATCATAATTTTTCCGATATGTTCCATCCCCTAAATTGTATTGCTTAAATATTTCATTTAACTTTTCATTCCAATCATATCTATGAAGTGCCGAATCGCTATAATTGAAATGTAAATATAACCAATATTCAAACGACTGATTACTCCATGCCACCTGATATCCTTTTTCTTTTCCTAATTGTATGGCTACATCGAAATCATCAAAATCATCTTTATCAAAAACCACCCATACATTCTGATATAGTATTTTGGCCTCTTTCACAATTCGTTCCGTAACTTCGATTAATTTTCCTGTTCCACAGCCCTCACCATGTATATCAATAACCGGTATTTCAATGACATCAATTCTTCCGTCCATTTTTTCTTTGATTTTCTTCTGTATTCCTTTTAAGTATAAGGGTTCTGTTCTTTCTCCCTCAGTTACAATCAAAAAAGAGTTTGTATTTATCGGTCTATATTCATGTTTTCTTCGTTTTCTTTCTTCACGTCTCTTTTTAAACAAATCATCCGAACCCATCTAATCACCTTCTTTCATTGCATACTCCTTAAGAAATGGAATTCCTCCATATACACCAGCCAAATAGTCCTTCTCAAAGGATGCATCTGACCTAACCTTAAAATCTGACAATGCCGATAATTCAGAATATCCAAATTGGTCTTTTTGAACAAACCAAATTTGATCCCTTCTAAAGAATTTCTTATCCATTAACGTTGTATCATGTGTGGTATAAATCAATTGTGCCTCTGAATTATTATTATAGAACAAATCAATGATAAATTTTAACAATAGCGGATGTAATTTCACATTCAATTCATCAACAAAGATAGACTTATCGTTAAGTATCGCAGTTCTTGCATATATAAAGAGCATAATACTTTTTATTGTTCCCTCCGACTCACAATATAATCCTAACGGATAATATTTATCATCTCTCCCCTTGTGAACTGTAAAAAAACTAATCTCTTTTTCATTATCATCATAACCAATATCTTTAATTCCAGTATCTATTGCATTAAGAAATCTCAATAAATCCTCTTTTTCTTCATCTATAATCTGGGGTAACATTGCTTCCAAAAGACCTTGATCTTCGCAAAAATCTGTAGAAACCACCAATGTATCCATAATGCTATTATACACAGTTTTAAAAACTTCAGTTTTCAGCTTTAATTTATTAAAAAAAGACAACACTAATGTTTCTGTCGGAATTTGAGTTTTATACAATTCACACTCTTTTCTAACAGATGCCCCAAATTCCACATTTTCTGTCGTTCTCTCAAAGATGATAGATGTTCTATTTGTATTCAAGTTTTTTCTATAAAGCCATTCTGCAACAATACATTCGGAGTTATATTCAAAACCATATCTATATTCATCTTCTCCCACAATTTCAATAATTTGAAATTCCGAATTTTCATTATTACTTTCAAATGAAAAAGGATTGTAATACCGTTTCAATACTGCATCTTCGCCATCATCAACATTGTTCAATGATTCTACCACTATTTTCTGAAAATATCTCATAGCAATATTTAAATTAGACTTTCCACTTGCATTAGCTCCATAAATTGCTGCAACTCTCACAAATTTATCTTTTGCACCTATATCAATTAAATTACATTCATGTTCCTTATATGCATTAATTGCTGTCATATCCAAAATCGTTTCATCTCTAAAAGACAATACATTCTTTATCATAAACTGTACTAACATATCACAGCACCTCCTTTTCATATATAATATACCCATTTTAGGATATTATGTCAAGTTTTTTGTGAGTTATTCGTATTTTTATTGACTTAATATTTATTTTGTGATATTCTACTTTTAAGGATAGTTAGCGCTCTATTCCTACGAGTGCTAAAGCAGGGATAAAAAAAGATGGTCCAAAAGACCACCCTTTCAAAATGAAATCGCTCTTGCGAATTCAAAGTCGCATTTGAATCATAACACATTCCTACACGGAATTCAATCATTTTGAAAGGCTTTATCTGTATTCCTAAAAATTAGGAAAGGAGGATAAACCTATGCAGTTCGATGGAGCAAAAATCAGAGAGCAAGGTGTAACCTTTGCAATCGCTGTTGTGAAACCATATGTTCTTACAAGTCCGTCCAAGGAACAAGTTCGTGCAAGTTTTATTCCATTTTTCGGAAACATACCAATTATATTAATGGCTCAAAACTCACGCGGAATACCTACTTATGATGGCAGACCAGACATTGTGCGTTTTCTTGCAAAAGTTCATCCCGCAAGAATCCCTTGGAAACACTACACCACTGCTTAAGCAGAGAAAGGACTATTTTATGGCAAATCAACACATTATACCTAACAACGGACAGTGGCAGCTTAAGCGTGAGTGCTCTGATAAAGCCACAAAAACTTTTACCACCCAAAAACAAGCTATTGAATATGGACGTCCTATTGCAATGAAACAACAAAGTGAATTAGTAATTCACGGACGCAGCGGACAAATTCGTGATAAAGATAGCTATGGTAATGACCCTTGTCCACCTAAAGACAAAAAATTTTAGATTATGTGGCGGCTGAGTAATTTCAGCCGCTATTTTTATAAAAATCAATCTTCTCATATTATATGCTTAATCATTTGCTACTTCTTTAAATCATCTTTACTTACTCTATGTATTTTCTACCCCAATTTCACTAATTTGGGGTAGAAAGAAACGATGTGGGGTAGTATCGGGCGAATCGCCGCTCGCTACATTTCTCCTGATGCCTGTTTTGGCAAAGCAGTTGTTTTTCCATCATCGGTCTTTTCCAGTCCTCGATTGTGAATCAGCAAATCTGTTGTTTTTTCCAACAAATCCTGCTCACCTGATTCAAAAATAGCCAATCTGTACTTCTTCTCCTTACACTGCTCAATCAAAGGCTGTAGGCTGTCCATAACTTTTGGATCAGCCTTTTCCGCATTTGTAAGCCATACTAAAGCATACTTGCCCGCTTTGTTTACTGTCAACTCCATGCGAAACCTCCTTTACCTAAATGATTGCCAAGTTTTGTCATCTTTATGCCGGCAATGATGCATAAACCTGATAGATTCATTTTAGTAAAACCGGTCGCATTCTACATTGAGTCACAGTTGAGTACAAATTGAAAAAGATTAAATAGAATTTAAGAAATGGAATCCCAAAAAATCTTTCAAAAAATAGCTCTCGCACATTACGAACAGTTGTTCCACTTCTTATTTTATTATATACTTCCCATATCGAAACAATTTACTACCATGAAATAAGAAACATAGAAGATTACGATTGAAACTGTATGTAACCATACCATGTCCATTCAGCTTATTGCAAAGTTGTTATCTTTATCCGTATATACTCCGGATGTGTTGCTTGACCAGCTAAAAGAAAATGTACTACTCTCAACTCACAATCCCTTTGTCGGCAATCCATCAGCACAAACCGACGAAGACCTGTATGGCAAGCAGTTATCTAATCTGATAGGTTTTCACAATTTGTCTGAAATTACTACAAAACTGTTACGGGTTCTTGCGTTGTGTCCGGAATACAGAATGCCACTGAATATCCTTTATAATTGGTACAGCATCTGCTCCCATGACCTGCTCTCACTGGAAGAAAACGGATTTGTACGTCTCACACCGAATCATGTAACAATACAACCATATATCCGCAAAATCATTAATGCCCAGAAGTTGCTTACTCCGTTGCTGAAAATGTGATTTCTAGTCTTGATTAAGGAGAAACCATGGTCGATACCGATGACAATCGGTTCTTCCGTAAAATTGTTGTTGTACATATCCTGTACCTGTCTTTCTGCCCTGTGGGCGTTTTATTTTGTAATTATAGGATATAAAAAATCCACCCAACTCTCATTGACTGAGAATTGAGTGAAAATTGAATCCATAATTTACATTATGAGAAGTTTCAAGATGGTAGCGTAAAATGTATTGAAGATGAGATACCTTTTGATGTGCCGGAAGGGTGGGAATGGTGTAGATTAACGGAGATTACTTTTGAAATCTTTGCTGGTGGAGATAAGCCTGAAAATTACTCCAAGACACAAACAGATGAGTTTTCCATTCCTATATTTGCTAATGGCGCCGAAAATGATGGTCTGTATGGTTTTACCAATAAAGCAAGAGTAAATAAATCTGCAATTACCGTCTCTGCAAGAGGAACTATTGGCTTTTGCTGTATTAGGCACATGCCCTTTGTACCAATAGTGAGGTTAATTACTATTGTTCCTGCTGAGGGGATAAATATTGAATATTTGAGAATTGTATTCCAAGCACTAATTGAAACAGGGGAAGGCTCAAGTATTCCACAGCTTACTGTGCCTGGAATAAAGCCTAAATTAATTCCGATACCACCATATTCAGAACAGACAAGAATATCCAACAAATTGATAGAAACAGAAAAAATTGTTTCAGCTGTTGAACTTAACCAAGAATCAGTAGTCAACTATATTAAGTTGGCAAAAGCAAAAATCCTCGACCTTGCAATTAGAGGTCAACTTGTTCCACAAGACCCTAATGATGAACCTGCTTCGGTTCTGCTTGAACGCATTCGGGCAGAGAAAGAGGAACTCATAAAAGCGGGTAAAATCAAGCGTGATAAGAAGGAATCTATCATTTTCCGTGGTGAGGATAACTCTTATTATGAGAAGATAGGAAGCACCATAAAAAATATAGACGATAGTATTCCTTTTGAAATTCCTGGAAATTGGTGTTTCATACGACTTAAAGAATTGTGGAAATTAATTTCTGGGAGAGATTTATCTCCATCAGAATATAACGATAATCAAGATGGTATTCCATATATTACCGGGGCAAGCAATTTTAGAAATGGCACAATCGAATTAGTAAGGTGGACATCATCTCCACAAGTTATTACAAAGCAGGGCGACTTGTTACTAACATGTAAAGGTACAGTAGGAGAATTGGCTTTCAATGATTTTGGAAATGCCCACATTGCCCGTCAAATTATGGCGATACGTAACACATATGGTCTTAACGTGGAATATCTTTCTTTTTGTATAAGCTTTTATATTGAAGAAATTAAAGCAGTTGCCAAAGGCTTAATTCCTGGCATTTCAAGAGAAGATATACTTAATCTAATACTTCCGATTCCACCAGAGAATTACCAAAGGTTAGTTGTATCTCAAATTAGAAGGAGTAATCATGCACTATACTTAATAGAAAAGAGCCTCATCTGAGGCTTTTTTCTATATAAATTAAATTTTCCACAAGACTTTGAATTTTGTTTGTTATACGATATTGTTCTGCTAATGGTGGTATAGGTAATAATAAACCTTTTACAACATCTGTAGTAACAGCTACAAATGTTGTTCCGGTTGCCTTTTTTATTAGTGTTTCCCTAAAAGCTTTTATCCAATATAACATAAAATATTTTGAAACAGCACCCAAAGGACTTATAGAGGCTAATCCCCTGCCTATACAAATTTTTCTATCTGTAAGATTTACTTCACCGACAGGTGCTCTTACACATAGCAATATTGAATTAGGCTTTGCAATTTTAGTGAGTGCTCTTGTGTATTGACCACTGTTTTTAATAAGCATATCTGAAAAGTGTATTTTCCCTTGATGAAATTCAGTATATTGTGGATTTTCGCAAATACTTGTTCCTTTAGGTGATGTACCCATAATTATATCAGAGATGCTGCTCATACGGCACCAAATCCAATTATGTGGTATTTTAAAAGGAATATCTTCATCAATGCAATGAACTTCATTACCTATCTTCTCATAATAAGAGAATTGTACACTTTTACATCTATAATTTATTCAGCGGATACCCGCAAATAAATTTATGGAGGTGTCTTTATATGAAGACAGAAATAACTTTTGAAGATTACCTAAAAAAAGGTAATCTATCAGGTAACACCATCGAATCCTATCTGTGGACGGTGAATTACTTCACTACAAATTATGAGAAGGTTTCTAAGGAAAACTTACTTGCCTACAAGGGCTATCTGATGGAACATTTTAAACCCAAAACTGTAAATCTGAGAATACAAGCAATTAACAAATATCTGGAATATTTAGAAAAACCACAATTGCGACTCAAAGCAGTAAAGATTCAGCAGAAAAGCTTTTTGGAAAATGTAATCAGCAATGCCGATTATAAATTTCTGAAGAATCAGCTTAAAAAAGATGGTAATTTGGAGTGGTATTTTGTTGTCTGGTATCTTGCTGCGACTGGTGCTCGTGTAAGCGAACTAATTCGTATAAAGATTGAACATGTGCAACTTGGATATTTTGATTTGTACAGCAAGGGAGGTAAATTACGTAGATTATTCATCCCTAAAATATTGCGTGAAGAAACGCTAAAGTGGTTGGGTGAAACCCAACGCACATCGGGTTATCTATTTCTAAACAGGTATGGTGACCGCATAACGACTAGAGGTATTTCTCAACAACTCAAGAATTATGCGGATAAATATGGATTAGACAGCAAAGTGGTCTATCCACATTCTTTCCGTCATAGATATGCTAAAAATTTTCTCGAAAAATATAACGATATTTCATTACTTGCTGACCTTATGGGGCATGAAAGCATTGAAACTACTCGTATCTATTTACGACGTACCGCAAGTGAACAACAAGCACTTGTAGATAAAATAGTAACTTGGTAAGAAGTGCAGCCGCTTTTTGAAAGCGGCTGTTCACTATAGTAACATATTTGAGATATTGTCTATCTCAATAAATATTTTTGAAATATGCTGAGAAATTCGTCGTTGTTCCTCAAACGGAGGCAAAGGAAATACTGCTTTTCTCCCATCTGCAGTACCCAATCGTGGCATTTTTACTCCATATGAGCAACGATTGGCATATTTCAAAAAAGTAGGTGACATTAGATAGTATAATGCATATTGTGGTTCAACAACATTTGAGAAATTCAACGGAAGAATTTCAGAGGTGCAAAATCCTTCCTCATCTGCAAGAACCACTTTATTTAGATAAGGACGCAACTTGCTATAAAGGACCTGTCCCTTTTTGAACAGATGCTTTGTACTAGACGAATCACGTTCATATTTCCTAATTTTATGTATAACTTTGCCGGAATCTTTTTCAATATCTTCGAGATCTAAAACCCACGCTTCCTCGTCAATATCTTTAGTATCTACATTAACACAGTTTCCATAATCACATATCTCACCTAAACAGCACAATTCCCAATTAATAGGAATATCATCCAAATTCCAATCATTAATATTTTCTATTAATGTTCCGGTTTGTTGATAATAAGAGTTATCCTCACCACGGAAAATGATAGATTCCTTCTTATCACGCTTGATTTTACCCGCTTTTATGAGTTCCTCTTTCTCTGCCCGAATGCGTTCAAGCAGAACCGAAGCAGGTTCATCATTAGGGTCTTGTGGAACAAGTTGACCTCTAATTGCAAGGTCGAGGATTTTTGATTTTGTCAAAGAAACAGTTTCAGCTAAAATCTCTTTTTCTTCTCTAATTTGATTTATCAAAGAATCCATTTCAACAAATTTGCTAACCATTGCCGATTGTGTTGTTATAGTGCAAACAGGAATTAAGGTTGATAGAATTCTTTCTAATGCCAACTTAGGCATAGCTACCTGATGGGTTTTGTCTTGAAATTGTTGCTGAACAAATTCCGATTGTATAATCAAGCATAAATAGGTTTTATTGATCTGTATGTTTGTAATTTTTACTGCATTTTCAGTAAGGTTCATTCCATCTAACTCAGTAGGCACTTCACCAGTAACACCAATTGTACCAGCAATGGTAACATAAAGATCATCTTTTGAAATCGTATAGTTTTTGATTTGTAAAAATACTTCCTCTGAAATATATTTCAGATCATCCGTATTTATAGAGTGATTTTTCATGTCGGTTACTCGGATATAAGCGTGAGCGGTTCGACAAGGTGAAAAGCCCACTCCCTTCGGAAGTCTCTTGCCTCCTTTAACTGCTGCAATATCTCGAACTCTACACCATTCCCACCCTTTCGGCACTTCAAAAGGTATCTCATCTTCAATACATTTTACGCTACCATTTTGAAACTTCTCATAATGTAAATTATCCTCACCAACAAAGATAATGGTATCATTCTTAATATCCTTAGGTTTTAACTTGCCATCCTTGACCATCTGTTGTTTTTCAGCCCTGATACGCTCCAGCAATACGGATGCTGGTTCATCGTTTGGATCCTGTGGAACTAATTTACCGCGAATAGCAAGGCCAAGAATTTTTTGTCGTAATGCTTTTGTATCCATTATTCTTCCACCTCTCCTATAAGTGCTTCCAATTCCGCAACTGCCTTAGATATGTTGGAGGATTTTTCCTTTATTTGTTCTAACAATTCTGCAAGAGTGTAATCATCTGTCCCCGAATCACTCTTCATCCATGTAATATCAAGACTTGTTTTATCCCTTGCTAAAATTTCATCATATGTGAATTTTCTCCATCTTCCATTCGGATTTTCTTCACTATATGTTTCTTTACGTGCTGACAAATCACCATCCGCATAGCAAGCAACAAAGTCATCAAAATCTTCTTTCTTCAAAGGATTTGTCTTTCCAAATGATGGCATGTCATTTCTAAGGTCATATATCCAAACTTCTTTAGTATTCGCCTTGTCCGTTTTACCTCTCGTAAAGAACAATACGTTTGTCTTTACTCCCTGGGCATAGAAAATACCGGTAGGCAGTCTAAGGATTGTATGCAGGTTACATTTTTCCATAAGGTCTTTACGGATTTTTTCGCCATCTCCATCTGCAAATAAAACATTATCCGGCAATACAACTGCTGCTCTTGCTTTTCCATCTGTATTCAAGCTTCTGTAAATATGCTGCAGGAAATTGAGCTGCTTATTGCTTGTTGGGAATGTAAAGTCGTCTCTTGTAGCACGTTCTCCACCCTTCTTGGTTCCAAAAGGCGGATTCGTTAATACTACATCATATCCTTTCATTTCTTTTCCAGCATTAGACAAAGTATCTGCCAGCTTTATTTCACCTTCAATATCATGTAGCATTGCATTCATCAATGCAAGCCTATGTGTATCATGCACAAGCTCACAGCCGGTAAATGCCTCTTCTCTTTCGAATTTTGCAGTATCCGCATCTAATTGGAATAAATCGTCTGTATTCTCTCTCACATACTGGCTTGCAGAAATCATGAATCCAAACGTTCCGCAAGCTGGATCATTACAGCGTTCTCCCGGCTGTGGTTTCATTAATCTTGTCATCACATCAATAAGAACTCTAGGAGTAAAATACTGACCTGCTCCGGATTTCTTTTCATTCGCATTTTTCTCCAATAATCCCTCATAAAGATTGCCCAATCCCTCTTCACGAGCTGAAAACCAATCAAGTCCATCAATCGTCGTAATAATTTTTTCGAGGTTCTTCGGCTCCTCAATATTAGTTGCGGAACCCTGATAAATCTCTCTTACGTGTCCTGTACAGTTTTCTCCCAGATGATTCAGCAATTCTTTGTAAAATTTCTTTAATTCAACACCACTTTTTGATTTTAATACATCCCAACGATAACCTTCCGGTATCTGCTTCTCTGCACCGGTTTCCTTTGCCATTTTAAGAAACAGAATATATGTAAGCTCAGTTACATACTGATGATAGGTAATTCCATCATCTCTTAATACATTACAGAGATTCCAAAGTTTTGATACGATTTCTTGTGTTGTCATGCAGTTCTTCCTCCATCATCATATAGATACTCATTGAGTTCTAAAACGACACTTTCTAATTTGTCACTAAATATTTTATTTATCTTGGTGAACCCACCCTGCGATTTAAAACGACTGTCCTCATCGAATACTGTAATATTCAATACCCATTCATTCAGCAAATAATCTTCCATTCTCTTAATCCAATTTTGTTCCTGCATAGTAAAAGAATGTGCTTTTCGCAATCGATCCACAGCCTTTCTAATTCTTGCCTCATGGCTGATAAGCACTGAACCTATAGCATATCTGCGAATCAAGCTTATAATATCTGCTGCCATTTCCTCATTTGACAATTGTGATATTGCCGTATTTAATTGCTGTGTTGTATATCCCTCTCTATCCAACGTAAGCATCAGGGACTTCAAGCTATCCCTGGTAAGTTCACACGGCTTTGTACAGATAATTTTTAATGCTGCAATCTCATTGATATTATTTTGAATATAGCTTGAGAATGCATCTATGTAATCTTCTGGGCGGGCATCTTTATTTCCGTAACCCCTTCTCTCTTCGATAAAAGTATCTTGTTTATCAGAAATAACAACAGGTCGTCCACCATTTGGCTTACTTTCCTGAAGCATACGAAATAAATCGTAATATGCCAACAATCTCTTTTTAGCATCTTCCGGACTGCGTTTTTGAATATCAACTACAAACTGTGTCGGATCCATTCCTCCTGACATATCAATGAAATGCTCCATCGTTTTTGCATCAATATTTTTCTTTTTACGCTGTAGCTTTGCAATTACCTGATTAATCTGATTCTTTACCTGTGCTTCATCATTCAATTCCTCTAAACCATCTAATAACTGTGTAAATGATGTGCTTGGATTTGCTACTACTGGTTTCATTGTATTGACATCCTCTAAAGCATCGTAAACACCAACAGGGTCATAAATATCAAAATGTGTCTTGTGAATCTCTTTGCACAAACGTGTAGCACGTCCCAACATCTGCTCAAACAAAATACGTGATTTAACACGGCGCATAAACACTAACGTTGAAATCGAAGGTACATCAATACCCGTTGTCAACAAATCAACCGTGACAACAATGGATGGATAATCTTCATTTTTGAAACGCTTTATTGCCTCTTGTATTTTCTTTTTATTTCCGTTGGCTACACTGCCAGTAATCTTCATAATTGCATCATTATCAACACCATATTCTGTGTAAATATCCTTAAGTATTGATACAATCATATCTGCATGGTCATCATTAACAGCATAAATCAATGTTTTCCCCTGTTCCCTCGGAGATTCCGGATCTATATTTTTTGCTATTTCTTCCAAAACCGTTCTATTAAAGGATTCTACTATAACCTGCTTATTAAATGAATCTACATCAAAATCCAGTTCATCCTCTATCAACTCACTATTTTCGATTTCTCCGGTGATTGGGTCATATATTGTAACCGCATCACCCTTTTTATAATGAATACCTTCTGTATTTAATTTAGTCTTTAACTCATGAGGTGCATCATGATCTACCAAATATCCCTCAATAACAGCCTCACGGTAGGTATATTTAAAAACCGGTTCTCCAAAGATTTCTGTAGTCTGTAATGCCGGTGTTGCTGTAAGTGCAATTTTCACAGCATTAAAATATTCTATAACTGACCTATACTTACTCTGATATTCTCTTTGGTCTCTATAAAGAGCCTCATCTTCTCCCATTTCTTTGTCTAGGATGTATCCGCGGTGTGCTTCATCTATTATGAGCAAATCATAATCTGAAACAGCAGGCATGGTTTCACCATCATTGTACATAATTCGCTTAACCATTCCCTGAACAGTCGAAATGTGGATACGAGTCTCCTTATCAATTGTTTTGTCTTCTAAACCTTTAATATTATAAATATCATCAAGCGTGAGGAGATCTTCCATTTTTACTTCTTCGAAAACATCCTGAGCCTGTTCTCCTAATGCTGTACGGTCTACCAAAAACAAGATGCGACGAAATCTCTCTGTCTTAAGGAAGCGGTAAATCATACCTAATACAGTTCTTGTTTTACCTGTACCGGTAGCCATTGCTAATAATGCGGTTTGCTTTCCGTTAATAACAGCCTCCTCTGCCGCCTTGATTGCGTTCAGCTGATAAGGTCTCAAATTCAGTCCGTCTTTATCTGTCAAAAGGTCATATGACATTTCCTTCAGATTCTTATTCTTACCTTCTATATCCGCAGCAAGCAATTCTTCCATTCCGTCAGGACTCATCCAACCCCGCAATGGCATCGGTGAATTATCTGGTTTTCTTAAATCCAAAAACCAGATACCGGATTTTGTTTTGTACTGCTCAAGATATGGTCTTCCGTTTGTTGCAAAGGTAAAAGGAACTTTAAATTCCCCCCATGTATCTATAACGTATTTTTCATCTTCTTTTCGAATACATCTAGGATAGTCTTTTCCCTGATAATCAATAACAGAAGGGATATCCTTATGAATAGCTTTTGCTTCGATAATACCAACTAATTTCTCTCCTACAAAAAGTGCATAATCTGTATATCCCCTATTTCCCACTTTAGAATTCGTAGGATATTCAGCGATTGCGAGATTTCTACCTTTTGTAGGACGAGTTCCCTTGGAGTAGCGCAGATTTTCGGTATCTGCATCCCATCCTACCATTCGTAATTGTTCATCAATCAAGAAACGAGTTTCCGCTTCTGTTTTTGGTCTTTGATTGGCTGCTTTATAAGCTTGCTTCTTACGCTCTGTCTGTTCAACAATCGGAGCCGCTGCTGCCGTTTGTTCTGCTAACTTTGTGAGCTCTGATTCCTTTTTCTCTTCAGCCTCTTTATCAACTGTAACTGATACTGTATTTTCTTCCGGCATGACAAAATCTTTATGAGAATAGTTCCAATCTCCATAGGTCTGCATAAACCATTCGCAGAGACTGTGTGCCATCGGCAAAAATGTTTTGTCATCTGCTATCGAAGCATAATTTTCATGTACTGCTTTATTTCTTACCTTTCTAAGACCATGCAAAATAGTAACTAAGTCACTTGTAAGTAACCCTTCTCTACTTAATGTGTCTATACGTGCAACTGCTGTGTTATCATGTGGAAATGCAATTCTATCATATGTAAACATTAAATTTACAATAGTTTCTCCAATCATACCCAACTTCATTAAACATGAATTTGAATCAGAGTAACAATATTTCTCAGCCATTTCTCCAAAATTTGAAAGAACCGGAAAATCTTTCTTCAAAAAATCAAAATTTGAAACCATCGCTACCTCCTTCACGCATCTTTAAACTTCTCATAATTTTGTATTATCGGAAGTTCAAGTAAACAAAAATTCCACTATCCCATATAAAATCTTCTCACAAACCCTGTCCCATTATCAGGACTCTATCTCTACAATATCATCCAACTTACACCCTAGCGCCACACAAATCTTTGCCAATACTGCAACTCGGACATCTTCATTTTTGCCCAACTTTGCCATAGCATTTGTGCTTATCTTTGCCTCTTTTATAAGCTCCGTTTTCATCATTCCACGCTCATTTAATATGTTCCACAACTTATCGTAATTAACTGTCATCGTTATCCTCCAAGAATACCTAACACGAAATGTCTAACTATATCTCAGTATACCACCATTTCTATTCTTTCACAATTACAAATTGAACATTTCAATTTGCAATTTTCAATTTATTTGAATGCAAAAACACCGGTCAGATTTCTCCGACCGGTGCCATAATACCACCTTCATCCTTTCCCCACTCTCTCTGCCAGTCCAATCATTCCCCCAACAAACAATTCTCTTTTTACCTGTCTGATTCTCTCCTCCGCCAGTGCCCTATTCTCATTATCCGGCACCTTTGAATTCTCACAAACGCCCTGTTTATCAGCATTTCGGCACTGTGTCAATGTTGTCAATAGCGGGTCAGTTTCCCTTATTCTTAATGTTCTTCTTATCTCCTTTGGTATTACAATTCTTCCTAAATCATCTATACGACGAACAATTCCAGTGGCTTTCATACAATCCTCCTTATTTTCAACATAATCCATACACGCTGTTTCTCTATGCTCATTCAATGGTTTATCGAACTATTTTCCATATATTGCGTTGTATGGGTAGTATGTGAAAATTGTGAAAAATTATACATTTTAAAAAGGCTGGTCATCTAAATTCTGCCATTCTTCTCTTTTACTGACTATATCCATATTGCCAGCATATAAACCACCTAGTATAATACAATAATTATCTGTGGTTTTTCCACATAATATGCAACACGAAATCCATATAGGCAGGTTGTTCTGTGCGTTTTGACCTGCTCCTTTTATTATGTTATCATTTAATTATTAAATGTTTAAATGCGTTCTTAAATGGTAAAAATATGAATTAGTGTTATGCGCACCCGACACGCTATACTTATAACTGGGGCGCAGAAATGAGGATATTTATGATTATAGATTTTCATACTCACAGCTTTCCTGATGACATTGCGGACCGTGCCGTAGGACGACTTGCTCAAAGCGGCGGTATACCTAATTATCTGGATGGACGTGTAGACTCTATCAAAGCTTCTATGAAAAAAGCTGGCATTGATTACTCTGTCTTACTGCCTATAGCAACAAAGCCGTCACAGCATACGACTATCAACAAAATAGCCATAGAAACTAATAAATCCTTTAAATCTACTGGAATAATATCATTTGGTACAATTCATCCTGATAATGATGACTACAAGACTATAATAAGTGACCTTGCCAAAGCTGGTGTTCCAGGAATTAAGCTTCACCCTGTATTCCAGCGCACCAATATAGATGACCCAAGATGTCTTAGAATAATAGAATGTGCAAACGACAACGACCTTATTGTATCTATCCACTGCGGTATGGACATAAGCTTTCCTAACTGTGATGAGGCAAGTGTCGAACGTCTTGCCAATATGATAAAAGAAGTCCCACCACACAAACTTGTATTAGCCCATATGGGTGGCTGGTCTATGTATGACGAAGTATGTGACCAGCTAATTGGAACACCAAATGTATGGCTCGACACTGCACTTGTCTTAAAAAGCACTCCGGACAACAACTTCCTCTCCAAAGAGAAATTCGTCCAGATGGTCCGCACACATGGCTCTGACCACATTCTCTTTGGAACAGACAGCCCCTGGTCCGACCAGTCCGAGTCCCTCCACCTCCTAAGGACAAGCGGTCTCACCCCGGACGAACTCACCGCGATTGAAGGCAGCAACGCCGCCACACTGCTCGGCAGTTTCCTGACAAATACACCATAACCATTTTTCTCCTTCCACAAGGGCAACAGCACAGCGCATTGCCCGCCCCGCCCCGCACGAACTGGCAACGAACAGGCGAAAAGCAGGACAGCCCCCTGCCGCGTGGCACTGCATTATAAGAGAATTGTGATATTACCAGTGTTTCCGCCCCCATAAACAGCAATGACCAGACACGAGGTCTGGTCAAGCGAATACTGAGGCAGGATGCCGAATATGAGCGTGTGCGTCCACCGCCACAACACTCCCTCGGAAACACCCGGTAATATCCAATTGTCTTATCCGCAGTTCCACACGGCAGGGGGCTGTCCCGCCTTTCGCCGTCCATCCGTCCGTCTGCCAGCTCCGCTCTTGCCGCTCTTACCCCACTATCTCCTGTGCATATGCCAACGCCGCATCAATATTAGCACAGAAGTTATCTTCTCCAACTTCTGCCGCAAATCCAGCCTTCTCCATCATAGACTTAGGCTGTTCCTGGACGTGGGATAATACCATAGTTATACCACGCTTCTTACATACATTGTGTATATTCTTAAGCGAACGCAATGCTGATATATCCATAGCTGGAACACCACGCATTCTGATTATAACTACTTTTACATCTGACTCCATATGTATATCCATAAACTTATCCGCTGCCGCAAAGAACATTGGTCCGATTATTTCGTATACTAAAGTCTTATCAGGAACTTTCTTTAAATTAATACTCTCAGGGTCGTTATTCTCATCAATATTTTCCCCGATATATTTCCAGCTTCTTACTTCTGTTACGTCTGCCATTCTCTTCAGGAAAAGAAGTGCAGCCATAACAATACCTACTTCTATAGCCACAACAAGGTCAAATACAACTGTAAGCACCATAGTTGTAAGTAATACTAATGTATCTGACTTTGGTGAGTGCTTAACAAGATTAACCATCTCTCTCCAGCCACTCATATTGTATGCAACAATAAATAAAATTGCCGCAATGGCTGGCATTGGTATCCAGGCCGCATATGGCATAAGCACCACAAGCACAATAAGAAGTGTAACTGAGTGAACCATACCTGCTATAGGTGTACGTCCACCATTCTTGACATTAGCCGCTGTTCTTGCAATAGCGCCTGTCGCTGGAATACCACCGAAAAGTGCGGATACGATATTACCTGCTCCCTGTGCAACAAGCTCCATATTAGGCTTATGTCTTGAACCTATCATTCCATCTGATACTACACACGAAAGCAGACTCTCTATTCCTGCAAGAACCGCTATTGTAAGAGCATCTGGAAGAAGTGTAAGTATCATATCCATATTAACTGATGGTACTGACACTCCTGGAAGTCCTTTCTTTATTGTATACAGACTTCCGATTGTATTGACATCTTTTAATGGTCCGATGAATTTAACCATAAGAACTGATACTATAACCGCAATAAGTGATGGTGGAATTTTATCAAGAGACTTGAACTTAGGCCATATAATAAGAATTGCAAGTGATACCGCACCAACTATTAATGCTTTTATATTAAATGTTCCTATATTGGCAATTATCGCCTTTAACTTATCCATAGTTTCAACTGTAGCAGTTCCTGCCGGATAAGTAAGGCCAAGAAAATCTTTAATCTGTCCTATAACAATAGTCACAGCAATACCAAATGTAAAACCTGTAGTTATTGTATAAGGAATAAATCTTATAAGGTTACCGAACTTAAGAAGCCCCATAATAACAAGTATTATACCTGCCATAATTGTAGCAACTATAAGTCCATCCATACCATTTTTCGCAACTATACCAGCTACTATTGTAGCAAATGCTGCTGTAGGTCCAGCTATCTGAACCCTGCTTCCTCCTAAGAAGGAAATAACAAATCCAGCAAATATTGCTGTATATATACCCTGCTCCGGGCTTACTCCTGATGCAAGTGCCAGTGCAATGGATAATGGCAGGGCTATTATCGCAACAATAATCCCTGCCACTATATCCTTTACTAACTGGTCCTTGGAATATGTCTTCATTACATCAAATATCTTTGGTACCAATTCATTCATTTTACTGTTCTACCTCTGTAATCTGGCTGCACTCAAATTCTACAACTTTCTGATAAAGTATTTCATAACCTATCTCTGATACAACTTCACTGCCGACTGCATCTACAATTGCATTGAAGTCATCGTAACCATAATACTGAGCTAAATCGTTACCATATGAGTTAATTTCATCTTCTGACACATGAATATCATTATCTGCGGCAATAATGGTTACTATCATTTTCTGTAAAAGATACTGCTGTGCAGATGATGTAGCATATTCATTAAATGCGTCAATTGAATCAAATCCATATACTGATTTCTTATATGTATCTAAATCTGATATGCCATAGTATGAACCATAAGTGTTAAATTCACTCTCAATATTAGTATTAAGTACTTCTACCAATGAATCTATTTCATCCTGTGGATAATTAACATCTCCGATATTCTCGCTTATAATCTGGTATGCTGATGTAAATGTGTTATTAAGATAAGTATCATTAGCATTAGCTTCTACTATCTTTCTTACTTCTTCCCTGAAATCTGCAACTGTATCACCTGAAAGATTAAGACTTTCTTTGTTATTAACTACCCATTCATCTGTTATCTCTGGGTAAGTTGTCTTCTGGATTGCTGTAACCTTTACTGTGAATATTACACTCTTACCTGCAAGGTCTGATGTGTAATTATCTGGGAAAGTACAAGGAATATCATATTCCTGGCCTACTGTAAGTCCTACAAGTCCTTTATCAAGGTCTGATATAAAGTTACCTGAACCTATTGTATATGTAGTATCTGTTGCTGTACCACCTGAGAATGCCTCGCCATCAAGCTTACCTGAATAATCAAGTATAACTGTATCCCCATCAGCTGTTACACCACTTGTAACATTCTCTGTTGTAGCTTCCGCTGATACTATATTCTTATTGATATAATCGTCAACGTCACTTTCTGCAACATTGAGTACTGACTTATCAACTGTTACCTGAATTCCTTTGTACTCAGGCATTGTAAATGCTTTTTTATAAATTGCTGCATCTGATGTAATAGCAGCATCATATTCTGCAGCTGTTATGCTCTTATGTACTGTAGAAGTTGGTTCTTCTGTCTTTTTAGAGCCACATGCTGTAAGTGAAGCTGTCATAGCTGCCACTAACATAAGGCTTACTAATTTCTTTTTCATAAAATATCCTCATTTCTTTATTTTTGACACTTTATTTGTTATAACATAATCCAATACAAAATAAAAGTGAATTCACATTTTTTTCAATATTTGATATACTTTATACATATGTATAACTTATTTAAGGAGTAATATGAATAATTTAGTAATTTTGCAAAAACCTGCACATCTAAGACATCGGACAGCTTCTTTAGTTCTATGTATTGTTATTATAAACTGTATGCTGTCAGCACTGACGGGCTGTAACAGTAAGAAGCTTGCTCTGAGTTCGCCTATAAGCGTAACTGATTACAAGCTTAATACTTATGTACAGATTGACTCTTATACTAATGTCAATAAAAATGTATTATCCGATGCTCTTGGCCTGTGTGATTATTACGAACACATTTTCTCAAGGACCCTTGAAACAAGTGAGCTTTATAAAGTCAACACCCAGCAGACAACTGCTATAAGTGATGAACTCTACGAGCTTATTGAACTTGGGCTTTACTACAGCCAGCTATCCTATGGTACTTTTGATATTACAATAGGAAGCGTGTCACGTTTATGGGATTTTAATACTGATACCCCAGATGTACCTGACAGTTCTGCCATAGCAGATGCACTTGCATATGTCGATTATACCAAGGTTTCATTAAGCACCGACAATGACGGCACTCATCACATATCCATACCTGACGGATACTGTCTTGACCTTGGTGCGATTGCCAAGGGCTACATTGCCGATAAGATTAAAGCTTATCTTATTGATAATGGCGTCGAACGTGCTATCATTAATCTTGGCGGCAATGTATTATGTATAGGTCAGAAGCGTAACGGCTCAGATTTCAATATTGCGGTAAAGAAGCCATTTACTGAAACCGGCGAATATATGGAAGTACTTCATATTAATGATTATTCGGTTGTATCATCTGGAACATATGAAAGATACTTCTATTCAGATGACGGTACATTTTACCACCATATATTAAATCCAGCCACTGGCTACCCTTATGACAACAACTTATGTGATGTGACTATTATTTCAAGTGAGTCAACGGTTGGCGACTGTCTTAGCACAACCTGCTTTGTATTAGGACTTGATGACGGTATGAAACTCATTAATTCGCTTGAAGGCATTGAGGCTGTATTTATGACTAATGATGGTTCTAAATATTATTCAGACAACGCGAAAGCGTATATTAATTAATTATTACGACAGATTATTATCTGTAGAAATGAGGATTATATGATTCGACTTATTATCGTAGTGCTGTTATTGCTTATATTTGCAGTATTCAGCTTAATTGCACTTCCTATCTTATGGCTTATCGGAAAGAAGAACCCTGTTGTTAAGGAGAAAGCTTCTAATGCGGTTGCACGCTTTATGTTCAGGCTTATATTGTTCGTATGTGGAACTAAGACGACTGCTATTGGTGTTGAGAACATTCCAACAGACAAGCCTGTATTATTTGTAGGTAATCATCGTGGTTTCTTTGATGTAATTATTTCTTATACTTATATAAAGACAAGAGCGGCTTATGTTGCCAAAAAGGAGATGGCAAAAGTACCTATACTTCGTGTATGGATGCGTAATATCCGCTGTCTTTTACTCGACAGACAGAACACAAGGGAAGCCCTCAAATCAATACTTTCTGGAATTGAATATATTAAAGACGGCACCTCTTTAGTTATTTTCCCTGAGGGAACACGTAACAAGGGTGAGGGGGTTATGGAATTCCACGCCGGAAGCTTTAAGCTTGCTGAGAAATCACACAGTCTTATTATTCCTGTAACACAGAATAATACTTCTGCAATATTTGAAGACCAGAAGCCTTTCCTTAAGAAAGCCCACACTGTTATTGAATTCGGAACGCCGGTAGATATGTCATTAATGTCACCTGATGAGAAGAAAAATGTAGCAGCATATATACACGATATTATACTTTCTACTTATGAGAAAAACCAGAATCTTGTGTAAGCATTACACATTTTCTTACGCATTTTCAATATATTATTCTTTTCATTATTTATATTCCGTGATATAATGGACTTTGCGAATTCAGTTTGAATTGTGAATTATTTGTATATTATACAGGAGGAGAACTTATATGCCAGTATGGTCGATAGTTTTATTAGTTATTATAGCAATCCTCGTTGTTGCTTTAATAGCTCTTATTATTGTTGGTAACAAGCTTCGTAAGAAGCAGACAGAGAACCAGGCACAGATTGATGCCGCTAAACAGATTATGTCTATGTTGATTATAGACAAGAAGAAAATGAAACTTAAAGAAGCAGGACTTCCAAAGATTGTTCTTGAACAGACACCTAAGTATCTTCAGAGAAGCAAAGTTCCTGTAGTTAAAGCTAAGATTGGTCCTAAGGTTATGACACTTATGGCTGATCCTAAGGTATACGACCAGATACCTATCAAGGCGGAAGTTAAGGCTGAGGTAAGTGGTATCTACATCACAGGAATTAAGTCAGTTCGCGGTGGCAAGATAGTTGTTGAAGAAAAGAAAGCTAAGAAAGGCTTATTTAAGAAGTTAAAGAAGAATTAAGCCTGAAATTAAACAAAGGCAATTATTAATATATTAATGAATGTTAATAACATTTAATATATTAAATATAATAATCACGGTCAGGTATTGTTAATAACACACCTGACCGTGATTTTTTATTTAGACCTTATGATTAATTAATACGGACTTATATTCTGTGCAGGTGCATCTTCCTTAGTAGGTGCTTCCCACTCTCCAGTCTTTTGTTCCTTTGTCTGCTGTGTCTTAGTAGCAGCCTGCTGTGTCGTTGGCGTCTGTGCTTTAGTAGTAGCCTGCTGTGTTGTCGTTGCCGCCTTTGTCGTTGGAGTTACAGTAGTAGTTTCCTGCTGTGTTGTTGTCTGTTCTTCTGTCTGGCTCTGTGTCTCAGTTTCAGTCTGGTTCTTCTTCGTATAAGAACCATTTGCCGTCTTGAATTCTACCTTTTTCTTATCTTTATGTATATCATACATAAAATCCTTAAATATAGCCAGAGTCTTAACTGAGCTTAATGTCTTAGGATAATCATATCCCATCCATATAGCTGTTGTATAATACTGGCTGTATCCACAGAACCACGCATCCTTATTAGAGTTAGTTGTACCTGTCTTACCAGCTACAATAGCATTAGATGGCTCTGCCCCAACACCTGTTCCGCTTGTTACTACTGTACGGAGCATATCTGTCATCATTCTGCATGAATTAGTATCATATACTCTTGAACTTCTCTTAGAGGTATCTACAATCGCTTTTCCTGATGTGTTGAGTATCTTCTCAACACAGGTTGGCTGTCTGTATTCGCCGTCATTGACGATTGTTGCATATGCTCCAGCCATCTCCTCTGTCGATACGCCATAAGTAAAGCCTCCAAGTGCCGCAGCATTGGTTGATTTATCCATCCATATTTTGTGAAAGCCCATATTAAGAAGAAAACCTATACCAGCCTTTGGTGTTATGTCGTCTCTGTATATCTTCCATGCTACAGTATTCTTTGACTTGCTTACTGCCGTTCTAAGTGTCATCTGTCCAGAATATGTGCCGTCTGCGTTAGATGGACCACCATCTATCCTTTCATCATTAACTATTGTGTCTGGATTATTACCAAGCTGTAGATATGGCACATATACAATCACAGGCTTAATACAGCTTCCGGGCTGTCTATAGCTCTGGTATGCCCTGTTAAGTGTATATCCGTCAAGATCATCCTGTGACCTTGAACCTACAATTGCAACTACATTCCCTGTGCTATTATCAATGCATGTCGCTGCACCCTGTAATTCATATATTCCGTCATCTGACACCGTCTTAAATGATGAAAGATTATTATCTATGGACTCCTGAAGTGAAGCCTGTATATCCGGATCTATGCTTGTATATATTGTATATCCACCATTAATAAGCATCTGCTGGCATGATGAGTAATACTGCTGGTACAGTTCCTCATATGTATTATATTCATCTTCTGTATCAAAGTTATTACGCATTGTAAAACCGTAATATTTCATAAGTTCTTCCGTTGCACAATGCCTTGCATAAGTTTCAACCGAGCTGTTCTTATTAGCAGCTTTCTGTCCTGTTATTGTTATCTCCTCAGCAATCGCTGTATTATAAGTCATTGAATCTATATAATCTGCATCACGAAGCTCTTTTAAAATGAGATTTCTTCTTATAATTGTCGCATCATAATTAGTCAACGGATTATACTTGGTAGGGTTATTAGGTATAGCCGCAATAAATGCCTGCTGTGATACTGAAAGCTCTGAGGCTGATTTGCCAAAATATCCTCTTGCCGCAGCTTCTATTCCATAGTATCCATTACTGAAATATATGTTGTTAAGATAGAATTCCAAAATCTGGTCTTTGCTGTATTTCTTTTCCAGATGTTGTGCTAAGAATATCTCCTTAACCTTTCTCTCCCATGTAACCTCCTGGCTTAAGAATACATTTTTGGCAAGCTGCTGTGTAATTGTACTCGCTCCCTGAACTATTGTATCGTTACGGCTGTTGATTATAACCGCCCTTATAATCGCCTTAATATCAATTCCCGAGTGGTTGTAAAAGTCCCTGTCTTCCATTACAACAAATGAATTTGCAAGTGTCTTTGGTATATCACTCATCTGGATATAGTACATATCTTTAGAAGCTTTCATAGTACATAACTGTTCACCATTAGTATCGTATATTATAGTCGTCTTTCCATCTTTAAATGTATCTATTGTACTTTCATCTGCTATTCTCTTAGCATCATTCGCAAGCTGAATTACTGTTACAATCTTAGGTCCTGCATATATGCCGCCCGCTATAAGAAGAATAAGTATTATTGATAGTATTATAATTTTTATAATCTTTATCTTTTTGCTCTGTCTTTTCTTTCTTTTCTTAGTTGATTTAGCCATCTGCATATCCTCTTTAATTCTTGTAATAAGTTATAAATACATTTTCCCACTGGTTAAACATCTTGCTGGCATCAGTTAATGCAACTGTTACCATTGAATCAGAAGCAGTATCTATATATGTTACATTTTTAGAATCATAGCCTGTAATTATTACATATGACTCACTTCCGCTCTTGCCTATAACCGGACAGCCATTATCAATAAAATTGAGCATTTTATCGACTGTTACTGACTTCACACTAAGTCCTGCAACACCTGGAATAAGGCTTAATATCTCGTCAGCCGTTTTATCCTGTATATAAGCATTAATATCAAACTGTGCACCTGCATAGGAAGCCACTGTCTGTAATGCCGTTCTAAGAGATGAACCAGCATCAATTATACTAAGTCCTTTAATCTGTGCTGAGGTGTTCCTGTAACGCTTCCATATTGTGTTAGCATTATAATCATTAACTGAACCATATGTGTCATTGGCAAGTATTATAGCCTTTGATATCTGGGTTGTACTATCCTGAAAACGTCCATACCCATATACATAATATCGTCCATCACCGGCAAAATCATTATCAAGCTCCAGCAGTGCATTATCCTTATAACTTACCTCAGAAGATGTCCTGAATTCCACACTGCCTGCCGGAAGTGCTTTCATAAGCTTAATTGCAAGCTCCTGCTTTCTGTTATCTGTAACTATAGTTTCCAGTGTAAGTCCATCTTCTTGTTTATTCTCATCTTTATTAATAAGCTGGTCAATACTTGTACTTTCATAATCACCATCACCTGATTTCACAACTCTTGTAAGATTGATACGCATATCACTTACCGAAGCATCACTTACATATACACCCGGCTGTTCGTATTCCTTTATTACATTGTAATCAGAATCCATTATTTCAAGCCTATACATTGCAAATGTCCTGCTTCCATCCTCTTTTATAAGAATATCAGCTTTATCAGCTATGCCATATACGAAATCTCCATTAATATATCCAAGACATCTTATATATTCATTGTCGTCAGCCTTAATTATCTTCTCGCTGTCCGTACTCATATTGAATATTCGTATTGAGTCTGTACTATATAATCTGCCATTCATACTGTAGGCTATGGCATCTCCATTTTCTGATACAGCATATGTTCCGTCCACAAGCCCAGACACTACTGTCATAACTTCCTTACTTACAATATCTATCGAATACAGTGTATCGTCCATTAATATATAAAATGTATTCTCATCAGCAAGATAAGCTATTCGGCCAACATTCTGTGACAATATGTCATATGGCTTATCCATTGGAATATACAATCTTTCTTCTACTATATTATCTTCATATGAATACTTGCACAAAGATACGCCCGACTCGCCCTCATGCTCACCTCTGTTCATATATCCATATACTATAAAATCGCAGTTGCCATCGTTACTTACATTAAGTATCTTTATTCCGTGCTGGTTATAGTTCTCTCTTATGCCATCTGTTTCATCGGCGTTAAATGAGAATACTCTTGTATACATATTAGTATCAATATTGTAGCACCACAGAGAACCTTCATTGACAAAGTATGAATAAGTTCCCTTCTCGTCAGAATTAAATTCAGCTGTTGTTCCTGACTGTATTCCAAGATTAATCTTAGCTGTTGATAAGAGGTCGTTCTTACCGTCAAATATCTGGTTAGCTTCTCTTTCATAATTAAGCAGATAAAATCCGCTTGTAGTCTGTCTTATACGGTAATATTCATACACATTATAAGAGTCATAAGATTCATATTCATTAATAGCACCTATCTTATAATCAAATGTTATTACAGCCACGTCTTTGCTTATCTCCTTAATAACTGGTATAAGCTGGCTTTCTACATATGGTCCCATATCACCCCAGCCAATCTGGCTTAATGTGCTGTTGATATTAACCTTTCCAAAATTATTATTATTGCCAGCAGACGAAGTTTCTATATACTTCTGTATTTCACTTAATCTGTCCTGATTAAATGTACAGGCATTAAAGTCCTCCACAAATGCAAACTTATCATCTATTGAATAATCTTCACCTGTAATAATTCTTGTATAATAGTGAATTTCTTCGTGTGTGCTTGTCTCTAATATTATCTCAAGAGCATACTGCGTATTATCATCTATAAGATTCTTGATATTCAGTGTGGCAGTAATTGTTTCACCATTATTAACAAGCTCTGTAACTTTGGTATTCTCTATCAGTCCGTTATCTGACAGATTTCTTATCTTATATGTAAGCTCCTGCACCTCAGCTCCATAATTGTGAATAATAATAGGAAGCTGTCTTGTCTTTGCCACTGGAGTAAGATTATCATTAATCAGTGCCTGATTAATCTCCTGTGTAAAACCGTGCAATGAATTGAACTCATTGCCCTCTTCTGACTGCATAGTTATAACAGGAATTGTCGCCGCAGACATAGTTGTTGCCGATGGTGTAACTGACTCAAAACTCATTGACAAAAATGTGAGCACCATCGTAACTATAAATATTATTCCAAGTACAAGATACTTAGAACTTACCTTTTTATCAGATTTTCTCATATTATCTCCATTCTTATATAAGCTTGTCGATTGTCAGTTCCAAATTCAATGCCTCTAACATATCTTTAGTCTTTTCTCTGGCAGAGATGTCTTCTTTACTACTCTTAACTGCCCTTATAAGAAGATTTTTAGGAGTATGCTCCATATCTATGAATTCCAATATCTGTGTATCATAGCCATTAGCTGTAAGAAGCTTGGCTCTTGCCGCATCTGTTACTATAGCCGCCATTCTTTCTTTTAATATGCCATAGTCCATAACCGGCGATAATATATCGCTCTTTATTGTCCTGTTAGCTTCGTGCTGGCAGCAAGGCACTGATAATATAACCTCCGCCCCCCACTTAACTGCCTTGGCAAGTGCATAATCCGTTGCTGTATCACAGGCGTGCAGTGTGACCACCATATCTACCTTGTCCACATCTTTGTACGTTGCTATATCTCCAACATAGAAATCAAGCTTATCATAACCATACCTTGTTCTAAGTTCGTTACAATGTTCTATCACGTCCGCCTTAAGGTCAAGTCCTATAATTCGTATATTATATCCTTTAAGCTCCTTAAGATAGTAATACATAGCAAATGTAAGATAAGACTTTCCACAGCCAAAATCAATTATTGTAAGTTCTCTTTCCTTATCAAGCTTTGGAAGTATATCTTCTATATATTCAAGAAAACGGTTAATCTGTCTGAACTTATCATATCTTGTTCTTATAATCTTACCATCCTGTCCCATAACACCAAGGTCTATCATAAATGCCACAGGCTTTCCTTCTTGTATTATATATTTCTTGGTTCTGTTATGGCTCAGATCTCTCTGTACCTTTAACTGTCCTGCTTTTTTATATTTGCAGGTCAATGTCTTACTCTTGCTTGAAAGTATGGTTGCAGCAGCATCAGTCATATTAATCTGTGCCTGCTTGAAATCCTCTGTCATATAATCAATTATCTTCTTCTTTACATCAGCAGCACTATGGTTAGAATGTAACACCTTTCTTCCTACAAATTCAGACACCTGGTATTCAATCTCATTCTTAAGAATAACTGGTCTTATTCTTACCTTTACTGCCTTATCTTCGCTTTTATTCTTCTGTCCGCTTATAACCATATCTATAAGCTTATCGCTAATACATATATCAAGTAATTGTGTAATATCCAATATCATAACCTCCATTTTAGGCTTACTGTACTATTTTAATATCTTTGCGGACAATACACAAGTAGCAATTAATATAAGCCTATTATCTCAATAAATGTAGTGGTCTGATAGTCTGCAATTTTATTAATAGTCCCCTCTGTTAATTGGGGTCGCCAGATATATATTGGTCTTGTCTGTTGTTTCATCATAATTCATTGATATATTAATATTGGTCTTTTTCTTTCCAATGTACATATAGCCATCTGTGTCTTTGTCATAGGCATATATTGTATACAAGTCCTTAGTTCGGCTTGCTTCTGCTTCTTTTGCACCAAGCTGGCTTAAGATGTTACCGGTTATCTGATTTCTTTCTTCTATGCTTTTATCGCCATCACACTGGCCTGTTATACATACGTTAACATTACTATCAATTCCGTATATATTGCATATTTTTTCAAGCTTCGCCTTGTATGCAGTTGTTGATGTTACTCCTTTGCCTAGCTTTATGTGGATACTTATATAGTTCTTATCCTCATCTGTCGCTTTTATCCCCATAACTACTGTTCCATATAAAGAATCCTGCGTTAATACACATTCCCGTGAAATATAACGGTTATTATACACATTTTCATAAGAGTTATTACCAGAATACTGTATATTATAGCGGTTAATTCCTATCTCTGATGCCATTTTCTCAAGTATAAGGCACATTGCCTGCTCAGATAAGTAATTATCTGACAGCTCTGTATCCACACTTATGTCAGATTGGACATTGTTATCCACATTTTCGCTGAATATACTAACAATATCACTGCCTGTATTATTAACCGCATATATACTTCTTTCCATAAAGCTTCTCACTGCTGTAACAATCCACAGAATAGCCGCTATTGTAACAGCTATCCGCTGTAATTTATATTTTCTGCATTTATACATAAAAAACCTCCCATTAACTAATAACATTATTACCAGTTAATGGAAGGTATATACTTTAATTATTAATCAGCAGCACCTAAACGTGCAAGTGATCTCTTTAATGCCATCTCAGCTCTAGGAACATCAAGATTACTGTCCTTGCTGGCAAGTCTTCTCTCTGCTCTTATCTTGGCATCATTGGCACGATTGACGTCAATCTCATCAGGCCATTCAGCTATCTCTGCTAATATTGTCACTTTATCCTTAAGGACTTCAACAATACCGCCGTGTACAGCCGCCTTCTTAATTCCGTCATTCTGGTGAATAGTCAGCACACATGGAACTAACACTGCAGTAAGTGGGATATGCTGTGGATACACACCTATCTCACCTTCACTTGTAGCTAATTCAACAAATGTGGCTTCACCATTAAAAAATACTCTTTCTGGCGTATTAACCAGAAGCTTCATTGTACCTGTATCCGCCATATCTATTCTCCTTATCAAGATATCTAATTATACTTTAATATCCGTGTCTGATACCTATTTAGATACCTTAGCAAGTACATCATCAATACTTCCACAGTTAAGGAAATAACTTTCTGGTATATCATCATACTTACCTTCGATGATTTCCTTAAAGCCCTGAATTGTATCACTGATTGGTACATAACGTCCTTCAAGTCCTGTGAACTGTCCTGCAACGAAGAATGGCTGAGAGAGGAATCTCTGTACCTTTCTTGCTCTTGATACGACCATCTTATCTTCTTCTGAAAGTTCGTCCATACCAAGGATTGCGATAATATCCTGAAGTTCTTTGTACTTCTGTAAGATTTCCTGAACATCTCTGGCAACCTTATAATGTTCTTCACCAACGATTCTTGGATCAAGAATTCTTGATGTAGACTCAAGTGGATCTACCGCTGGATAAATACCAAGTTCAACTATAGAACGTGAAAGAACTGTAGTTGCATCAAGATGTGCAAATGTTGTTGCTGGCGCTGGGTCAGTTAAATCATCCGCTGGTACATATACAGCCTGAACTGATGTGATAGAACCATTCTTAGTTGATGTAATACGTTCCTGAAGAGCACCCATCTCTGTCTGAAGAGTTGGCTGATAACCAACGGCTGATGGCATACGTCCAAGAAGGGCTGAAACCTCTGAACCTGCCTGTGTAAATCTATAAATGTTATCGATGAAAAGAAGTACATCCTTTCCACCCTTATCTCTGAAATACTCAGCCATAGTAAGTCCTGTAAGACCAACTCTCATTCTAGCTCCAGGTGGTTCATTCATCTGTCCGAATACCATTGTTGTCTTCTCGATAACTCCTGAATCCATCATTTCGTGGTAAAGGTCATTACCTTCACGAGTACGCTCACCAACACCTGTGAATACTGAATATCCACCGTGCTCTGTAGCAATATTTCTGATAAGCTCCTGAATAAGAACTGTCTTACCAACTCCGGCACCACCGAAAAGACCGATCTTACCACCCTTCTGGTAAGGACAAAGTAAATCTACAACCTTAATACCAGTCTCTAACATTTCTGTATTAGTAGCCTGCTCAGCAAATGTAGGTGCCTTTCTGTGAATAGGCATATGCTCTACTTCTGGAGCTGGCTTATTATCGATAGGATCTCCTAATACATTAAAGATTCTACCAAGTGTCTGCTCACCAACAGGTACTGAAATAGGTGCTCCTGTGGCTTCTGCTTCCATACCTCTAACAAGACCATCAGTAGGTCCAAGGGCTATACATCTTACTGTATCATCCCCAAGATGCTGAGCAACCTCTACAACGAGCTTGCCGCCGTCTTTGGTCTTTATATTGATGGCTGAATTGATTTCTGGCAGATTACCTTCTGCAAATTTAATATCTATTACAGCACTGATAATCTGAGTAATCTTACCGATATTCTTCTCTGCCATTGTTACCTCCATCTATTGTTAATTAATTGTACACGGGCTGAATACACAGACCCGCCAAGAGTTATAACAAACTCTAATTAGCCGATAGCATTTGCACCAGCAATAATCTCTGTAAGTTCCTGTGTAATAGAAGCCTGACGGGCTCTGTTATACTTAAGTGATAAATCAGAAATCATCTCATCGGCATTGCTTGTCGCATTATCCATAGCCTGCATACGTGCACCATTCTCACTGGCAACAGCTTCAATAAGTGCACCATATATAAGACTGCACACATACTTAGGTATGATAAGATTCAAAGCTTCATCTTCGGCTGGTTCATAATTCATAGGTGTTGTATCTTCCTTATCAGCACTCACGCTCTCAGTATCAACTGATACTGGAAGAAGCTTAATAAGCTTAGGCTCGTGAACAACTGTATTCTTAAATGATGTATAAGCAAGGTATATTTCACCTATCTGTCCATCCGCAAATCTTTCAAGAAGCTTATCACATATATCTCTTGCATCCGTATAAAGTGGTTCGTTAATAACATCTGAACAATCATCTGTTATATTGTAACCTCTTCTTGCAAGATAATCTCTTCCCTTAGTTCCTATTGCAATTATATCAATATCTTCCTTAGGAATTCCGCTCTCTGTAATAAGCTTGGTTATATTAGTATTGTAACCACCAGCAAGTCCACGATTGGCCGTTATTGTTATAACAGCTTTTCTTTCAGACTCACCAGCCTGAAGATACTTATGATTGATGTTACCTGATCTGGCAAGCATATTGCATATCGTTTCGTACATCAGATCTGAATAAGGCTTTGTGCTCTCTGCCTTTCCCTTTGCTTTTTGAAGTTTAACAGTGGAAACAAGCTTCATAGCCTTGGTAATCTGACCTGTACTCTGAATACTATCTCTACGCCTTTTTATATCTCTCATTGAGGCCATAGAATTTACCTCCATTCCAAGCATTAATTGCTGTTAATCGTTGATCAATCAGCAGTTAAATGTCTTCTTAAACTCTTCAATAGCACTTACAAGTAACTTCTCTGTATCTTCTGAAAGTTCCTTAGTCTCCTTAATAGATTCTGGGATCTGTGGATACTTAGTATCTATAAAATCGAATAAGCCCTGTTCAAAATCAAGAATCTTATCAACTGGAATATCTATAACGAACTTCTTAGTAACAGCATATATTATAATAACCTGATATTCTACAGGCATTGGCTTATACTGTGGCTGCTTTAACATCTCTCTGATACGTTCGCCCTGTGCAAGCTTCTCCTTAGTATCAGCATCGAGTTCTGAACCAAACTGTGAGAATGAAGCAAGCTCTCTGTACTGGGCAAGCTCTGTACGGATAGGTGCTGCAATCTTCTTAATAGCCTTAATCTGAGCAGAACCACCAACTCGTGATACTGAAAGACCGGCATTAATAGCTGGTCTGAAACCAGAGTTGAACATCTCTGTCTCAAGATATATCTGTCCATCTGTGATAGATATAACGTTAGTTGGAATATATGCAGATACATCACCGGCCTGTGTTTCAATAATTGGAAGGGCTGTAAGTGATCCTCCGCCGTATTCATCTGACATTCTTGCAGCTCTCTCAAGAAGTCTTGAGTGAAGATAGAATACATCACCTGGATAAGCTTCACGTCCTGGAGCTCTCTTTAAAAGAAGTGAAAGTGTTCTATATGCTGCTGCGTGCTTACTAAGGTCATCATATACAACAAGTACATCTTCGCCATTCTCCATCCACTCTTCACCGATAGCACATCCTGAATAAGGAGCGATATACTGAAGTGGAGCAAGTTCGCTGGCTGTTGATGCAACTACTGTTGTATAGCTCATTGCACCATATTCTTCAAGTGTCTTAACGATACTTGCAACTGTTGATGCCTTCTGTCCAATAGCAACATAGATACAATGAACTCCCTGACCCTTCTGGTTGATAATTGTATCGATTGCTATAGCTGTCTTACCTGTCTGACGGTCACCAATAATGAGCTCTCGTTGTCCTCTTCCGATTGGAACCATAGCATCGATAGCCTTAATACCTGTCTGAAGTGGAACACTTACTGACTTTCTTGTGATTACGCCTGAGGCAACTCTCTCTATCTGTCTTGTCTTATCTGTATTAATAGGACCTTTGCCATCTATTGGCTGTCCAAGTGCATTAACAACTCGTCCTGTTAACGCATCACCTACTGGAACTTCTACAACTCGTCCAGTTGTCTTAACAGTATCACCTTCGCTGATGTTTCTTGAATCACCAAGCAGAACTGCACCTACATTGTCTTCCTCAAGGTTAAGTACCATACCGTATACTTCTCCTGGGAATTCAAGAAGTTCTCCCTGCATAGCTTTCTCAAGTCCATGAATTCTTGCGATACCATCTGCTACCTGAATTACTGTACCTACTTCTGATACTTCAAGTTCGGCTGAATATCTTTTTATCTGTTCTTTTATAACTGAACTGATTTCTTCCGGTCTTAAATTCATTAGCCTTATGCACCTACTTTCTATTAGCTTAAAGCTTACGCTAACTGGATATTCTTTAAATTCCTGGTAAGCTCATCAATTTTATGTTTTATACTGCTGTCTACGACTCTGTCACCGATTCTTATAACCATACCTGCTATAAGTGATTCATCGATGTCATAATTCATCTTGAAATCCACATAATCAGTTGTTGAAAGCAATCTGCTTACAATCGACAGCTTCTGATTATCCGTGAGAGGTCTGGCTGTAGTTACATAAGCAACACCAATCTTCTTATACTCATAAATTCTCTTTATGAAATATTCAAGTGTACTTACTATCTTAGTCTGTCTGTCCTTAGATACCATTATCACAAGAAGTCCTGTAATATCCTCAGATACAAACTTCTTAAAGATATTCTCAATAAGCTGTTCCTTTTCTTTCTTCTCAACCTTTGGAGATTTAAGAACATTTACCAAATCTTCATTATCTTTAAAAATATCAATTACAGCCTGAGCTTCTTCACATAGTTCATCAACCTTAGACTCCTGGACAGCAAGTTCAAATAATGCCTCACCATAAGTTGTTTCTACTAATTTCGCCATGTGTTCTCACCCATTTCATTTAAAGTCTGTTCAATAATTGCATTGCTTTCACTCTCATCGATAGATTTAGCAATAAGCTTTGAAGCTATCATAGCTGACACTGCAACTATCTGCTGTTTAACATCATCTGCTGCCTTCTGCTTCTCAAGTTCTGCTTCTTTATTAGCTCTCTCGATAATTCTTGCAGCTTCTTCCTTGGCTTCATCTATAATCTTCTGCTCATTATGAACTGCTGTCTTTCTGGCATCACTTAATATAAGCTCTGCCTCCTTATTAGCAGCCTTAATCTTCTCTTCATACTCTGCCTTCATAGCAAGTGCTTCTTCTCTGCTCTGGTTAGCAGTTTCTCTGTCACTTGTTATCTTGTCCTGTCTTTTCTTTAACATATTACGTACAGGATTAAAAAGAATAACTGACAAAAGCAGGAATAATATAAATACGTTGATAGCTGTTATAGCAGCATCAAAAAGCAGCTGATAATCAAGGCCGAATAATCTTCCTGATGTTTCAAGAGCCACAAATGTACTTCCCAAATTCAATTGTTGGCCTCCTTTCCGTTATCTTAATAAATTTGTCGTCAAGACTAAATGTCTTATATTAGCCCTTAAATGGCTGAACGAACATTAAGATAATAGCTACGGCGAAACCATAAAGACCTGTTGTCTCGGCAACGGCCTGTCCAAGTAACA
>ERZ773143.64-NODE-64-length-113963-cov-33.627190_pt1 | contig 113963 bp, 99 predicted proteins | sample MGYA00580852_ERZ773143 | MGnify/ENA primary metagenome ERZ773143 (study PRJEB29015, sample SAMEA2737853) | human gut metagenome | biome: human gut; feature: human-associated habitat; material: faeces | place: China | collected 2012 ... | reverse complement strand
ACAGAACTAAGTCTCAATTAGTAGCTTAATTAATATGTCCAATATTTTGGGTGCAGTTCAAAATGTACTATCTTTTTTTATTTTCTACTTTATCTATATTTTAAACAATTGGATTTCGCTCTGGTGTACCTGCTTTACGCGGATATACTTTAGGTGTTGCTTTTTCTTTTTTGATATAGACAACAGCTCTTTTATCTTCCAATTCAGGGAGTTTTACAGGCATAGATTTAACTAATTTTCCACCTAATACAGAAAATGCTTTTTGCGCTTCTTGTATTTCTTCTTCATATTGACGACCTTTTAAAGCGATAAAAGTACCACCTTGTTTTACAAAAGGCAAACAATATTCACAAATAATAGGTAATCTAGCTACTGCTCTTGCTGTTGCTAAATCAAATTTTTCACGATATTTTTTATTTCTTGCTGCTTCTTCACTGCGTGCATGGATTACTTCTACATCTTTTAAACCCAATTCATCAACTACAAGTTGTAAAAATTTCACACGTTTATTTAAAGAATCAAGCAATGTCAATTTTAATTCTGGATAAAATATCTTTAATGGAAGTCCTGGAAAACCTGCTCCTGTCCCAACATCAATAAGACTTATCTGTCCTGTAAATAATTCTTTTTGATAGCAACTAAGTGAGTCTACGATATGTTTTATAGCTACTTCTCTAGGCTCTGTAATCGCTGTTAAATTGATTTTTTCATTCCATTCGACAATAAACTCATAATATCTATTAAAAGCGCTTATTTGGTTGCTAGTAAGCTCTAAACCATATTCTTTAGCTACTTCACTTAAGTCATTTACAAAGCTCATGCATTTTCCTCCTGTCGACGATATTGTTCTAAATAAACAAGTAATACAGAAATATCTGCTGGAGATACGCCAGAAATACGACTTGCTTGACCTATGGAAATTGGTCTTATCGCATTTAATTTTTCTCTAGCTTCATCGCGAAGGCTAGATACTTCATCATAATTTATATCTTCTGGCAATAATTTTTCTTCAAGTTTTTCCATGCGTTCAACTTGTTCTAATTGTTTTTTGATATAACCTTCATATACCAAAGTAATTTCTACTTGTTTTTTCACATCTTCACTGATTTCAGGAAGCTCTACGATATGTTTTAAATCATCATAGCTGATTTCTTTGCGTTTTAATAAATCCGCTGCTGTAACAGTATTGTGAATAGAGCCTAATTCAAATTCCTGCATCTTTGCTAGCGTTTCTTTATTTGGGTGAATGCGAATTTCACTCAATAATTCAATAGTATTTTTAATGCTATCACGACGTTTTACAAAGCGAGCATAACGTTCATCAGATACTAAGCCAACTTGACGACCTTTTTCTGTTAAACGTAAATCAGCATTGTCTTGACGTAAAAGCAAACGATATTCTGCACGAGAAGTCATTACACGATATGGTTCATTAGTACCTTTAGTTACTAAATCATCAATCAAAACACCAATATATCCATCAGAACGTTTTAAAATCAAAGGTTCTTTCCCTTGAATTTTCAATGCGGCATTGATACCAGCAATAAGACCTTGTGAAGCTGCTTCTTCATATCCAGATGTACCATTTGTCTGCCCAGCTGAGAAGAAACCGCTTATTTTCTTAAATTCCAAAGAAGGTTTTAATTGTAATGGATTAATGCAATCATATTCGATAGCATAACCAGGACGCATAATTCTCACATTTTCCAAGCCTGGAATAGTGCGTAAAAATTCCATTTGTACATCAATAGGCATACTTGTGGACATACCTTGTACATACATTTCTTCAGTATCTAAACCTTCCGGTTCGATAAATAACTGATGACGTTCTTTATCTGGGAAACGCACAATTTTTGTTTCAATAGATGGGCAATATCTAGGACCTACACCAGTGATAATACCATTTGCCATCGGTGCACGTTCGATATTATCTCTGATGATTTTATGAGTCTGTTCATTTGTATAAGTGAGCCAACAAGGAACTTGTTCACGAGTTTTTACATCGCTCATAAAAGAAAAATTATGAACTTCATCATCACCAGGTTGAATTATCATTTTAGAAAAATCTAAAGAACGACGGTCTACACGAGCTGGTGTACCTGTTTTAAAACGCATGAGTTCAACACCAGCTTTTAATAAACATGAAGATAATTTTATAGCTGCTCTTTGACCATTAGGACCGCCATCATATGTATTTTCACCAATGATAATGCGTCCTTTTAAATATGTCCCAGAAGCAAGCACTACAGCCTTACAAGTATAAACTTCACCAGTTTCTACTACAACACCTGTTACTTTATTATCTTCAAACAAGATTTCATCTATCAATAATTGTTTTACATCGAGATTTTCTTGCAATTCACAAGTATGCTTCATTGTATTTTGATATAGTTTTTTATCTGCTTGTGCTCTCAAAGCCTGTACAGCAGGGCCTTTACCAGTATTGAGCATACGGTACTGAATACAAGTTTTATCAGCATTTACGCCCATTTCTCCGCCTAAAGCATCAATTTCACGGACTAAATGACCCTTAGCTGGGCCACCTACAGATGGATTACATGGCATCATTGCTATATTATCCATATTCAAAGTTGTAAGTAAAGTATTACAACCCATACGAGCACTAGCAAGAGCTGCTTCTACGCCAGCATGACCTGCACCAATAATAATTACATCATAATTGCCTGCAATAAACAAAAAAATTCCTCCTATTTCAAACTATATCGTTTTATTTACCTATGCAAAATTGACTAAATATCTGGTCAATAATATCTTCATCTACTGTATCGCCTGTTATTTCTCCCAATTTTTCCCAAGCAGAGCGAATATCTATGACAATAAAGTCTTCTGCCATATCCATTTCAATAGTATTTAAACAATCCTCTAAATATTTTTGTGCTTCTTTTAACGCATTAGCCTGACGCACATTATTTACAAAAACGCCTTCAGCTTGTTTTACTGTACCACTATATACGCGATTTACAATCTCTTGCTCTAATTCTTTTATGCCATCATTGTTGAATGTAGATATCTGCATATATTTAAAATTGCCCTGCAAACGTTTTTGTAAATCTTCTATATCTAAAACACAAGATAAATCATTTTTAGTAAGTAAAACTATGCCTTCTTTACCTTGCAATAAATTAATAATTTCTTCATCTTCTTTTGTTAAATCAGAAGATGTATCAAATAAAGCTAAAATCAAATCTGCCTTTTGTACATAAGACATGGATTTTTCTACACCAATTTGTTCTACTTTATCTTCTGTTTCACGAATACCAGCTGTATCTATAATCTTTAAAGGAACTCCACCGATATTTGCATATTCTTCTAAACTATCTCTTGTAGTCCCTGGAATATCTGTTACAATCGCTCTATCTTCACGCAAAAGTGTATTTAAAAGGCTAGATTTACCTACATTTGGCTTACCAATGATAGCTGTTACTAAACCATCACGCAAAATTCTACCAGTATTAAACGTAGATAACATTTCTTCTATGCGATTTTTTATACTTCTAACTTTTGCACTAGCTTCATCTTTTGCCACATCTTCGATATCATCTTCTGGAAAATCTATGGAAGCTTCTAAATGAGCTATGACTTCTAAAATATCATGGCGCATAGCTTTGATTTCATCAGAAAATTTACCTTGAAGATGACCTGCTGCCATGCGAAGTGAAGCATCTGTTCTCGCTTTTATGATATCCATTACAGATTGAGCTTGTGATAAATCCAATCTACCATTTAAAAAAGCACGTTTTGTAAATTCACCTGGCTCTGCCATTCTAGCGCCATTTTGCAATGCCAATTCTAAAATACGGCGAACAACTAATGCACCACCATGACTTTGAATTTCCACCACATTTTCTTTTGTATAAGAATTAGGTGCCCACATTGCTATACATAAAGCTTCGTCAATGACATTACCTTTTTCATCTACAATCTTACCATATACAACTTTATGACTTTCAAAATTTTCTACAGTCAAATCCTCTTTGGCACATTTAAATAACTTACTAGCAACAATTCCAGAATTTTCACCACTGATACGAATAATACCTATGCCACCTTCTCCAGGTGGTGTAGAAATTGCTACAATAGTATCATTTTCCCCAAAGTTTTTCATCAAAAATCCTCCAATTAGACACAAAAGGACTGCCCCAAATAATATAAACAATTGGAAACAGCCCTTTCACAGCTTTATTTTCACTATTAAATTACTAAATCTTCGTTTTTATTATGTTTAATATCCACAACTATTTTACGATGAGGTTCAACACCATCACTATAAGTTATGATATCAGCATAATCTTGAAGTGCCATATGAATAATTTTACGTTCATGGCGATTCATTGGCTCTAAAACTACTTTTGTGCGATATTTTCTAGCTTTATTAGCTAATCTTTCTGCTAATTGACAAAGTGTTTCTTCACGGCGTTTACGATAGTTTTCCACATCTAAAACAATGCGAACTCTCGCACCTGTAACATTTTTATTAGCAGCCATATTTGTTAGATACTGCAATGAATCAAGTGTCTGACCATGTTTACCAATCAATACACCTAAATCATCGCCAATGAGATTGAATTTATAATTTATATCTTCTTCAATGCATTCAATCTGTATATCTTTGTGCATGGATTTGAAAATCTTCTTTAAAAATTCTTGACCTTTTTCCAATGGTGTTAATTCCTTTTCAGTTGCTCTTATTTTAGCAACTCTAGCACCAATTAAACCGAAAAAGCCCTTTGAAGGTTCTTCTAATACTTCAAAAATAACACGTTCTTGAGGCAAATCCAATTGACTTAAAGCCAATTTTTTTGCTTCTTCAATGTCTTTACCAGTTACTTCGATAACTCTTGCCATATATTATGACCCCTTTTTTGCAGAAGTATCTTCATGTCTATACATCCACCACTGCTGCAATATCTGCATAATATTATTGACAATCCAATAAATAACTAAACCAGCTGCAAAATTACAACTAATCCAACCAATAAATAAAGGCATTACTACAGACATAATCTTCATCTGCATTTGCATCTGTGGAGAACTAGAAGCTGAAGATGTTTGTTTTTGTACTACATAAGTACTTATTGCTGATAAAACAGGCAAAATGTAGTATGGGTCTGGATTAGATAAATTCATAATCCATAAAAATGTTGGATCTCCACCATAATCAATGCTTTGAAGAGCATAAAACATTGCCATCAAAATAGGCATCTGAGCTAAAAGTGGCAAGCAACCAGCTAAAGGATTTACCCCAGCATTTTTATAAAGCATACCCATTTCCTGTTGTAATCGTTTTGGGTCATTTTTAAACTTATCTTGAAGTTTTTTCATTTTTGGTTGCAATTCTTGCATTGCCTTCATAGATTTTACCTGTTTCACAGTCAACGGATAAAATGCCATTTTTATAATAATAGTCAATACTATAATTGCCACACCATAAGATTCCAAACCTACTGTGCTTAGAAAATCATGGAAAATACCCAAGATAAATTCTAATAACTGCACAATTGGATTAAAAATAGAAGAAATAAAATCCAAATCATCACATCCTATAAGTAAATTTCAAATTACCAACGAATAACCATAAATAAACATCTATTTTACAGGGTCGTATCCACCTTTATGAAAAGGATGACAACGCAATATGCGTTTTATTGCCATCCAGCCACCGTGAACGACACCATATTTTTCTACCGCAATTAAGGCATATTCTGAACAAGTCGGAATATAGCGACAGCAAGGCGGTTTCAATGGAGATATAAAATTTCGATAAAATAAAATCAAACCAATGAAAATCCGCTTCACTTTTTTTCAACCTCTTTTTTCAAAATGTTAGCACGCTTACATAGTGAATAAAATGATTTCTCTAAAGCTGTAGACTTTAAATCTACAGCTGCCGCTCTGCCTACAAGTAAAAGACAATAATCATCTTTTATTTCATGACGATGTAGTCTATATACTTCTCGAAGCAATCGCTTTACGCGATTTCTAGTAACAGCATTTCCAAGTTTCTTACCAGCAGCAAAAGCCACTTTGTGAGAAGGGTGAAATGCTTTGCAATAATACATAACCATGTTCTTATTTGCTAAAGAACGGCCACAACGATAAATTTTTTGAAAATCACTATTTTCTTTAACAATGAGTTTCTTTTGCAAACTATATTTCATGTTACCCTCACTTGGGAAGTTAATCTGGCGTTTATGCTCATATATATTAAGCAAAATACAAAAAACTAAATCATTCCCAGTTGTAGAGATAGTGAAGAGCACTATCTCTACTTATGACAAAAGGAAAAAGAGGCCACCGTAGTGACCTATTATTATGCGGATAACTTATGTCTTCCTCTAGTACGTCTTCTTTTTAAAACAAGGCGACCACCTTTAGTTTTCATACGTTGACGGAAACCATGAGTTTTCTTTTTCCAATGAGTATTTGGCTGAAATGTCTGTTTCAATTTTCACACCTCCTTAAAAAACACCATAATAGTTCAAATTATAGCTATTAGAATTATAGACTACTGCTGTTTTTGTGTCAACAGATTTCAAAATACTTGTTGATATATCATGCTCATTTTGATAATATATTTATGCACTTATCCACAGGTTTTAACAAATTCTGTGGATAAGTTTTATAAAAAATTTTAAGAAAGGATTATCTCCATGACGGATATTCAATTACAGGCAACTTGGGAAGAAATATTAAAAAATCTTGAAAATTCACTATCCACGCGAGTTTGTAATAATTGGTTAAAGCCATTAAAACCGATAAAACTCACTACAGAAATGTTAGAACTAGGTGCACCTAATGTCTTCACAAAAAATTGGGTAGAAAAATATTATTTACCATTTTTAACAGATTCTTGCTATGAAATCACTAAAGCACATTTAGAAATTTCCATCACTAATCTTGAAAGTACAAAAGACGCAGAAACTATTTATCCAGATGAATTAAAACAACAACAATTAAAAAAACGCAATACTAGAGTTAGAACGAAGAAAAAAGCTACCAGTTTGGCACAATCTAATGATTTATTTCAGCCAACACTAACAGAAGCGATGCAACCACCTAGTGAAATGACAGAGACACCTCTTCCTATAAATCCTGGAGATAAATCTTCACTTAATCCTAAATATACTTTTGAAAGTTTTGTAATTGGTAATTCTAATAGTTTTGCTCATGCTGCAGCACTTGCTATTGCTGAAAATCCTGCAAAAGATTACAATCCATTTTTTATGTATGGTGGTGTAGGATTAGGAAAAACACATTTAATGCATGCAATAGGTCATAAAATTTTGCAAAAACATCCACAAAAAAGAGTGTTATACACAACTAGCGAAAAATTCACAAATGAATTAATTAATTCTATTAAAGATGGCACATCTGCTGCTTTCCGTCAAAAATATCGCAACATTGATGTATTACTTGTGGATGATGTTCAATTTTTGGCAAATAAAGAACGAATTCAAGAAGAATTTTTCCACACCTTTAACGCTCTAAAAGATGCTAATAAACAAATTATATTATCTAGCGATAGACCCCCTAAAGAAATAAAACCTTTAGAAGACCGTCTTTGTTCTAGATTTGAAGGTGGATTACTTGCAGATGTTCAAGCACCAGATTTAGAAACAAGAATTGCTATTTTAAAGAAAAAAACTTTAATGGATAATTTAGATGTACCTCTTGATGTTATGACATATATCGCTAGTCATATTGATAATAACGTTCGTGAATTAGAAGGAGCATTGACTAGAGTCGTAGCTTATGCATCATTTAAACATTATCCTGTGACTAATGAATTAGCTGTTGATGTTTTAAAAAATACCATTACTAAACAAGAACCGACAGTTAAACAAGCAGATAAAATTATCAACATAGCATTAATTCAAGAAACTGTTGCTAAATATTTCAAATTAACATTAGCAGATTTAAATGGAAAAAAACGCAATCGCAATATTGCTTTTCCTCGCCAAATAGCGATGTTTTTAGCTAGAGAAATGACTGATGCTTCTTTACCGAGAATAGGTGGCAACTTTGGTGGTAGAGACCACACAACTGTCATGCATGCCCATGATAAAATCAAAAAACAGTATCAAGATAATCCAAAAACAGCTAGCGTTATTGATGAAATACGTAAATCAATCACAAGTTAAAACTTATTAACAAGGGTTGTGGATAAGCTTGTTGATAAGCTGTGCATAACTTGTGTATAACTTGATAATATACACAACGATGTGGATATGTGGATAATTAGTCACAAAATATCCACAAGATATCAACAGGCATAAAGCCATATACCGTAAGCTTTTAAGCCACTTATCAACATATCCACAGATACCTACTACTAATACTACTAAAATATAATATATATATAATAATAATAGAATAATAACATAGGAGTGGATAACTCATGAAAATCACCTGTGAAAAGAAAGAACTTGTACAAGCAATACAAACAGTTTTAAAAGCTGTACCAAGTAGACCACAAATGCCTATATTATCTGGCATATATATCAAAGCACATCAAAACTATATAGAATTACAAGGAACAGATTATGAAATCAGCATTATCTGTAAAATAAAAGCAATAATTGAAACAGAAGGTACTATCGTATTACCAGGAAAATATTTATACGAAGTTGTTCGTACTTTACCTGGTGAATATGTAGAAATAAAAAATAACGACAGTGATAACTCTGTAAACATTCGCTCTAATTCTGCACAATTTAATTTATTAAATATGCAAGAAAATGAATTCCCTATTATTGAACCATTAAAAGGTCAAATTAATTTTAATTTAAAAAATGATATATTCTTAAATTTTATCAAAAAAACATCTTTTGCTTGTGCAACAGATGAATCAAGACCTGTATTTACAGGCTGTTTAATGGATATTACTGATGAAAATATCGTAATGGCTGCAACAAATATGCACAGATTAGCATTAATAAAAGGAAATATAAATTATATATCAGATAATAATATTAAAATAATTATTCCTGCAAAAATATTAAATGAATTTACACATATATTTAATTCTGAAATACCAACAGATATTCAAATTTCCTGTACACATAATAAAATAAGCTTTTCTTATGAAAATATATATGTAATTTCACGTTTAATTGAAGGTCAATTCCCAGATTATAACCGCGTTATTCCTAAAGAATTTAAAACACATGTAAATATTAATAAAAATGAATTCCAATCTGCTTTAGACCGTGTATCTTTAATATCTCGTTCTGGTGATTATAATATTATTCATTTTGAATTTGTGGATAACATTGTAAGAATTTCCTCAGATAATCCAAATATTGGTAAAGCAGAAGAAACAATAAATGTGGATATTGAAGGTCCTGGAATAAATATTTCTTTTAATGCTAAATATATTATAGATGTATTAAAAGCTATTGATGCTGAAAACTTTATTTTTTCCTTTAATCAACCATTAACAACAGCTTCTATTACGCAAAGAGATAATAAAAACTTTGTTTATGTTGTTACTCCTGTACGAACAAAGACTATGTAATAATTATGAAAATAGATTTATTAACATTATATAATTATCGTAATTATAATAATTTAAATTTAAAATTATCTTCAAATATAAATATTTTTACTGGTTTTAATGCACAGGGAAAAACAAATATAATTGAAGCTATATATTTTTCTTCTTTAGGTATATCTCATCGAACTCGCACTGAGGGGGATTTGATACTATGGGGGAAAGATGAAGCTAGTATAAATGTTAAATTTTCAAAAAGAGATATTAATTCTATATTAAAAATAATTTTAAAAAAGAATAAGCGAAAAGAATTAAATTTTAATGGAGAAATTATTAAACAGAAAGATTTACCAGGATTATTAACAATGATATTATTTTCTCCAGAGGATTTAATGCTTATTAAGGGTTCACCCCTATTAAGAAGAAGGTTTATTGATATAGAATTATCTCAAATTAATAGAATTTATTATAATGAATTAGTGCAATATAATAGATTATTATTACAACGCAATAATTTATTAAAAAAAATCCGTGAAAATAAAAAGCTTATACCTATGCTAGACACTTGGGATGAACAAATTGCAAAGACAGCAGCATTTATTGTGGAAAAAAGATTAAGGGGTATAGAAAAATTATCAAAATTAGCTCAAAAAATACATTATGAAATATCTCAAAAAATGGAAATACTTAATATAAGATATAATATCCATAATTATAAAAATGAGGCTTTAAATAGTTTCGATGATTTATTTAATTTTTATATACAAGCATTAAGTAAATATAGAGATAATGATATTTATAGGGGGTCTACAAGTATTGGACCACATAGAGATGATATTGATTTTTTCATCAATGATATTTCATTAAAATCTTTTGGCTCTCAAGGTCAACAGCGTAGTTCTGTTTTATCTTTAAAATTAGCTGAATTAGAATTTTTAAAGCTTGAAACAGGAGAATATCCTATATTATTATTAGATGATGTAATGAGCGAATTAGATACGCGTAGAAGAGATAATTTATTATCTTTATTGCAAGATAATAATGTACAAACATTAATTACAGCAACAGATATAAATTTATTTAATTCCCACCCTAAAAATAAATTTTTCAAAGTAGAAAAAGGAATTGTCAGTGAATAAATGAGAAAGGCATATAATATTATTTATTATATGAATTAATAATATGAAAAGAGCATATTCAAATAATTTATTTGAGACTGGAAATACAATAATTCCTAAAACAATGAAAAATCTAGGTCTTTTAAAAGAGTATAAGAAAAATCAAATTTTTTATAAATGGGGTGATATAGTAGGCAAGGAAATAGAAAAGCATATATCCCCTCAAGAAATAAATTTTGGTGTATTATATGTATATGCAAATTCGTCTGTATGGGCAAATAATTTTCAATATTTAAAGATAGAAATCATTGAAAAAATAAATGATTTTTTAGGGTATAAATTTGTTAAAGATATACAATTTACTAGATTGAGAAAGAAAAAAATAGATAATTATTCATCTGTTTTAGAAAGAAAGATTGATTTAGGAAAATATGTACGAAGAGTCCCAATAACAGATGAGGATTTAATATTAGCAGATGCTAAAGTCCAACAAATAGAAGATGAAAAATTAAGGCAAAAATTAAAAACGATTTATTTAAAAAGTATACAATTAATAAGATTAAAAAAAGATTACGGGTGGATAGCTTGTAAGCGATGTGGCAGATTAACGCCAAAAGAAAAACCTATTTGTTTTAATTGTCTGCGAGAAATAAAAGAAGAAAAAGAAGCTACTATAATTGAAATATTTGAAGAAATGCCATGGGCTAATTATCAAGATATATCACAATATGTAGATTGTAATATGAATATGGTAAAAAAAATGCGTGATAAATTAATTCAAATGATAGCAAGTAAATTATCCCCCGATGATTATACTAGTGTGGAAGCTATAAAATTAGTTATGCTATATAAAGCTATTTCTCCAGAAAAATTAAATGAATATATAATAAAAGATACATTAAATAAATTACGTTTTGATATGGCTTTTTGGGATAATAATAAAATAAAAGTGAAGAGAAAATAAAAAAGATGTGTATATCTCTATAAAGATATACACATCTTTTTCTATTTATCCACTTATCCACAAGATGATATATATTTTTGTGGATAAACAGATGTTTTTTATCTATTTTTTGTGATTAATCAATAAATTTTTTAAATTTATCCACAGATGTATTCACAATTAATGTGGATGGAAAATTTACTTCAGTTAAAATTTGATGTACATATTTATGATTTCCGACATCATTTGCGATATGAGCATCACTGTTGATAATTAAATTAGTTTGATGTTGTGCACAATATTTTAGTAAGATTTTCATATTTTCACGAGAATTTAATCGTTCACTATCAGGTCGTACAGAGCTATTGTTGAGTTCTAAAAGAACATTATATTCTTTAGCAGCAAGAGCGAGTTTTTCATAATCAACAGGATAATAGCCATTATCAGGATGACCTATAATTTTTATTTTATCATGTTTCATAGCATTGATTATGGCAGATGTATTTTCTTCTTGGCTACCAGGTTTTATACATATATCATGAAGACTAGCAATACCGTAGTCTATTTTACTGAATGCTTTTGTGGATAAATCCATAGTTCCATCATAATCTATAATGTTGATTTCAGCACCCATGCGAATTAGTAGGTCATCTTGTTTTCTAGGGATAACTTTAAAATTATAAAAATATATTTCAGAACAAGTTCCAGGCATTTTATTTGTATGTTCTGTAATTCCCAATAATTTTAGACCTTTAGTTTTTGCACTATCAATCATTTCTTGAAGTGTGCTATAAGCATGACCACTAGCGATTGTGTGGGTGTGGACATCTAAGATATCAATCATTTGTAAGTCCTTCTTTCCTTATAATATAGTTTTATTTTGAAATATCTTTATAAGCCTGTCAATAAGTACTTTTGACTAAAAATATTGTATACATATATACATATATTTTTTCATTGATATTTTGTTTTATTATGATATAATAATTTTAGTTATGTAATATATGTATAAAATCTATAACAAAAAGTTATAGATTTTATTAAAGATGAGCCGATTGCCATAACATTTATATTTAAATTTACTAAGAAGGCTCTTTTATAATAGTATTTAGTATAAAGAGAACCAATGAAATGATAAGATTGGCTTATAGGAGGTCATAATAAATGTTTAAAAGAGTCTTAATTGCTAATCGTGGTGAAATAGCAGTACGTATCATACGTGCTTGTCAAGAAATGGGTATAGAAACTGTAGCTGTTTATTCTGATGAAGATGCAGATGCAATGCATGTAAGATTAGCAGATTATAGTTATAATATTGGTCCAGCTGATGCTAGTGAAAGCTATTTAAATATTGATGCTTTAATGGAAGCTGCTGAAAGAACAGAAGCAGATGCCGTTCATCCAGGATATGGATTTTTATCCGAAGATGCTGATTTTGCAGAAATGGTAACTAAAGCTGGAATGACATGGATTGGTCCATGGGCAGATACTATCCGTAAAGTTGGCGATAAAGATGAAGCTAGAGCTGCAATGATACCATCAGGTATTCCAATGTCAAAAGGTAGTACTCCATTGACTAGCGTAGAAGATGCTGTTGAACAAGCAAAAGATGTAGGCTATCCTATTATTTTAAAACCAGTAGCTGGTGGTGGTGGTAAGGGTATGCTTATCGCTAACAGCGAAGATGATTTAAGAAATATCTTAACTATCATTGATATAAATAAAGTAAAATATTATTTTGAACATTATATTGAACATTCTCGTCATATTGAAGTACAGATTGTAGCTGATAATTATGGTCATGTTATTCACTTAGGTGAACGTGAATGCTCTTTACAACGTCGTAATCAGAAATTATTAGAAGAATCTCCTTCTATTGCTTTAACTCCAGACCGTCGTGCCGAAGTTGGTGCTTTAGCTATTAAAGCAGCAAAAAGTGTTCACTACAATAATATTGGTACTGTAGAATTTTTACTTGATTTGAAAACAAATCAGTTTAATTTCATGGAAATTAATCCACGTATTCAAGTAGAACATGGTGTAACAGAAGCTGTTACAGGTATTGACCTTGTGCGTACACAAATTCGCATAGCAGCTGGTGAATCTTTAGACTTACAACAAGAAGATGTAAAATTCACAGGTCATGCTATTGAATGTCGTATCAATGCTGAAGACCCAGATAATAACTTCATGCCATCTCCAGGAAAAATTGATTTCTTCTTAGAACCTGGTGGACCTCGTGTTCGTGTAGATAGTGGTGTTTGTGCAGGACTTTCCATATCTCCATATTATGATTCTTTGATTGCAAAAATCGTAGTACGCGGACGTACTCGTGGTGATGCTATTAAAATTATGCGTCGTGCTTTAAATGAATTTAAAGTTGGTGGTATAAAAACAACAATACCACTTCATCAACGTATTTTGAAAAATGAATATTTCTGCACAGGTGATATTGATACAAGATTTATTAGAAATCATTTCTCTAAATATGTACAACCAATGACACCTGCACAGTTGAAAGCTTCTAAGACAGCTAAAACTGAAAAAGAAATTATTAATGCTATAAATGCAAGTATGTATTATGCTTAATTTATAAAAATATATAGTAATATACCTAGCCCTGATAACAGAGATAAATTGTTATCAGGGTTTTTTTATTGACAAAATAAATAGAAATGATAAATAATGAATTAATTCAATTTATATTTAGGAAAGGTAAAGGTGGAGATAATGAGTAATTCTCGTGTAAGAATTATTAAAGACCCAGAAGAGAGAAAACAAGAAATCATAGAAGCAGCCTTACATTTATTTTCCCAAAAGGGATATGAGCATACAACTATACAAGATATTGCTAAATATTTAAATATATCTCAAGGATTATGTTATCGTTATTTTAAATCTAAAGCGGAGATATTCACAGCAACTGCTGAATTTTATGCACAGCAGATTTTAATTCAAATAAGACAACCTTTTCCTGAAAATATGAAAGCAATTGATAAATTTAATATTACGATAAAAAGACTTTTTCAATATATTATCAAACATGGTGAATTTGAAGCTAATAGTGAAGTAAGTGCCTTACGTGCGGATAGATTAGATAGTATTTCCAGACAGATTATAGAAGTGATTATACCGATAATTAAGCAAGGTAATGAAGAAAAGATATTTAATTGTCATGATATAGAAAAAACGACTAAGATTTTTATTTTTGGTTTGGTACATACTTTTCATGAAGAAATGCCTAAGCAAGATATAAAGAATTATATTAAGTCTTTTTTAAAGTATTTAAAGATAAATTTAGTATTGATTTTAAATATAAAAGAGCCTGAATTACTAGGTGAAGGTTGGGAAAATATTTTATAGATATAGATGTAAAAAACTAGGTGTTATATTATATCGACACTTAGTTTTTTTATTTGACGGTAGAGTTTATTTGTAGTAATATTTAAATGAATGAATTTATTCATTCTTGAGGTGATATGATAAAATTTGTTATTATATTAGGATTTTTCTGATATTATATAAGTGATGAATAAAATAGAAATGAATATAGAAGGAGGGATTTATGATGAAGAAAATATTTTTTGTGCTATGTTTGTTATTATCTTTATATTTATGCACAGGTTGTGGAAAAAATGAACAAGTTGTGGATAACACTGTTTATGTAAAAACACAGACAATTGATTATGGTGCAAGTAGTAATGAAGATAATTATGCAGGTGTAGTTAAAGGTCGTTATGAAACTAATTTAGCCTTTCAAGTTAGTGGAAAAATATTATCTAGAAATATAAATTTAGGAGATAGAGTATCAGCAGGAGATGTCTTGATGGTCATTGATGACAAAGATATTAGACAGAGTGTAAATGCCTATGATGCTCAAGTGGAAGCTGCTAAATCGCAATTGAATTTAGCACAATCTAATCTTGCTAGATATGAACAGTTATATGCAGCTAATGCAGTTAGTGCTCAATCTTTAGATCAATATCAAAATGCTTATGATAGTGCTTTATCAGCATATAATCAAGCTGTAGCTCAAGCGACACAAGGATATAATTCTTTGGGTTATACACAATTAGTCGCAAATGCAAATGGTGTTATTTCTAGTGTAAGTGGTGAAACTGGTCAAGTCGTAAGTGCAGGTCAGACTGTAGCTGTACTTATTCAAGATGGAGAAAGAGAAATTGAAATATCCATTCCTGAAAATAAAATTCAAGATATAAGCATAGGCCAAAATGCGACAGTTGATTTTTGGGCTTTAAAAGGCACTACTGTTCAAGGTGTAGTCAGAGAACTATCACCGATAGCTGATGCCGTAGCAAAGACTTATAAAGTTAGAATTAGCCTTGTAAATCCTCCATCTGATATTCAATTAGGTATGACTGCAAATGTTATATTTGCAGGAGCAAATAATGGTGATACAAATATTAGTTTGCCATTGAGTGCATTGTATCAAGTGGAAAATAAAACTCAAGTTTGGATCGTCAATGATGCTTCTTGTGTGGAATTAAAAGATATAAATGTAATATCTTTGGGAAAAAATGATGTGATTGTCAGTGGATTAAATAAAGGTGATGTAGTAGTAACAGCAGGTGTGCATAAACTTTATGAAGGGCAATCAGTAAAATTAGCGGATGGTGATACTTTATGAGAAATTTAACAGAAGTGTCATTAAAAAATAAAAATCTAGTCTGGTACTTTATCGTTGTGATTTTTTTTGCAGGAATTTTTTCCTATACGAAATTGGGACGAATGGAAGATCCTTCATTTACGATTAGGCAAATGGTAGTATCTGTAGCTTGGCCAGGAGCGACAGCTTCACAGATGGAAGAACAAGTTACAGATAAGATTGAGAAAAAATTGCAAGATACACCAGGTCTTGATTATGTAAAAAGTTTTTCGCGTTCAGGCGAAGCTGTTATCTATGTAAATTTACGTGATGATATAGATAATGATAAGATACGACCTACATGGCTTGAAGTTCGCAATATGGTTGATGACATAAAAAAGGATTTACCAGAAGGCGTTTATGGGCCATATTATAATGACCGATTTGATGATGTATATGGTTCTATATATGCTATCACAGGTGATGGTTATTCTTATGAAGAAATGCGTGAAAAGGCAGAAAAAATAAGACGTATCTTATTGACTGTGGATAATGTCAGCAAAGTAGAACTTGTAGGTGAACAGCATGAAAAAATATATATAGAAGCTTCATTAGATAAGCTTTCTGAATTGGGTATTAGTCCTCAAGATATCATGCAAGCAGTGCAGACTCAACAACAAATGACACCTGCGGGCATGATTGAAACTCAAACAGATAATGTATATTTACGTTTAAGTGGTCAATTCGCTGATGTGGATATGCTCAAAGAAATGCCTATCAATGCTGGGGGTAAAATTTTGCGTTTGGCAGATATAGCCAAAGTAGAACGTAGATATGTAGAACCAGCAGAACCAAAGATGTTTTATAATGGAAAACCAGCTATAGGTCTTGCTGTTTCCATGGAAGCTGGAGGTAATATTTTAACTCTAGGTGATAATCTACAAAATACTATTGAAGAAGTGCAAAAATATATACCTACAGGTTTAGAGATAAATCAAGTATCTAATCAGCCTCAAGTAGTAAAAGACTCAATAGATGAATTCGTAGGTTCCCTGCGAGAAGCAATTATCATCGTATTGGCAGTCAGTTTTTTGAGCTTAGGACTCAGAACAGGTATGGTGGTTGCAGGTTGTATACCTCTTGTTATTTTAGGCGTATTTGTTGCTATGGAAGCTTTGGGTATAGATTTGCATAAGGTTTCTTTGGGAGCGTTGATTATTTCCTTAGGTTTATTAGTGGATGATGCTATTATTGCTGTAGAAATGATGAGTGTAAAACTTGAAGAAGGTTTAGATAGATTTAGTGCTGCTTGTTATGCGTATAAAGCGACAGCTATGCCAATGCTTAGCGGTACACTAATTACTTGTGCAGGCTTTATACCTGTAGCTTTTGCCGATGGATTAGCATCTGAATTTTGTAGTGCGTTATTCCCTGTAATTGCCATAGCTTTGATTTTATCGTGGATTGTATCTGTAATGGTAGCTCCATTATATGGTTATAAAATAATTAAAGTTAAAGTAAAAAAAGATGAAAAGGGAAATGTAGACCCATATCAAAGTAAATTTTATACATTTTTTAGAAAGATATTATGTTATTGCTTAACACATAAAAAAATAATATTATCTAGCACAGTGGTTATATTCGCTATTTCTATTTATTGTATGAAATTTATAAGTCAAGAATTTTTCCCACCATCTCAAAGACCAGAGCTTGTAGTAGAACTTACTTTGCCAGAAGGTTCATCTATAAAGGCAACGGAAGAACAAGCTGAAAAATTGGCAGCTGTTTTAAGTGAAGAACAAGATAAAATAGATAATTTTGCTTATTATACAGGTCAAGGTTCTCCACGTTTTGTATTGACTTTTGACCCTGTATTACCAAAAGATAATTATGCTCAATTTGTAATTACAGCAAAAGATGTAGAAGCTAGAGAATATTTAAATCAAAAATTATTTAAAATCTTAAATGAAGATTTTCCAGCAGTACAATCAAATATTAAATTTTTACAAATGGGGCCACCTGCTGATTATCCTGTAATGATTAGAGTTTCAGGATATGATGTGGATAAGGTAAAAAATATAGCTGATGAAGTAGCTATGAAGATGCGCCAAGATAGTAATATTTACAATGTAAATTTTGATTGGCAAGAAAAAGCAAAAACACTTCATTTAGAATTAGACCAAGATAAATTGAGAGCAATGGGTATATCTAGTCAAATGGTTGCTCAGACTTTATATACAGAACTTACAGGAGCAACAGCTGCTCAATTTTATCAAGGTGATAGAACCATTGATATAGTGATGAGATTATCTGATGACGATAGAGATAATTTGGAAAAAGTGCGCAATTTACCGATTTATTTAGGGCAATATGGATATGTACCACTTGAACAGATTGCTAAAATTAGTTATCGTGCAGAAGATGGTGTTATTTGGCGTCGTGATTTAAAACCTACAATCACTGTTCGTGGTAGTATTTATCAAGGAACAGCCAATGATGCAACTGAAAAAATATATAATCAATTAGCTGATTTACAAAAAGATTTACCATTTGGTTATAGCATTGAACCAGATGGAGCTATGTCAGATAGTCAAACAGCTATGGAACATTTGTTAAAACCTATACCTGTGATGGTCATAGCTGTTATTACTATATTGATGTTCCAGTTGAGAAGTGTACAGTTAATGATAATGACTGTACTTACAGCTCCGCTTGGCTTAATTGGTGTTAGCTTTGGTATGTTATTGTTTGATAAACCAATTGGGTTTGTGGCAGTATTAGGTATCTTGGCTTTATTTGGTATGATTATTCGTAATTCAATTATCTTGATTGACCAGATAAAGAAACATATGCTTGATGGTGAAAAACCATGGAATGCTATTATTGATTCTGCTGTATTGCGCTTCCGTCCAATAATGCTTACAGCAGCAGCGGCAATACTTGGAATGATGCCACTTGTACCAAGTACGCTTTGGGGCTCTATGGCAATTGCTATTTCTTGTGGATTAGTAGTCGCTACGATTTTAACTTTGCTCATTTTACCAACAATGTATGCAGCATGGTTTAAAATCACACCAGATAGTGAAAATAAGTTGAAACAGAAATAAAATGTTTCACGTGAAACAAAAAAGTGCAAGTAAGAAATTTCTTACTTGCACTTTTTCATTTATTTAATTAGCAAATCTTTTACGAGGTTTTCTACTAATTGGTGGTTTGAGATACATTAAGGCACTTGTTATGAACATTAAAATTCCAGCGAAAATAAAGACAAATTTTAAACCAAAGAAAGTGCCGATAAAGCCACCAACTAATGGGCCAATAGTTGAGCCAATTTGTTGAGCTGCAAACATCAAACCAAAGATACGCCCACGTTGTTCGGCTGGACTTTTTTTTACTAAAATAGAATTGATTGATGGATATACACCAGCATAGAATAAACCACAAACAAATTGCAAGATAGCAAATGGAGTAAGCGTGCTAGGTATGGATTGAATGATTAAAATAAAACCTGTACCAGCAAGGGTTATACACATAGTGCGGAAAAATCCATGTGATTGACCATATCTACCCCAAAGCGGTGCAGAAATAGCTCCAGCAAAACCACCTAAAGAAAAGACCATACCAGATAACATGATAACATTATCCATGCTATGATGTAGTTCAGCTACATATAATGTTAATATAGGCTGAAGAATTAAAATTGCCATCTGGATAACAACAGCACATTCAAGCATACGTCTAATCATAGGCACTTTTAATAAATTTACTTTTTCCGCTTCTTTAGCTAATGCTAATTGTTCAGGTGTTTTAGCTTCACGAGGTGGTTCTTTAATGAAAATTAAGGTAATTAAAGTAATCAAAGCGAGAGCACCTGCGGAGATAAAGAAGGAAACTCGCATACCAAATACACTGGCTAATACGCCACCGAGTAATGGGCCAATAACTCCGCCAGCAGTTAAAGCACCTTGCATTACGCCCATACAAAAACCGAGCTTTTCTTTGGGAGCATAAGAGGACATAATAGCAAGTTCAGCAGGCCAAAGTCCAGCGGCAAAACCTTGGAGAATACGAGCAAACATTAATTGAATAGGAGAGCTAACGATACCACAGATGAAATAAGTAATAGCAAGACCTACTCCAGCACGTACTGCCATTGGTTTTCGCCCTTTTTTGTCAGATAATTTGCCCCAGATAGGAGCCATAACAGCACTAACGATGAATGTTACGGAAAATATAATGCCTGACCACATATTTACATTGTCAGATGTTACACCTAATTCATTAATTAAATACATAGGTAAAAATGGAATGAGCATAGTATAACTAGCTGACATCAGTACAACATTGCAAGTCAAAATGGCTAAAACAGCTTTCCAATTCAATTAAATCAATCCTTTCGTAATAATTTCATAGTTTATTAATTATTTTTATAAAAAAATAATTAAATATCTAAGATGATTATACATCAAAAGGTATAAATTAAAAAGCTACTATAGACGAAAAATATTCTTTGGGCTACAATTAATTATAGATTAATAAATAAGGACGTGATATTGTGTATAAATTAGCACCATCATTATTAGCAGCTGACTTTGGTATTATAAAAGAACAATTAGCCAAATTAGATGAAGCAAAAGTCCCTTATCTTCATTTAGATATTATGGATGGGGTTTTTGTACCTAATTTATCTTTCGGTCTTGCTGTTGTTGAGTCTATTCGCAAATATACAAAAATGGTTTTTGATGTGCATTTGATGATTATAGAACCAGAACGTTATGTAGAACAGTTCGCTAAAGCTGGTACAGATATTTTCTGTTTCCATATTGAAGCGACTAAAGATGCAAAAGCTACAGTAGATAAAATAAAAAAATGTGGTATGAAAGCAGCTATCGCTGTAAAACCAGCAACACCAATAAGTGAAATAAAAGATTTATTAGGTGAATTAGATATGGTCTTAGTAATGACTGTAGAACCAGGTTTTGGTGGTCAAAAATTCATGGAAGAACAGATGGAAAAAGTAAAAGAATTAGTAAAACTTCGTGAAGAGAATAATTATAAATATGATATTGAAGTTGATGGTGGTGTAAATCCTGAAACAATAAAAACATGTTTTGCTTCTGGTGCAAATGTAATTGTAGCAGGTTCTGCCGTTTTAGGAGCAAAGGATATTTCTGCAAGAGTAGAAGCATTTGCTCAAATTGCCAAAGAATATAATATTTAATTTTTATCATAAAAAAACGTATTATCCATAAAAGATAATACGTTTTTTATTTGAATTATTTAATTTGCAACAGTATCTGTAATTGTGTTTTCAGTTACTGGTTGGCGATTTTTTTGACCTGTCCAACCATATTTGATTGTGAGAGTTGTTATACCTGCGATTAACATAAATAATGCCATAGCAAAATATCCAAGGTCAAAAGAACCTGTTTCTGTTTTGATGAAGCCCATCATATAAGGACCAACCCAACCACCAAGATTACCACAGGAATTGATAAGACCGATAGCACCAGCAGCTGCAGGGCCTGTTAAGAATGTAGTAGGAACTGTCCACCATACGCCCATAGAAGCATAGATACCGATAGCGGATAAGCAGATTAAAAATAATGCTACAGAAGGATTACTAGCAAATGGGCTAAGTCCAAGACCGATAGCACCGATGAACATGGCAATAGCTACATGCCAAACTTTATCACCTGTTTTAGTAGATGTATAACCTGCGATTATTTGTACGATTAAAGCTACAGTCATAGGGATAGCAATAGCGCCACCTAATAGAGAAGTTGACCAACCAGAAATGCTTTTTAATACAGTTGGCATCCAGAAGTTGAAGCCCCAGAAACCAATTACCCACATGAAATAGATAAAGCAAAGTTTTAAAACTTTTTTATCAGTAAAAGCTTGCATAACAGTATATTTTTTTACTTTTTGTAAACGAGCTTGTTCAGCTTCAAAAGCTTCTGTTAAATATTTCTTTTCAGCATCATTGAGCCAAGACACTTGATCTGGTCTATCTTTAACCCAGAAGAAGAATACTACAGTAAAGAGGAGAGCAGGAACAGCTTCTAAGATGAATAATTCTTGCCAACCATGCATACCTAAAATAGAAGTATTTAATAAAACACCAGCTAAAGGAGCACCGATAATAGTAGATAATAATAGCGAAGTAAGCATTAAGGAAGTAGCACGAGCTCTTTCTTTTGGTGTGAACCAACGAGGGAATAATACAGAATAAATAACAGGATAAAGACTTGCTTCAGATGCACCAAGTAAGAAACGATAGATATAAAATTCAGTTTGAGTAGACATGAAAGCCATGAGAACGCAAACGAGACCCCATGTGAACATGATACGGGCAATCCATTTACTAGCAGAATATTTAGCAGCAATTAAAGAACCAGGAATTTCTAAAAGTAAGTAACCCATGAAGAAGATACCAGCACCAGCTCCAAAGATTTCAGGTGTAAGCCATGGTAAATCTTCAGTCATAGTCAAAGCTGCATAAGCTATATTTACACGGTCGATACAAGCGATGATTGAAACTAAGAATACAGGTAAAATAATATGTAAATCACGCTTTCTTTTTAAACTTGCAAAATTGATTTGTTCCATTGTTAAAACCTCCTAATAAAATATTTTGTGTAAAACTAAGTATAAATACAAAAAACCTCCGCCCCATGAAGGGACGGAGGTTATATTTCCGCGGTACCACCCTGATTTTGTCTTAATTATAGACAACAGCTCTCAACGTACATCATAATACGCGTTTCTTATAACGTAGAACAAACGTTTTAGCTTACTGGATTTCAGCTAAAATCTTCAAGGATGATTTTCATTTTTCTTTTGACTACCACTTTTCAGCAAAATAGTGGCTCTCTGTAAGCTTTAAGGAAAAATTACTTGTTCCTATCTCTAGATTTATACTTTATTTTATATTTACAAATTTACAAAACTCATTGTAGATTAATATAATCTTATATTGCAAAATTGTCAATAGTTTTTTTAAAATAATTTATGATAAAATAAATAAATAATAAAAATTACAGAAAGTAGGTTGAAAAAATGGATAGTAGAAATTTACAATTAGCACATAATCTCATAAATTATTCTGTGCGTTTACAAAAAGGCGAAAAACTTTTAATTGAATTGATTGATGAAGGTATGGAGCTTGCACAAGCTTTGATACAAGAAGCTTATAAAGTAGGCGGTATACCGTTTTTAACTATAAAAAATTTGAAAATGCAACGTGAATTATTATTAAATGCTACAACAGAGCAAATGAAGCTTTGTGCAGAATATGAATCACTTCGCATGAAAAACATGGACGCATATATTGCTATTCGTGGCAGTGAAAATGTAAGTCAATTGAGTGATGTGCCAGCAGATAAAATGGAAATTTATTCTAAATATTGGATGAAGCCAGTGCATAGTGATATACGCGTGCCAAAAACAAAATGGTGTGTTCTTCGTTATCCAAATGGTTCTATGGCACAGCTTGCAAATATGAGTACAGATGCTTTTACTGATTTTTATTACAATGTTTGCAATTTAGATTATGCTAAAATGGGTAAAGCTATGGATAGCCTAGTTAAACGCATGGAAAATGCTGATAAAGTCAGAATTAAAGGCAAAGGAACAGATATAACTTTTTCTATCAAAAATATGCCAGCTGTTAAATGTGCAGGTGATTGTAATATTCCAGATGGTGAAGTGTATACAGCTCCAATTAAAGACAGTGTAAACGGAACAATCACATATAATACACCATCAATTTATCAAGGTACTACTTTTGAAAATGTATCTTTTACTTTTGAAAATGGTAAGATAGTAAAAGCTACAGCAAATCATACAGAGGCTTTAAATAAAATTTTGGATACTGATGAAGGTGCAAGATATATAGGGGAATTCTCCTTTGGTCTAAATCCATATGTAACTTTCCCTATGAAAGACATCTTATTTGACGAAAAAATAAGTGGTAGTTTACATTTCACTCCAGGTTGTGCTTATGAAGATGCAGATAATACAAATCGTTCAGCTGTTCACTGGGATTTAGTTTTAATTCAGACTCCTGAATATGGTGGAGGAGAAATTTATCTTGATGATGAATTAATTCGCAAAAATGGTCGATTTGTTGTGGAAGATTTACTCTGTTTAAATCCTGAGCATTTAAAATAACAAGTAAAACATAATTAGTAAGAAAACAAGGTACTACAAGGGTTTTAGTAGTATCTTGTTTTTTTGCAAAAAATCAAAATATTATATATAGTACTTCTTTGTTTACATATTTTGACATTTTTTATTAGATATTGTAAAATTGCCAATAAGAAAAATTAAATCCGTAATATCTCTAAATATGTCCAGCGTCCTGGAGGTGTCGATGTTGTTTTACGATGGTATAAAAGTATACATGCAGAATGGTAAATTAGACGATGTAGAGATAGCTTATTATATTAATAAAATAAGGAAAACACATAAGGGTAAAATCCTAAAACGTATATCTTTTATTTTAGGCGAAGGATATATTGATTTAAGATACATGTTCCAATCTTATCCTTTTGAAAGAATATGGCGAATTTCTACAAAAGATAGACTTATTGAATCTGTTGTATAAAGAGAAGAACTGTAAACAAATGATTGTATATTTTTCATTTGGTTGCAGTTCTTTTTTTATGTTAAGGTGAAGTTAAAAGAAATAAAAGTAGGTGAGAAAAATGACAGAACAGAAAAGAATATTGATTGCAGTGATGATGACATCATTCATAGGTCCATTTATGGGAAGTTCAGTAAATATCGCTGTTCCAGCCATGGCTGAAGATTTTAACATGATGCCAGATGAGTTGACTTGGGCTGTTACAGCTTTTTTAATTGGTTCAGCAGCCACTTTATTACCCTTTGGTCGTTTAGCTGATATAAAAGGACGCAGAAGAATATATCTACAAGGATTGGCTTGTATTTGTGCTACTACTTTAGTCTGTGCAGTAGTGCAAAACTTTTTAGCTTTTATCTTTGTGCGATTTTTACAGGGATTGTCCATGTCAATGATTTTTGGTACAAGTATGGCATTACTGGTCTCTTGTTGTGGTGCTGAAAATCGTGGTAAGACGATAGGTTTATCAGCAGCATGTGTATATTCAGGTGTTTCATTAGGGCCTTTTATTGGTGGTTTTATCACAGATTATTTGGGCTGGAGAATGATTTTTTGGCTTACTGGTATAGCTTTATTGATAAATTTCTTTTTGATTTTTAAGGTGAAAACTGATTGGTATGGAGCAAAAGATAAAAATTTTGACTATATTGGTAGTATTATTTATCTAGTGATGATAGTTTTATTTTTATATGGATTATCAGATTGGACAAGACATGAATTTGTTCATTATATGCCATTTATAGCCTTTATTTTATTTTTATTATTTATATATTAGCAGAAAAAAGTTGCTTCGCCACTTGTAGATTTATCTATTTTTAGAAATACAGTGTTTACCATGTCAAATATAGCCGCTTTAATTCATTATAGTGCGACTTTTGCTTTAGGTTTTGTATTATCTTTATATTTGCAATTAGTCAGAGGTATGGATGCTTTTACAGCTGGAGGATTTTTATTGATACAACCATTTATTATGACGATTGTTTCTCCTAAAGCAGGAGCATTGTCTGATAAATTCTCATCAAGACTTATTGCTTCTTTAGGTATGGGTATGATGATGATAGGATTATTTGCTTTTTCTTTTTTGGATAAAGATACATCATTTTATCTGATTGGTATAAATTTAGCCTTTATTGGTTTAGGCTTTGGTTTATTTGCTTCACCGAATAATAATGCCATTATGGGAGCTGTAGAGGCAAAATTTTATGGAGTGGCGTCTTCGATTTTGGCAGTAATGCGCCTTACAGGGCAAGCGATAAGCATGTCATTAGTAACCTTGCTATTATCTATTTTTACTGCTGAAGCGATAGAAAGTAATTATGTAGATATACTTTTACACAGTTTTAAATATATATTTATTTTATTTGGTTTTTTATGTATTATAGCCCTATTTGCTTCTTTGATGAGAGGTAAAGAAAATGTTAAAGAATAGTTAAATAATAGCTTGCGTTAGCATTTAGACAATGATATAATTAAGAAGTTATGTTAATAACGAGTTCCGCTTAGCGGAATTAATCCCTGCCCATTTGTGGGCCGATAGTCCAAAGAGGAGGTGATTTCGTGAGAAAGTACGAAGTCGTATTTATTATTAGACCAATGGAAGAAGAAGCAACTAATGCTGTTATCGAAAAGTTCTCTAACTTAATCGTTGCCAATGGTGGTACTATTGACAAAGAAGATCGTTGGGGCAAAAAACGTTTGGCTTATGAAATTAAAGACTGCACTGATGGTTTCTACTGCTTATTTGAATACACAGCAGAACCAGCTTGCTCTGCAGAACTTGATCGTGTAATGAAAATTACTGATGAAGTATTAAAACATATGATCGTTAGAGAAGACGAAAAATAATTATAAAGATTTGCCAGGGAGGAAATTACCATGAATAAGGTAATATTAGCAGGGCGTCTTGTGCGTGACCCAGAAGTACGTTACACGCAGACAGGAAAAGCGGTGGCAAGCTTTACTTTAGCTGTGAACCGTAGATTTAGTCGTAGTGCTGATCAACAACAAACAGCAGATTTTATTCCTATCGTAGTATGGGATAAATTAGCTGAAGTATGTGGCAACAATTTAGTAAAAGGCAGTCAAGTCTTGATTGAAGGTCGCATTCAGATTCGCAGTTATGATGCACAAGATGGAAGTAAACGCTATGTTACTGAAGTCATAGCCCAAGAACTTGAGTTTATGGGTTCTAGACCAACAAGTGCTCCAGCACCAACACAGCAATTCGGTGGTGCACAAATGCAGACTTCATCTCCAATGATGGGTGGAGCAGCAGCATCTTTCGGTTCTGAAGTACCCCCTGACGAAGAAATACCATTTTAAGGAGGGTAACAACATTGGTTAAACGCGATAGAAACAGAAGACCAAAAAGAAAAGTTTGTAGCTTCTGCGCTGATAAAATCGAACATATCGATTATAAAGACGTAGCAAAACTCCGTCGTTTCATTACAGAACGTGGTAAAATTTTACCTCGTCGTATTTCCGGTAACTGTGCTTGCCACCAACGTCAAGTAACAGTTGCAATTAAAAGAGCTCGTAACATCGCTCTTTTACCTTTCACAGCTGAATAATTTAGCGATAATTAAGCCGATATCAAATGATATCGGCTTTTTTGCATTTAAAAATAATTTTTTAACATATAACTGAAATCGTGTTGAGCGTAGTCTTGCCAAAATTGTTCATATGTTTCTGGTTTTTTTGTAGGCTTATGCAAGCGAGGGCTTTTTTCAATGGATTTTTGAAAATCTTTGGCAAAATAGATTAAATCTTCTTTAGCTTTAGTAAATAATGATTTGCCATTTTGCGTATTGATTAATAACATAGAAATACCTTTATCATCATCAATATCTTCGCTGTTTACATTATCAGAGAAGTAATTCCAAAAATCGCCAATAGTTAAATCGCTCACTCTATCTAAATTCGTATAAGCACAATTATAGCAGGAACTCCTGAGGAAATTTCCTTTTAAAAATCCTTTGATATATTCATTAGTATCTTTATAAGAAATATCTTTTTTGTTGTCATCAAATTTGGCGATTACTTGATAGCGACGCCAGCCTGGTTTTTCACGAAATTTAAAATCAATGACATTAGCATTATGTGTGGACTTTAAATGATTTAGATAATCTTTGAATATCTGTGGTGAAGGCACACCATGGCAAAGTAAATCAACTGTGAATAATTGACCTTCATAGCGTTTTTTGAGAAAAGCATATAGACCAGCAACTTGACAAGGTGTGCCGGAAAATAATACTTTTTCGCCTTGAAGTAATAATTTGCGAATATCCTTATATGTTGTTCCAATAAAACTCTGTACATATTTAGATCCGATTAATAAAGGATAATCTTCAATTTTATTGATGATGATATGTTTGGCTTTTAAATCATCAGTCAAAGTTGAGCCACAAACATAAAAATTTTGGGATAGTGCTTGTAGCATTAAAGCGGTAAATAATCCTCCAGAAGTTGCCTGTTGACGCTTTTTAGGATTTTTATGCCAGCAAGCATAGATTTCAGTTAAGTTTTCTTCATTATGTGGTTTGAAGTATACGGGGCAAGATTTATGGCATAATCCACAATTAATACATTTTTCGTTGTCGATTTGAGGTTGCCAAAAACCTTGCTTGTCGGTGATTACTTGTATTGCATTTTTAGGGCAGATATTTTGACAAGATAAACAACCAGTACAACTATTTTTTGAGCATAGCATAAGTAAAACCTCCTTGTTATACCAAAATAGCCAAGATAGATAATGACTATCTTGGCTATTTATGTACACACAATTTTTAGTTATCAACACGACAAATGTCTGCACCTAATCCACATAATTTTTCTACGAGATTATCGTATCCTCTATCAATATGATGAATATAAGATACTTCAGTTTCGCCATTAGCAACTAAACCAGCAAGTACCATGGCAGCTCCAGCACGTAAGTCTGTAGCTTTTACTTGACAACCATTTAATGAAGGAACACCTTCAACAATAGATGTGCGTCCATCAACTTTAATGCAAGCTCCCATGCGTTTTAATTCATCTACATGCATAAAACGATTTTCAAATACAGTCTCTGTAACAAGACCTGTACCATCAGCAATAGTGAGCATTGCCATAAATTGAGCTTGCATATCTGTAGGAAATCCTGGATATGGTAGAGTTTTTATATCGATAGCTTTGGGGCGCTTGTTACAGCTAACACGGATACCATCGATATCTTCTTCAATTTTAACTCCTGCTTCATTTAATTTTGCGATAACAGGTTTTAAATGTTCACTAATAGCATTTTCTATATAGATATCTCCGCCAGTCATGGCTACAGCCACCATATAGGTTCCAGCTTCAATTCGGTCAGGAATAATTGTATAGTTATGACCAATTAATTTTGGCACACCTGTAATTTTGATCACATTTGTACCAGCACCGCGAATTTTAGCTCCCATGATGTTTAAGAAATTAGCTAAATCGATAATTTCTGGTTCTTGAGCAGCATTTTCGAGTATAGTCTGACCTTCAGCCATACATGCTGCCATGATGATATTTTCTGTAGCACCGACACTTGGGAAATCAAGATAAATACTAGTTCCTTTTAGCCCATTTGGTGCAGTAGCACTGATAAAGCCGTGTCCGATTTCGATTTCAGCTCCAAGAGCTTCAAAACCTTTGAGGTGTAAATCGATAGGTCTAGTACCAATAGCACAGCCACCAGGCATGGAAATTTTAGCTTTTCCATAACGTGCTAATAGAGGTCCCATAATAACAAAGGAAGCTCTCATTTTACGTACTAAATCATATGGTGCATCAACTGTTTTTAAAACAGTACTATCAACAAACAATGTATGTTGTTGACGATTGAAATCAACTTTAGCACCAAGCTGACGCAGAACTTCAGCGATTGTGCAGACGTCGTTTAAATAAGGTACTTCGTCTAAAACACATGGCTTATCCTGGGCCAGAAGAGTTGCTGCAATAATAGGCAGTACAGCGTTTTTTGCACCGCTAATTTTTACACGACCATGCAATTCATGACCGCCATGTATAATCAACTTTTCCAATTTTCATCCTCCACAAGACTTATATCTTTATTATTTTATCATTTACCTTTATGTATAGCAATAAGAAATTATATATATTATCTATAGACAAAGTGATTTAGAGTAAAAATAAAAAAGCTCTATTAATTTTTTGATAACTAATAGAGCTTTTAGATATATTTTATTTTTTAGCTACTTTTTGGCTATAAACGATAATTGCTCCGATAAAGAGAACAGGTAGAATATAATTCATATATTCAGTTAAAGATAACAAGAAATTACCAATGATTTTATCATGAAGTATCATACTAGCAGAAGTATAAGCTAAGATAGCAGAGCCAAGAGTGATGAGGATAGGTAATCTATCCATTAAGTTGGAAATGATTTGGCTACCCCATACAACGATAGGAATACTAATAGCTAAACCTAATAATACAAGCACCATATCACCATGAGCAACACCAGCGATAGCCAATACATTATCTATGCCCATAGCAGCATCAGCAATGATAATTGTTTTGATAGCAGTGGCAAAACCAGTAGAAGCACTAAGAGAATTTGTATCTTCAAGATTGTGTTTTTCCGGTTTTAACAATTTGAAAGCTATTGGCAATAAGATAAGACCGCCGATTGCTTGTAGAAAAGGAATTGTTAATAAATATGTTGCAATTAAAGTCATGATAGCACGAATTACTACAGCACCGGCAGTACCAATATAAATGGCACGTTTACGCATGTTTTCTGGTAATTTACGAGAAGCCATAGCAATGACTACAGCGTTATCACCAGCTAATACTAAATCAAGTAAAATAATAGAACCTAAAGCTAATAAAAATTGAGTAGATAAGATTTCCATAAATTGCTCCTTCCATTAAAAGTCTTTTGAATACAAAAAAAGACTTTTAATACACACATGAATTATATGCGTATTAAAAGTCTCACTTATCGAAAATAATCGACGTTATTGCCAGAAGCGATTGCTACAGTGATTGTTGACAATAACACAAGGAAGTTACTCCCTTTTAATATCGTTATTATTATAATAGATAAATATAAAATCTGTCAATGAGAATAGAAATAATTTATTTTAAAAAGTAATGATTATTTATTTGATGATAATTTTAAACATTCATCAATTACTTCTTGCATTTCTGGTGGTATGAATTTGTTTTTATGATAAACAATATTAAATTGACGTTTAAATACAAGTTCAGGCATAGTAAAAGTTTTTAATTTGCCTTCTTTTAATTCATCTTTGATAGCTTCAGTGGAGATTACAGAAACACCTAAACCGCTGATGACAGCTTTTTTTATAGCTTCCATGCTATTGTAAATACCAGCAGTTTGATAATAAATATTATGTCTGTGCATTACTTGTTCAAATAATTCACGAGTTCCACTGCCTGTTTCACGAACGAAAAATCTTAGTTTGGTTAAATCTTCAAGAGTGATTTCTTTATCAGCTAATGGGTGATTTTGTCCAATGATGAAGACTAATTCATCATTCATAAAAGGTTTAGTAATCAAGTATTCAGAATGGATTTCACCTTCAACTAAAGCTAAATCTAAGCTATCATTTAAAAGCATTTCTTCAAGCTCAGAGGTGTTATGAATTTCTGAAAAGATTTCTTTGCCAGAACCATTATGGGAAATATGCTGAATTAAATCAATGAGAAAATTACTACCGATAGTGATACTAGCACCAATGCGAAGATGATATACTTCATTGAATGCACGCATAGCTTGTTCTGTTTGAGCGTTCAGATTGATCAAATTGCGAGAATAACGTAATAATCTACGACCTGCCTCTGTAATAAAAATGCGACGACCTAAACGTTCAAATAGAAGTGTTTGATAATGTGCTTCTAATTCTTGAATAACTTGACTAACAGATGGTTGAGTCATATGAAGTTTTTTGGCAGCAGCAGTAATACCATTTTCTTCACAAACTTTAATAAATATAGCTAAATGTCTAAGTGTCATTATTACTCCTCTTTGTATTTATAAAATCTAAAATTAAAAATGTTTCACGTGAAACATTTTATTTATCTACTTGAATACCAGCTCCAGGTCCATCAGTAGCTATGGCAACGCCTGCTTCAGCAAATGTCTTCATATCTTTCATCATTTGAAGTGATGCGTCAATTAATTTCATGCCCAAGCTACAGATACAACCACCGCCTGTAGTTATATTTAAGTCTAAATAATCAGGACATACAAACATTAGATAAGGATTGATAGCAGGAGCTAAAACTAAAGCGTATTTTAAAGCGATAGTGGATACTAAATCATCAGATAATATCAATATGCCATTGCTAGCAGCACCTATGGCGATACCTGCCATAAAAGCGATTTGTTGTAAATCTTCTGTAGGTGTTAAGGAAAGAAAACCGCGTTTACCGTAACGTAAATCACCATTAGGTAGACATAATTGTTGTTGAATATTTAAGCTAAATGTACCACAAATTTCTTTAGGATGAGTTTCACAGCAAGCTATGCCTAAAACTTCAACATTTTTGATTTTAGAGCCATAACTTATACCTTGTAAAAGACTGAAGGATAATGTCTTTTCTGTGAGATTGGATTGTGGAATAGCAGTGAAATGATAATCTGCATTAGCATGATGAGCAAATGATTGAGTGAGTCGATGTTGTACGATACTACAGCTTTTTTCAGATGTTAAAACAATGATTTTTTTGCGTACAGATGTAGGTTTTACTTTTTTTACAATACCAGATATATGTTCAGCTATTTCTTCTAATCTACCTAAACTATAAATAGGTTTAGTCAGATTATCAATGCGAAATCTACATTGTTTTTGGATATCCGCGTCTAAAGCTGGAATATTGCGAGTGCGTTTTAATAATGTGGTCTTTGTATTTAAATCTGCTTGAGGAATGTTAGGGCGGATTAATTTGTCTGTTTCAGCAAGTGCTGCTTGATATACAGATTGATAAGCTTCAATAGCACAGTCTAAGATATTAACAGCGATAGATGAGCCTGTAGCTTCGCCTAAGCGGAATTGTAAGTCCATGTATGGAGATAGATTTAATTTCTTTAAAATAGCGTTATGAGCTGGTTCAGCAGCTAAATGAGATGCCATGAGATAATTTGTTATTTCAGGGCAAATAGCTTGAGCGACTAAAGCAGCTGAGCCTGTATTAAAGCCATCTAAAACGACAAAGCAACGATTAGCGGCAGCACCTAATATTATGCCTGTGATACAAGCAAGTTCAAAGCCACCTAATTTACTAATGACATCAATACCATCATTAGGGTCAGGTTTATTTACTTTTAAAGCTTGTTTTACTACTTCAATTTTAATGGCAAGTCGTTCATCAGAAATATTAGTTCCTCTACCTGTTGCTTGTTTAGGTGTTAGATTACAAAGACAAGCTACCATAGCAGCACTTGATGTAGTGTTAGCGATGCCCATTTCTCCAGGCAAGAAACAGCGATATCCTTGTTTAGCATATTCATTTACAAGTTCTATACCAGTTTCAATGGCACGGATTGCTTGTTCATGAGTCATTGCAGGGCCTTTAGCACAGTTTTGTGTGCCATGAGCGATTTTGCGGTCGATTAATCCAGGAATATCATCGACAGGAGCTTTGATACCCATATCTACAACTATCATATCAGAACCACAAAAATTAGACATGCAATTGGCTACAGCACCTTTAGAAACAAGGTAATTTTTAGTCATATGTGCTGTTGTTTCTTGAGGATAAGCGCTGACATTCATTTCAGCAACACCATGGTCGCCACAAGTTATGATAGTGAATTTTTTAGGAATTTCAGGGTGAATTTGACCTGTGATACCTACATAGCGCAATAATAGATTTTTTAACTCACCAAGACCATCTGCATTTGTCATGGTTTGAGCTAATTTATTTTCAACAAATTTAATCGCTCTTTGATCTGGTGGTAAGATTTTTTTTATAGTTTGATTAAGCAAGGACATTATTGTTCTCCTTTGTTACTTGTTTAAGGCTTAAGCCAATGCGATTGCGTTTAGCATCTACACTGATGACTAAAACATTTAAAATATCACCAACAGATACAACATCTAATGGGTGTTTTACATGTTTATTGCTTAATTCAGAGATATGAATAAGACCAGCAGTCTTGATACCAATGTCAACAAAAACACCGAAATCAGTGATATTACGAACTGTACCACGCATGATAGTACCCACTTTGATATCTTCTAATTTGATGATATTTTGGCGTGTAAGTGGTGCTGGTAAATCTTCACGTGGGTCGCGGCCTGGTTTTGTTAGAGCATCTAAGATATCTTTAACAGTAAAAACGCCAGCATTTAATTTAGTAGCTAATTTATCTATATCTACTAATTTGATTTTAGCTTTAAGTAAATCTAATTTATTTTTATCGGTTAAATCTTCAAGGGAAAATCCTAATTCAGCTAATATTTGCTCAGCAAGAGGATATGATTCAGGATGTACAGGCGTATTATCAAGTGGGCAAGTAGCACCATTGATGCGCAAAAATCCTGCACATTGAGTATAAGCTGTAGGTCCAAGACGAGAAACTTTTAATAGTTCTTTACGTGAAGTAAATATGCCATGTTCATCACGATATTTAATGATATTTTTAGCTACAGTAGCATTGATACCAGCAATATGTTTTAAAAGAGCAGCGGAAGCTGTATTTAGTTCTACACCTACATGGTTAACAGCAGCTTCAATAACAGCATCTAAAGTATTAGCTAATTCTTTTTGATTGACATCATGTTGATATTGACCGACGCCAATAGCTTTAGGTTCAATCTTTACAAGTTCCGCTAATGGGTCTTGAATACGACGAGCGATAGAGATAGCGCCACGAATAGTTACATCATATTCAGGTAATTCTTCTACAGCTAATTTGGAAGCAGAATAAACAGATGCGCCTGCTTCGTTAGTGATTAAATAATGAACAGGTAATTTATGTTCATTGATTAAATTAGCTACGAATTCTTCTGTTTCATAAGAAGCAGTACCATTGCCGATAGAGATTAAATTTACTTTATATTTTTGAATATAGTCTAATAATTTCTGTGCAGATTTTGCTTTAGCGTCATCACTCATAGTGATATATAATACACCATGGTCTAAAACTTGTCCTGTAGCATCGACAATTGCCATTTTACAACCTGTACGATATCCAGGGTCAAGTCCCATTACAGTATAGCCAGCTAGTGGTGCTTGTAAGAGCAATTGTTTGAGATTGGAAGCAAATACATGGATTGCTTGAGTCTGAGCTGTTTCCGTAAGCTGATTGCGAATTTCTCTTTCAAGTGCAGGGAAGATTAGACGTTTATAGGCATCAATGATTGCATTTGTAAGAAATTCTTTGTATGGACTATTTTGTTTTAAGATAAATTTAGTGATGATAGCAATATCTTTATCTATATCACTGATTAATTTTACTTTTAAAATATCTTTACTTTCACCGCGATTGATAGCTAAAATGCGATGTGATGGTAGATGTTTAATTGGTTCTGTATAATCTTCGTACATGAGAAAAGCTTCATCACTGTCAGCTTCTTTATCTCTAGTAATGCTCAATGAAGAAGTTTGCCAGAGGTGTTGGCGAAGTTTAGCACGAATATCCGCACTATCAGAAATAGTTTCGGCAATGATGTCAGAAGCGCCAGCGAGTGCTTCATCGCTAGAAGTTACTTCATCATTTAAATATTTCAAGGCGATGTCTTCAAGTTTTTCAGAGCTATCTTCTTGTTTCAAGATAAATTGAGCGAGTGGCTCTAAACCTTTTTCTTTAGCAATCATAGCACGAGTGCGTTTTTTCTGTTTATATGGTAGATATATGTCTTCAAGTTCTTGAAGTTTTTCTACTTTATCTATAGCCAAGGAGAGTTCAGGAGTCATTTTTCCTTGTTCTTCAATGCTATTTTTTATTTCATTTTGACGTTTAATTAAATTACGTACATAAATAAGCTTATCGTTTAAATCACGAAGTTGTTCATCCTTCATATCGCCAGTTGCTTCTTTACGATAACGTGCGATAAAAGGAATTGTATTACCTTCGTCTATGAGCTTTATAGCAGCATTTATTTGACTTGTTTTTAGTTTAAGTAGATTTGCTAGATAAGCTGTGATATTTTGTTCAAGCATAAAAAGTCTCCTTAATAAATGTTATTAGTAATTATATCATATAATATGAAAAAAAAGTTATAGATAAAAGCTCAAGAGTCAAACTCAATCTTAATTGACGAGGTTTTATCGCTGTGATAGAATTAACGCCATAGCAAAAAGCTTTTAGATATTACATAAAATTTATAATAATAGTGGGAGAATAAGAAAATATGCCTATAAAAATACCAAGTACATTACCAGCTTCACAAATACTAGAGAGCGAAAATATTTTCGTGATGGATACCGAAAGAGCTTATACACAAGATATTCGTCCCCTCAAGATTTTAATTTTAAATTTAATGCCTAATAAAACTGTTACAGAAACGCAATTATTAAGACTTTTAGGTAATACACCGCTACAGATTGAAGTAGATTTTATTTACACAGAGTCTTATTTACCAAAACATACATCAATACAGTATTTATCTCAATTTTATGGTACTTTTGAAGATGTAAAAGATAAATATTATGATGGTTTTATCATTACAGGTGCACCTGTTGAACGTATGGAATATGAAGAAGTAGCATATTGGAAAGAAGTATGTGAAATTATGGATTGGAGCAGAAAACATGCTTGGTCTACTTTCCATATTTGTTGGGGTGCTTTTGCAGGACTTTATCATCATTATGGTATAAAAAAATATTATGAATCTAAAAAAGTATTTGGTGTATATAAACATCATTTAAATGTAAAACATGAAAAATTATTCCGTGGTTTTGATGATGAATTCTATGTACCACATTCTCGTCATATCGGTATGAAAAGAGAAGATATTGAAAAAGTAAAAGATTTAACTATCATGGCAGAAGGCGATGCAGGAGTTTATATTGTTGCTAATTTGAAAGATAATGAATTTTTCATTACAGGTCATGCAGAATATGATCCATATAGCTTGAAAAGCGAATATGATAGAGATATAAAAGCTGGTATGGATATGCATATTCCTATCAATTATTATCCTGATGATGATCCAACAAAAGAGCCGATTGTAAGATGGAGAAGTGTAGCTAACTTATTATTTAATAACTGGCTTAACTATTATGTATATCAGGAAACTCCATATGATATTGATACACTTAAACAAAATCCTAGACGTAAATAAATTAGATAAAGAGAGAAGCGTTTATTTTTATGTGTTTAAAAAAGATAGCTATAATTTTTAGCTTATGTTTATTGATTTGCAATATAGCTTTGGCAAAGACCTTGCCTAACCCTGATACAAGTGCAGTGTCAGCTTGTTTAATAGATGCTGATGATAATGGTGTATTATATGGTAAAGATGAAGATAAAATAATGCATCCTGCTAGTACCACAAAAATAATGACAGCCATTTTAGCTTTAGAAAGTGGCAAATTAGACGAGCCATTAGTGATAACGCCAGAAGCAGTGAATACAGAGCCTTCTTCTTTGGGTTTAAGATTAGGCGATAAAATAACTTTAAGAGAAGCTTTGACTGGTATGATGATAGTATCTGGCAATGATGCAGCCGTAGCTGTAGCGCAAACAGTAGCGGGAAGTGTACCAGCATTTGCTAAAATGATGAATGACAAAGCAAAAGAACTAGGGGCAGTAAATACGCATTTTCTAAATCCTCATGGACTTACAGCTCAAGGTCATTATTCTACTGCTCATGATATGGCAATTATTGCAAGTTATGCTATGAAAAAGCCTGAATTTAGAGAAATAGTAAGTAAAAAAGCATATAATATGAAATATATGGATGGTCATACTGAATATGTAACTACTACAAATCGCTTTTTAAAAAGTGGTTTTGAAGGTGCTAATGGCATAAAGACAGGTTTTACAAATGCAGCAGGAGATTGCTTAGTAGCTTCAGCTACACGTGGGCAAAAAACTTTGATTGCAGTATTTTACAATGATGATTATCGTTGGGACGATGCACCAGTTTGGCTTGAATTTGGCTTTAGCTTCTATGACCCTAGTGAATTGCAAGATAAAACTGTAGTGAATAAACAAAATGTAATTAAATTAAATAAAATTACAGAACAAAGAATAAAACACAGTAGAGAAACAAATAAAAATTTAGCAGCTTTAGATGCTGCAATTGTCAACAAAGCTAAAAGCTTAAATAATAAAACAACAGATGTAGCAGATACAGCACAACAAACAAAAGCAAAAGATGTAGATGTAGCTGAAAATACAAAAGTAGAAGTATCTAGTGATGTAGACAATAATATAAGTAATGATGAGTATAAAGAAAATAATAGTAGTGAAGAAAATGTCGAAGTTGTTTCTGATGTAACAACAGATATGAATACAACTGAGATAACAACATCAGAAGAATTAAACCCATCATTAGAAAAGTATGTATATTGATAAAAAACTCTTTGTTAAATATTAAAATCAATATTTAACAAAGAGTTTTTATTTTTAGGTAAGAAAGACAAAGCCTCCAGTTTTGATATGTACTATCTTTACTGAACAAAACCAGTAAGAAGAGTGTACATCAAAACTGGGGGCTTTATTTTTAAGGTGTTACTAAATGAACATTATTATGTTTGAAATAATCGTTGTATTTTGAGGAGAATTTATTATCGGAGATGATATAGTCCATATCTTTTAATTTAGCAAAAGTAACTAAGGAAACTTGGTCTATTTTTGTAGAATCTACTAATAAAATTTTAGTTTTACTGTTACTTGTAAGATATTTTTTTATATCTCCTTCCATTGGAGATGCATTTGTAGCACCATTTTCAATAGAAATACCTGTAGCAGCCAAAAAGCATTTTGAGATATTAAATCCTTCTAAAAATTGGAGAACACTTGCTCCAACAAAGGCATTAGATGGGCGATAAAGAGTGCCACCAGTAGCAATTATATTCATTTGTGGATAATGAAAAGCTTCATTAATTACATAAACATTAGCTGTTAAAATGGTAAGATTTTTCTTTTCTGCTAAATATGGAATCATATGCATTGTAGTAGTTCCAGAATCAATGTAAATAATGTCGTTATCGTCTACAAGATTTGCAGCTAATTTAGCTAGCTGTTTCTTTTTCGTCTTATTTTTTATTTCGCGAGCAGCAAATGGTTCTGGAATATTAGTTTGATTTCGCATAATGCCACCATAGACTTTTTTGATGGTACCACGCTTTTCTAATTCAGCAATATCTCTACGAATTGTATTTTTGGATACATTAAAGATTTCACATAAGTGGTTAATAGATAAAGTATTTTGTTCCTCTAAGAGGTTTTCAATATCATTCAAACGAGTTGCTTTCATCTTATACACCGCCTAATTATAATATTATCAAAAAATATGGTTTCAAATGGGTAAATTTTGGTTAATTTAATCATTTTTTATAATTATATTATTATTATTTGTTTTTTTCAAGATATTTATAACACAAAGATTTTATCGATTTTATAAGAGTTATATATTCTATAAGTTACTCAAATATATAAAAAATATATATTAAATCTATTGACAAAATTACAAAAATGTATTAACTTATAATCAAAAGATAATCATAAAATAATCATAAAATTAATATTTTGTATCCGGATTATATGGCTGGATTTTAATAATTAAGGAGTTGAATAGACATGGGCGTGTTTTTAGTTCCATCAAAAATCTTATCTGGTGTAGGTGCAATCAATGAATTAGGTGCTAATATTAAAGGAAAAGGAAATAAAGCATTAATTGTTACTGATAAATTTATGGTACAATTTGGTAATGTTGCAAAAGTTACCAATGCTCTTGATGCATGTAATATTGAATATGTAGTATATGATGGTATTAGTGGAGAACCAACAGATAAAATGGTAGCTGAAGGTGTAAAACTTTATCAAGAAAATGAATGCGATTTCTTGATTGGTTTAGGCGGCGGTAGCCCAATGGATAGTGCTAAGGCTATTGGTGTAATGGTAGCTAGTGATGCTAAAAAAATCAGTGATTTTATGCATAAATCAATAACTGTTAACGTACCATATTTAGTAGCTATTCCAACTACAGCAGGTACAGGTTCAGAAGCTACTCAATTTACAATTATTGCTGATACAGAAAATAATGTAAAAATGCTTTTAGCAGGTCCATCTGTATTACCAGCATTAGCAGTAGTTGATCCAGCATTTACAATGACAGCTCCTCCATCTGTTACAGCTGCAACAGGTGTTGATGCTCTTTGTCATGCAGTAGAAGCTTATACATCTAGAAAAGCACAACCACTTTCTGATACATTTGCATTATCTGCTATCAAAAAAATTCATAAAAATTTACCTATTTGTTTTGCTGATGGTAAAAATGAACAAGCTAGAATGCAGATGGCACTTGGTGCAACTGAAGCTGGCATAGCATTTAATAACTCTTCTGTAACAATTGTTCATGGAATGAGTCGTCCAATTGGAGCATTATTCCATATTGCTCATGGTGTATCCAATGCAGTATTATTACCAGCTTGTATGGAATTTGCTATTCAAGAAAATACAGCAAGATTTGCTGAAATTGCACGTATTATGGAAGTAGCAACAGATGAAACTGATGATATGACAGCAGCTAAAGCTTTTGTAGCTGAAGTGACACGTTTCTGTAAAGAATTAAATATTCCTTCTGTTGAAGAAATTTTAAATAAAAATGGATTTACAAAAGATGATTTCTTAGCTCAATTAGACAAAATGGCTACAGATGCATTAGATAGTGGTAGCCCTGCAAATACAATGAGACAACCAACTAAAGAAGAAATCATTGAAATCTACAAAAAATTGTTTTAATTGATATATAATTAAGGAGTAAAAACTATGGCATTAGCTAAATTAAGTGAGCTTTTGAGCTCTGTAAAAGATAATAGTTATGCAATTGGTTCATTTAATGTTTCAAATATGGAAATGGCAATGGGAGCAATAAAAGCAGCAGAAAAAATGCAAGCTCCTATTATTATTCAGATTGCAGAAGGAAGACTTAGATATTCTCCATTAGAAATTTTAGGGCCAATCATGATGGCAGCAGCAAAAAATACAACTGTGCCAATCGCCGTACATTTAGATCATGGTGGAACTATGGAAACAATAAAATTAGCTCTTGAATTGGGCTTTACATCTGTAATGTTTGATGGTTCTAAATATCCTCTTGAAGAAAATATCGCACGCACAAAAGAAGTAATTGCTTTGGCAAAATCCTATGGTGCTGATGTAGAAGCAGAAATTGGACGTGTAGGTGGAGCAGAAGGCGATTATAAAGCAGTAGATATTGCACTTACTAGTGTAGAAGAAGCAAAATGCTTTGCAGAAGAAACAAAAGTAGATGCTTTAGCTGTAGCTATTGGTACTGCTCATGGTAATTATAAAGAAACACCAAAATTGCGTATTGATAGATTAAAAGAAATTGCAGATGAAGTTAGTTGTCCACTAGTATTACATGGTGGTACAGGTCTTACAGAACAAGATTTTAAAAACTGTATTGCAGGTGGTATCAAAAAGATAAATATAGCGACTGCTTCTTATGATAGTGTAGCTAAACGTTTTAAAGAAGTGGCAAAAGAAGATCCAGATGCAAATTATTTTACATTTAGTGATGCTGCTGTAAATGCTACTTGTGAAAATATTATGAGACATATGGAAATATTTGGCTTGAAAAATAAATTATAATTCGGCAAATATATAGATTAAGGAGAGAATAACATGGCTTTAATAGAATTTGATCAAAATAAACCAATGGATATAGTTTTAATTGGTAGAGCTGCTATTGATTTTAACCCAAATGAAATACATCGTACTTTAGATAAAGTAAGAACTTTCACTATGTATGTAGGAGGTAGCCCTGCAAATATTGCTGTAGGTGTTAATAAACTTGGTAAAAAAGTAGGATTTATTGGTGCTGTATCTGATGATCAATTTGGTGATTTCATCATTAATTTCTTCAATGATAGAGGTATTGATACAACTCAGATCGTAAGAGCTAAAAATGGTGAAAAACTTGGTCTTACTTTCACTGAAATTAAAAGTCCAACAGAAAGCAGTATTTTGATGTATAGAAATATGGCTGCTGATTTTGTAATTACTCCAGAAGATGTGTCTGAAGAATATATTGCACAAAGCAAAATCTTATTAGTATCTGGTACAGCTCTTGCAGCAAGCCCATCTCGTGAAGCTTGTCTTATGGCAATTAATTATGCTAAAAAGCATGGTACAAAAGTTATTTTTGATATTGACTATCGTGAATACAACTGGAGAAGTAAAGCAGATATTGCTGTTTACTATTCTTTAGTTGGACGCATGAGCGATGTTATTATTGGCTCTCGTGAAGAATTTAATTTAACTGAATATTTACCAGAAGAAAATGATGTAGCAGATTATGAAATAGCAGAAAAATATTTAAATTATGGTAATCAAATTGTTATTATTAAACATGGTAAAAAAGGTTCTGTAGCTTATGGCGCAGATAAAGAAGCTTTTAAAGTTGATTCTTATAAAATTAAACTTTTAAAATCCTTTGGTGGTGGAGATGCTTATGCTTCTGCATTTATCTATGGTCTTTTAGAAGGTTGGAGCTTAGCAGATTCTCTTCGTCATGGTACAGCACATGCAGCTATGGTTGTTGCTAGTCATAGCTGTTCTGAAGCAATGCAAGATGCACCAGCTATTGATGCTTTTATTCAAGAACATGCAGCTGAACAAGTTATTACTCCTGTTGAATGGAAGGTAGTGTTATAATGGCTGAAGCAAAATTTGGTAAAATGGGTGCACAATTAAAACATGGTTATAATAGTGCGACTATTTGTGAAAGCAATATGATGATGGATATTGGTATTCAAGTTATGAGTGCTGGTGAAAAACTTACTTTTAACGAACAAGCAAAAGAAGTTGCCTATGTAATTTTAACTGGTGAAGTAAAAATATCTTGGGAAAATAATACAGAAGTAATGAAACGTACTTCTTTATTTGATGAAAATCCTTCTTGTTTGCATGTACCATTAGCTACAGAAGTTACTATAGAAGCTGTAGTAGATTCTGAGGTTTTAATCCAAAAAACAGAAAATGATACAAAATTTGCTCCTAAATTCTATCATCCAAAAGATGTACAAGCTGATGTCTTCGGTGGAGGTGTATGGAGCGGTACAGCAACAAGAACTGTTCGTACAATTTTTGATTATGAAAATGCGCCATATTCTAATATGGTAAATGGTGAAGTTATCAATAGCCCAGGTCGTTGGTCTAGTTATATACCACATTTTCATCCACAGCCAGAAGTATATGTATATAAATTTGACCGTCCACAAGGTTTTGGTGCAGCTTTTATTGGTGAAGATACCTTCCGTACAGAAACTAATGCATATGTAGCAATTCCTGGTGGTGATATACATCCACAGGTAACAGCTCCAGGTTATGCTATGTGGTATAGCTGGATGATAAGACATCTTCCAGATGATCCTTGGGCCAAAACTCGTATTGTATGTGAAGAACATGCTTGGCTTGAAGAAGATGGAGCAGAAGCAAAAATTTGGGATCCTCTAAAGAAATAAAATAAATTAAAAATAGAAAAATGGAAAAGCTATAATTTTGAATTATCAAGATTATAGCTTTTTTTGTTTTTAAAAATGTTTAAAAATATAAAATATTATTAAAAAGATAATATAAACCTATTTTTTAGTTAATATTATATCTATAGTGTTCTTTTATTATATGCTATAGTATTAATTGTAAAGGCAAGGTAGAAAACGAAATTTTATGTACATAAAGATAAATATTGCCCGTAGAAGCAAAATAGATATTGCAATCGGAAAAGAAAGGATTAGATAATAATGGCAAATACAGTTCGTCTTACAGTAGCACAAGCTTTAGTAAAATTTTTAAATAATCAATACATTGAATTTGATGGTAAACAAAATAAAATGTTTAAAGGTATCTTCACTATTTTTGGTCATGGTAATGTTGTTGGTCTTGGTGAAGCTTTAGAAAATGATCCAGGTGATTTAATTGTACATCAAGGTCGTAATGAACAAGGTATGGCTCATGCAGCAATGGGTTATGCAAAACAAAAAAGAAGAAAACAAATTTATGCATGTACTTCTTCTGTAGGACCTGGTGCAGCAAATATGGTAACAGCAGCAGCAACTGCAACTGCTAACTGCATACCAGTATTATTTTTACCTGGTGATGTATATGCAACTCGTCAGCCAGATCCAGTTCTTCAACAAATGGAACAACCACATGATTTATCTATTAGTACAAATGATGCTTTTCGTGCTGTATCTAAATATTGGGATAGAGTTACTCGTCCTGAACAGTTGATGAGTGCATGTATCAATGCAATGCGTGTATTGACTGATCCAGCTGATACTGGTGCAGTAACAATTGCACTTCCTCAAGATGTTGAAGGTGAAGCATATGATTATCCAGAATACTTCTTCCAGAAACGTGTTCATCGCATTGACCGCCGTCCTGCAACAAAAGCTATGGTTGAAGATGCAATTAAATTAATCACTGCTAAGAAAAAACCAATGCTCATTTGTGGTGGTGGTGTAAAATATTCTGAAGCTTGGGATACATTTAGAGAATTTGCTCATAAATATAATATTCCATTTGGCGAAACACAAGCAGGTAAAGGGGTTATCGTTTGGGATGATCCAATGAATTTAAATGGTCTTGGTGAAACAGGTTGTATAGCTGCTAATGAAATTGCTAAAGAAGCTGACCTTGTAATCGGTGTTGGTACTAGATATACAGACTTTACAACATCTTCTAAATGGATTTTCCAAAATCCAGAAGTTTCTTTCTTAAATATCAATGTTTCTGAATTCCATGCATATAAATTAGATGGTGTACAGGTTGTAGCTGATGCTAAAGTAGCACTTGAAGCTATTGATGCTGAACTTGAAAAAACTGGCTGGAAATCTTCCTATACTACAGAAATTGCTGCTGCTAAAGCAAAATATGTAGCAGAAACAGATCGTTTATACAACTTAGAATATACAGGTAAAGATTTTGTTCCAGAAATTGATGATGCTTTAGATACAGATAAAGTATATGAAGAATTCCACAATATTACAGGTTCCTATCTAACTCAAAGCCGTGCATTTGGTATTATTAATCAATTTGTTGCTAAAAATGGTGGCGTTGTAGTAGGTGCATCTGGTTCTTTACCAGGAGATTTACAAAGAGGTTGGCGTGTATATAACCCTAATACTTACCATGTTGAATATGGTTTCTCTTGTATGGGTTATGAAGTAAATGCTTCTTTAGGTGTAAAAATGGCTGAACCTGATAAAGAAGTATATACTATGGTTGGCGATGGTGCATACATGATGCTTCATTCTGAACTTCCTACGTCTATTCAAGAACATAAAAAGATTAATGTTATGTTATTTGATAATATGACATTTGGTTGTATTAATAATCTTGAAATTGAACATGGTATGGGTAGCTTTGGTACAGAATTCCGTTTCAGAAATGAAAAAACTGGTAAATTAGATGGTGGCTTTGTACCAGTAGATTTTGCGATGAATGCAGCTTCTTATGGTTGCAAAACTTATAAAGCAACAACTGTAGAAGAATTAAAAGCAGCTTTAGAAGATGCTGAAAAACAAACAGTATCTACATTAATAGATATCAAAGTATTACCAAAAACAATGCTTCATGGTTATGGTCATTGGTGGCGTGTAGGTCAGCCTCAAGTTTCTAAGAGTGAAACTGTTCGTAAGGCATATGAAGCACTTAAAGTAGAACTTGCAAAAGCTAGACAATATTAATTGAAATATTAAAATGAATAAAAGTCCCATAATTTTATGGGACTTTTTTAGTATAATTTATTGGAGTGTAATAAAAATGAAAGTAGTAGCATTTAATGGTAGCCCTAGAAAAGGCGGTAATTGTGAACAAGCGTTAAATTTTATGGGAGAAGTATTTAATAACAATGGTATAGATTTTGAAATTGTACAAGTTGGTAATAAAATGATAAGAGGATGTTTAGCTTGTTATCATTGTTTACAGACTGGCAGTAGTTATTGTGTGCAAAAAGATGATGTTAATGAATGGATTGATAAAATGGTAGAAGCTGATGGTATAATCTTAGCATCTCCAGTTTATTATGGTAGTATATCAGGTACAATGAAATGCTTTTTAGATCGAGCTTTTTTAGCTGCTGGTCATAAACTTCATCATAAAGTAGGAGCATCTATAGTAACTGCTCGTCGTTCTGGAGCATTAGAAACATTTCAGCAATTAAATGCTTATCTTAATACCATGGAAATGATAATGCCAACAGCAGATTATTGGAATAATCTTCATGGATTAGATGTAGGAGAAATAAATCAAGATATTGAAGGCATTGAAGTTGTACAAAAATTAGCTCGCAATATGGCTTGGATAATGAAAGTAATAGAAGCAAGTAAAGGCAAAATTGATCCACCAGAAACAAAACCACGTACTATGACTAATTTTATACGTTAGAAGTAAAAAAGAGTCTTGTTATCAAGGCTCTTTTTTTGCTAAACTAGAGAAAAGAATAAATATGTATTTTGAGGAGTAAAGTTGTATGACAAAAACAGCAAGACAATTACAAGAAGAAGGATTATTATACGATGTTTTTGAACAAGAATTAACTGATATAAAAGATAGAACATATGGTTTAGTCAGTGAATTGAGTAGAGCTAGTCATTTTGATATGGAATATGTAATGTCTTTAGTAAGAAAAATAGTAGCGAAAATAGGTCAAGATAGTTATATTGTGCCACCATTTCGTTGTGATTATGGTGACCATGTATTTATTGGCAATAACACATATATAAATTATAATTGTTGCTTTTTAGACTCAGCAAAAGTTACGATTGGCGATTATGTATATATGGGGCCAAATTGTAATATTTTCACACCATGTCATCCTATTCATCATGAATTACGTAAGGAAAAAGTAACTGAATACGCACTTCCTGTAACAGTAGGTTCACATAGCTGGATAGGTGGAGATGTAGTCATCACTCCAGGTGTTACTATTGGTGAAAATTGCGTCATTGGTGCAGGTTCTGTAGTAACAAAAGATATTCCAGATAATTCAATTGCGGTAGGTAATCCTTGTAAAGTAATTAGACAGATAAATGATAAAGATAGAGAATATATAAATAGTTTGATTTTAAATGATGATACAAAAGATAGCAAATATAAACAAGAACATGGTTATGTTTATAGTGCAAAAGATGAAGCTATTTTTAATATAGTGAAAGATACAGTTCATTATGTAGAGATTTTAAACAAATTATCTAATAGTGAAATTCAGCGTCGTAGAGATTTCTTAAGAACTTTTGTGGCAAAATTAGATGAAGGTGCTATGATTAATAGTCCATTTTATATGGAATTTGCAAATCATTTAGAAATGGGTGTAAATAGCTTTATCAATTATGACTGTATCATGCTTAATAATGCGATGGTAAAATTGGGTGATAATGTATTAGTTGGGCCAAAAGTAAGTTTCTATACAGCTATGCATCCAATTGACGCTAAACAACGTGAACAATGGCTTGTATATGCTAAGCCAATAACTGTTGAAGATAATGTATGGATTGGTGGTTCAGCTACTATTTTAGGTGGTGTAACTATTGGTAAAAACGCCATTGTAGGTGCTGGTGCAGTAGTAACAAAAGACGTTGAGCCAAATACAATAGTAGTGGGTAATCCTGCTAGAGTTTTGCGTAAAATTACAGCAGAAGATAGTAAGAAATATCAAGAAGAATTAGCAAAACAAAAAGATATAAATAAAAGTGAATTTGATAAGATGATGGCTGGTCAATGGTATAATGCAATGGATTATTCTATGTTGAAATTGCGTCAAGAAAATAATAAAAAGACAGAAGCATATAGCAGAATAACTATAAATACTTTGTCTTATAAAGATAGAATGGCAAAAGCTATTGTTAAAGAATTTGGTGACAATGCTAATATCATACCACCATTTACTTGTGATTATGGTTGTAATGTCAAAGTAGGAGATAATACAGTTATCAATCATAGTGGTGTATTTTTGGATACGAATGAAATCAATATTGGCAAACATGCTTTAATTGGGCCAAAATCTGGTCTTTATGGAGCTATACATCCTTTTGATGTAGAAGCTAGAAATGAAGGTATTGAAAAAGCAAAGACAATTAATATCGGTGATGGTGCTTGGCTTGGTGGTAAAGTAACAGTAGTGCCAGGTGTAAGCATTGGCAAACATTCAGTGATTGGTGCTGGTGCAGTAGTAACAAAAGATATACCAGATGATGTAGTAGCAGTAGGTAATCCTTGTCGAGTGATTAGAAAAATTACAGAAGATGACAAAATAAATCCAATCTGTAAAAAATAAATAGATAATAAAAAAGCCTTAAGAATTTTTCTTAAGGCTTTTATTGTTTCACGTGAAACATTTGATGATTTTTTGACTATGAGTTGTTATATATACTCCTAAAAAAATAAATAAGGCGCCAGATAATTGAATATAACCAATCTCTTCTTTAAGAAAAATAGCACCACAGATCATGCCAAAAATAGGAGTTAAGTTAGAAAAAATAGCTGCTATACTAGGACCAGCATTTTTTACACCGATGTTCCAAAATAACATTGAGCCAACACCGCCACATATTACAACAAAAGCAAAGGACATATATCCTAAACTATCTAGTGGTGTGTAATATAACTGTCCAGAGAAATGAGTATAGATTGCTACTTCAATAGCACCTATTAATCCCGACCAAGCTGTTACAGCAATAGCGGATAAATAATTCATGATTTTTAGACCTAAAATGGAATATAATGCCCAAACGATTTGACAAATAAAAAATAATGTATCGCCAGGATTAAAATTAAAATTTAATAATACATCTATAGAGCCTTTTGTAATTAAGAAAATGACACCAATAAAAGAAATAAAAATACCAATCCATTGGATAAAATTTAATCGTTCATGAATGAATATAGTAGCAATTAATGCTGTAATAGCAGGACCGGTAGCAGCGATTAATGTACAATTGGTAATGCTAGAATATTGAAGCCCTGTAAACTGAGCTACATTATTAATGCCTATACCTGTCAGTCCCATGAGGATTAGAGGAACGATACAATGTTTAGGTGGAATAAATTTTTGTTCTTTTTTTAAATAGATAATTATGAATAAAATCGTACTTATTAATAAATATCTAAAAGTAGTTAAAGCAGGGGGCGTCCAATTTTGTACAAGAATTTTAATACATAATGGTTGGATGCCCCAAAAGATGGTGGCAAGCGATAATAATAAATATGTTTGTTTTAACATGGAATATATACCTTAGTACTTAATCATACTAAACCAAATAACATATAAGCGATTAAACATATGAAAGCTACTGAGAATTTTAATAATGTAAGTACAAAAATATCATAATAAGATTCTTTATGAGTGAGACCACAAACTGCCATTAGAGTTACAAGTGCCCCAGCATGAGGTACAGTATCAAATCCTTCAGAAGCAATGCAGATAATACGATGTAAAACTTCTGGGGACATACCAATTTGCTGTGCCCAAGTCAGCCATTCTTGACCAAATGTTCCTACTGTAATCATTAAACCAGCAGAAGAGGAACCTGTAATACCAACCATGATATTAGTAGTAATGATAGAAGAGAACAAAGGACCATCACCAAAAGAGAGTCCTAAAAGAGCAGACTTTATCATAGCAAAAGCAGGAAGTGCAGCGATAACACAACCAAAAGCATAACCAGAAGCTACATTTAAAACTGCAGAAGTAGAGCCAATGGCACCTGTATTTATTGGATGAATAACGCCTCCTAAACGGCGTAATTTTTTACGACCAATATAAGCAGCTACAATACTACTAATTAATAAAGCAACATTGATAGACCATATAGCTTGAACTTTAGCAACACTTGAAGCAATCAAAGAGAGCTTTAAAGGTGCAAATGCTAATAAACTATTTTGATCCCAATGAAAAGCCCAAGACCAGTTAAATGGATTGCTAACATATAGATTAATAATAATAACCATTAAAAGAGGAATAGAGGATAATCGCCAATCAGGTAGTTCATCATTATTGTTTTCAGGTTCATTTAAAGTGTATTTTCCATAACCTTCACCTTTAGCTTTAAGTGATTTACTACGATAAGAAATCCAAACATAAGCTATAATAAAAAATAGAATAGAAGCGAGTAGCCCTTGACCTATACCTGCCCAAGTAGTTGTACCAAATACAGCAGCTGGGATAATATTTTGTATTTGAGGTGTACCTGGTAAAGATACCATACTATAAGTAAAAATACCCATCCACAAAATTGCTGGTAAAAGACGTTTAGGAATATCAGCTTGTTTAAAAAGTATAGCAGCAAATGGATACATAACAAAAGCTACTACAAACACACTTAATCCACCATAAGTGAGAACACCGCAACCAAGTAATACAGCAAGGATGGCACGTTCTTTTCCTAGAACAGATACAATTTTAGCAGCAACTGAAGCAGCTAGACCGCCTTCTTCCATGATTTTGGCAAAGACAGCACCAAGTAAAAATACAGGATAATAACTTTTAATATATTCAGCAGCTTTAGTCATATACAATTCACTATACACAGGCATGGAAGTATAGTCACTAGTAATAGCTGCTAAAACAGCAAATATTGGAGCAATAAAGATTAATGAAAAACCTCGATAGGCAAAAAACATTAATAATAATAAACTAATAAAAATAATAGCTAAATCCATAAATAATACCTCCAAGTATAAATAAAAGCCTTCCTAAATAAGGAAGGCTTTTATGATGCTTTAAATTATAAACCAGAAACTTCGTGGATATATTTTCTAGCTTTTTGAGCATATTCAAGAGGGTTAGCAATTGCAGGATCTTGTTCTGCTTCAACCATTGTCCAACCTTCGTAATTATTTTCTTTTAAAATATCATAAACAGGTTTGAAATCAATGCAACCATCACCTGGAACAGTGAACATGCCCATTCTTACACCATCTAAGAAACTCATATTTTCGTTTTTTACTTTTTCAACAAGTTCTTTACGAACATCTTTTAAATGAACATGTTTAATACGATTAACATATTTTTTGAGAATACCAATGTAATCTTCACCAGAACATACGAGATGACCAGTATCATATAAAAGGAATACAAGATTAGGATCTGTCATTTCCATAAGTTTATCAATTTCTGCCTCAGTTTGTACACCTGTTCCCATGTGGTGATGATAAACAAGTTTCATATCTTTTTCAGCAGCTAAAGCCCCTAATTTGTTAAGTCCTTCAGCAACTAATTTCCATTGTTCATCAGTGTTGTATGGTTTACCAGCAAAAACAGGAGTTGTAAGTTGACCTTGAACACTATTTCCTTGTTCGGATACTACAACTACTTTTGCTCCCATAGCATGTAAAAAATCACGGTGAGCTTTAAATGCTTCAGCAGTTTCTTCATAAGGTTTTGTTGTTAAAAAAGAACTAAACCATGCACTAGCAACAGAAAGACCACGAAGAGAAAGAGCTTTTTTTAATTCGTCTACATCTTTTGGGAATTTACCACCCATTTCACAGCCAGTGAAACCTGCTAAAGCCATTTCACTTACACATTGTTGAAATGTGTTTTCCTTGCCGAGGTCTGGCATATCATCGTTTGTCCAACCAATTGGGCAGATACCTAATTTAATATTTGTCATGAGAAATTCCTCCAAATTATAATTTATATTTATGGTTTAAATAACCTTGTTTGCAAAATAGATAAGTATGTTTAGTAAGCATACTTATCAAAATAAGAAATAAAAGGAAGACTTATTTATATAGTGATAATATATAAATTTATGCTGAATTAGTGTAAGAGGAGAAATTTTCTCCTCTTAGAAAATATATAGCATAATAAAAAAAGGGGGCAATTTTATATCATAAATTGACAGTTTTAAGAAGTTAATTTATGATTATATAAAGAGCATATTAGTTAAATAATTAAAAATATTTATCTATATTATGAATATGTTATGAATATATCATGAGTAACTTATGTAAGTATATAGTACATCTTTTTGGTGATTTTGTCTATAGTTTTTATGGAAATTTTTATTATTTTTAGTAAGTTTAATTTTAATAATTTTGAAGGGAGTATTTATATGTTACAGTATTTTATGCCACATAAATATAAACATATTTTGAATAGAGATTGTACGCCTAAATTAGAATATTTTTGTAAAGTAGATGAAGTTTCATCTGTTATGCCTAGAGCTATGCATGTACATGAAAACTTAGTTGAAGTTTTATTAGTTTATGAAGGTAGCGGTATTTATACAATTGATAATAATAAATATATAGCTAAGAAAGGTGATTTGATTTTTTATAATTCTGGAGTAGTACATGATGAATTTGGTGGTAATGGAAGTAATTTGGGAACATATTGTTTAGGTATATCTAATTTAAAAATAGTTAAATTAGGAAATAATAAAATCATTGAAGATAATTATTGTCCAATAATAAATTGTAATGAGTATTTTGATGATATTTTGAGTATGTTTGATATAATAAGAAAAAGTATAGATATTGATGGAATACATGTAGCAGAATTCAGTAATTTTTTAGTACAAGCATTAGTGGTTAAGTTTCGTATAATTATTGACAAAAATGGAGATGTAAAACAAATAAAAGAACCATCATTAGCAACGAAAATAAAGATATATATTGATAAAAATTACAATGAAAATATATCTTTAAAAAGTATTGCAGAAGCTGTAAATGCCAATCAATATTATTTATCACATATTTTTAAAGAAGAAACAGGATTTTCTCCAATGCAATATGTTACTCGAAGAAGAATTGGAGAAGCACAAAATTTGCTGATTAATACACAACTTAGTATTACAGAAATAGCAGCAAATGTAGGATATAATAATTCAAATTATTTTCAAAATGTTTTTAAAAAAATAGTTGGATACACTCCAGGTTCATATCGTAAGCGTTGGCAGGTATAAAAAAATAAGCTAAGACATATTTTTGTGTCTTAGCTTATTTTAGAATTACTTTTTAATGATACTATATAATTGAATGATTTCAATTACCATATCTTTAAGTATATAGGTGGTCATTAGATAATCTTGAGCATGTGATATTAAAACATTGAAAGAAAGTTTTTCACCATTAGCTTCACGAACTAATAATTCTTGTGTTTGCAATTCATGAGCTTTTTGTAATTGTGGTGTAGCTTTGTCAATTTGAGCTTGTGCTTCAGCAAATTTTCCTTGATGAGCCAATTTTAATGCAGCCTGTAATTCAGCTTTAGCATCTCCAGCTAAAGCGATAATATCAAATGCAACTTTTTCTGTATTCATGATAATGTTCCTTTCTTAGTATAAAGTATTATATATCATATAATTATTTATAATCGTTACGAAATTTACGTTCAATATCTTCTATAGATAAACCTTTAGTTTCAGGCATATAATATTTAACAAATAATAAGGAGAGAACACCTAAAAAGACAAAAACAAAGAATGTATTAGATAAACCTATAGAACCAATGAGAATTGGAAAAGCAAAAGTTACAAAATAGACTGTAATCCAAAGGAAGAAAATAGCAAGTCCCATACCAGTGCCACGCATTTTTAATGGGAAAATTTCAGCTATTACTACCCAAATTACAGGGGAAACAAAAGTTTGTTGAAAAGCTAAAAAGACAACTGTTAATGTAAGTACAAAATAAGGTAAATAAGTTGAACCTTCCATAGTAGAAGCAATGATACCAATTAATAAATTAGCAAATAAAATACCTATAAGTCCAATAGCTAACATGCGACGGCGCGATAATTTTTTTACGAGATAAAAACCAACAATTGTACCAACAACTGATATAATACCATTTGCTATATTTCCGATAAGTGCAGCATCAGTAGAAAAACCAGCAGCTGTTAAAATTTGAGAGCCATAGAACATAATAGCATTTACACCTGTTGTTTGTTGAATAACAGCTAAAGCAATACCTAAGATAAGAATTCTTTTCATCCAAGATTCAGTGAAATCTTTAAGTGATAATTGCTTTTGAGATGCTTGTTCGGATAATAAATCACGAATATTGTTAAGTTCAGCAATCGCTTTAGCTTCAGTTTCATGAGTAGCTTTTAGTACATCTAAAGCTTCAGAGATGCGACCTTTTGTAACTAACCAACGAGGTGATTCTTTATTTATTATCATACCAAAGAAAAATAAAATAGCAGGAAGAGAAGCAATACCTAAAAGATAGCGCCAAATACTAGGATCATGCCCAAAAGAGATAGCAATAATAGCATTGATTATATAAGCTAATAACTGACCAGAAACTATAACTAATTCCATTAAAACTACAAGACTACCACGTAAATTTTCAGTGGCGATTTCAGCTAGATAAGCAGGAACAGTAACTGAAGCTCCGCCTACGGCAATACCCAAAATAAAACGACAAATAATCATCATCGTAGCATTAATAGATAAAGCACATCCTAATGTTGCTATAAAAAATAATATTGCCAAATACATTAAGGTACGTTTCCTACCAATAATATCAGCAACACGACCGCCAATAACGGCACCAACAGCGCAGCCAAGGCAGATAGCACTTCCGATCATACCTTCTAAAATTGGCGTTAAATTAAGTTGATCTGGTCTAGCCATATAAGGAAGTGCACCATTAATAACACCAGTATTATAACCAAAAAGCAGAGATCCTAAAGTAGAAATGATAGCCATAGCTAATACAGTTCTTTGAGAATGTTTATTTATTTGTTCACTAGACATTTAATTCCCTCACTTTTATTCTCTTTAATGAAAATTAAAAATAATTTTAAAATTTAAAATAAAATGAAAAATAATTTTAGTAAATATAGTAGCTAGGTTATTTCTAGCTACTATATTTATTTGTTTATTTACCTAATAATTCACGTTCAATACGTTCACGAGCTTCTGGTGCTTGGATATTCATTTTTTCAGGGAAGCCAAAATAAGATACGCAAGCAATATTATCTCCACCTACTTTTGGAGCATCTTTCTTTAATTGTTTATTTGCAAAATCCATTCCGCGTAGTGTTTCAAATATTCCATCGAAATCAACATCGCCTTCTCCCATTGCTAAATGTTGATGGATAGTTACATCTGCTCTACCTCTTGCATTTAAAGATGGTGGATTTGCTATATATCTACAATCTAATGTTTGATTAAATGTATCAGCAAATAATACATGTGTTAATTCGTCTCCTGCGTATTTTAACATAGAACGAACGTCACCTTTTCCTTGGTCATAGAAGAATGTATGAGCTGCTGAATATACTACACCTAAGTTTTTAGAACGGAATGATTTTACTAAATCACAAGTTTCATTATTTAATTCACAAAAATCATAAGGATGAGACTGTATTTCTACACGTAAACCTTCACGTTCGATAATTGGAAGCAATTCTTCCATAGATTTAAACCACATGCCGTTGCAAATTTCTTGTTGATTTGGATCTCCAGAAAATTCAGTATTGATGACAGGAACACCCATATCTACAGCTATTTCAATCATGCGTTTCCAATTACGTACAGCGAATTGACGTTCTTCTTCAGTAGGACCAGACCAACGATATACAACAATAAATGAAGAAATTTCTACACCAGTTTCTTTAAGAGCTTTTCGATATTCGCGTTCACAATCTTCAGAGAAAAGTGGATGTTTATAAAATGGATTAATGCGAGGATGTGGGGATTGTTCAATATATTTATAACCCCAATCAGCTACTTGGTGAACCATAGTATTAATATCCATTTGTTTAGCGAGCACATCAACATCAAATGCTATTTTCATAATAAAACCTCCATGAATTTATAAGTAAAAGATATAGTATATTTTAAGTAATTTAATAACTAAAATTTTAGTATGTATAAAAGACGGCTTATCTATAGACAGCCGTCTTTTGTTATATTTTAACCAAAATATTTATTTACAAATGCTTTAGTTACTTCGGCTGCTTTTTTTATATTTTCTTCATGACTCATAGCATAATATTCTGGACGGAATTCTTCGATAGTACAAACGCCATCAAAGCCAATTTCTTTTAATGCTGTAGCAATACCTTCATGATCTACAACACCTTCTTCAGGCCATAAACGTTTATCATCACCGCAAGAGCCAAGTGGTAAATCTTCGCAATCATTTAAATGATAAGCAAAAATTTTATTACCATCTGCTTTTTTGAGGTCTTCAAGTTTAGAACACATTTCATGGAAATGGAATGTATCTACAGTGATGCCAACATTTGGACGATCAACAGCTTTTACAACATCATAAGCTGTACCAAATTGATTGATGGAGCAATTTGGAGCACCACAGAATTCAAGAGAGATTTTCATATCTTCTCCAACTTTATCAGATAAATAACGTAGACGAGCAACAGCTTCTTCTTTGATTTCAGAGATAGTTTTATCTTTTACATCAAAAGATGGTACAGTAATAAGCATTTTCATACCGATGGCTTTAGAAACTTTTAAAATGAAATCTACTTCATCATCGATTTCTTTTTCTCCAGCTTCATCTCTTTGGTTGAAGAAAATTAAAGTATTGTAAGCCCAAGGTTTTAAATGATGATTTTTAAACCAAGTAGCGAGTTCATCTAAAGTATGTTCTTTTAAATAGTCTTTTACGCAGTCAAAACGAATTTCAATATAATCGAAACCATATTTTTCACACATTTCGAGGTCTGCCATTAAAGACTGACCTTTACATTCTAAAGCTGTAGCTTCATTAAATCCGATTTTCATGTTTATATTCCTCCAGTTTGTACACGTGAACGCAATGGGCAAAATTATTTATTGTAGAAATCAGGTTTTTCTACAGCTGCGTTAATTTTTTCAATAGCACCAGTTTGTTGAGCTTTTACAAGAGCGTCAGCAGTGATAGCAGCAAGATAGCCATCCCAAGCATTTGGACCATTGATTTCGCCTTTAGCAGCATCATCAACCCAAGCTTGAACTTCAGCATCATAAGCGTCTTTAAAACGAACGAAGCAATCAGTATCAATTGTTGTGGATACGCTAGCATTTTTACGAATTGTTGGATAAACAGTAGCCATAGGCATTTTGATAGCACCATCTTCACAAACTACTTCGCAATTGATATCGTAACCAAATTTGCAGTTAACAAATACTTCCACATCAATGCAAACACCTTTTTTTGTACGAAGTAACATAATTTGAGGATCTTTTAATTCGCTATGAGAATATTTAGTAACTCTTGGCATGATTACTTGTGCGGATTCATATTCATCATCAACAAGCCAATGTAATACGTCAATTTCATGAATTGCAGTATCATGAACAGCCATTGGAGTATTATAATTAGTACCTACTTCTGGGTTTCTATGTGTGCAGTGAAGCATTAATGGTTCACCATATTCACCAGATAAGAGAGCTTCTTTTACTTTAGCATAACCAACATCATAACGACGCATGAAGCCTAATTGGATTAAATGCTTACCAGAAGCAACTTCAGCTTGTACAACTTTTAGGCAATCTTCAGCTGTTGTGCAAAGTGGTTTTTCGCAGAAAATACGTTTGCCAGCTTGGATAGCTTCTAAAAGAGCTTCAACATGAGCAAAACCAGGACTTACAATGAATACAGCATCAACATCTGGATCATTAATTAAAAGTTTTTCATCAGTATAAACTTTAGCGTTACAAATACTAGCAGCTTTTTTTGCACTTTCTTCAAATACATCACAAACAGCAACAACTTGAGCACCTTGAATTTTATTTGTCAATCTGGAGATATGGTCTCTACCCATTCCGCCACAGCCGATAACACCTACATTTAACATTATATATTCCTCCAATTATAAATTTATGATTATTTGTTAGTTGTTTATAATTTCTTTCGTTGAGTTTATTATACAATAATGTTCACGTGAACGCAAGGGATTTTTTGCAAATAAAATAAACTTTTTTTTATTGTAAATTTTGTGATAATTAAATAAAAATAGAAGGGAAATATCTTGATAATAATAATAAAGATACATTCCCTTTCTGTTAGATGTTGAAGCGATTTTTAATCACAATATCAGTATAAGCAAATTTACTGTCAGGATTTTTATTATCAAATAATTTATGAAATAATAACATAATAGATTGATATCCTTGAGTATAAGCATCTTGTCCAATTAAAAAATTGATTGTACCATTTGACAGTAATTGAATATTATCATTAATAAAATCATTAGCAATAATTTTAATATCTTTGATTTTATTTGCTTTTTGTAGTGATTTACAAACCCCCAAAACACCAGATCCTGTAATATATATGCCTTTTAAATTAGGATACTTATCTAAGATTTCATCGGTAATTTTTTCTGCAACCCAATCATCATCATAAGCATATCGAATACCAAGATTATTGATTTGAGGATAAGAAATAGAAATTTCTCTGTTAAAGCCATCGGCACGCTGTTGTAGAGAGGGATTTTCTTCATGTCCAGAGATAATAATAATTTGACCTTGTCCGTTGGTGATTTCTCCCATCAAACCAGCAGCTGTTTGACCACTTTTTACAGCGTTTTGTCCAATAAAACAAAGACGAGCTGTATTTTCTAAATCAGAATTAAAAGTAATAATAGGGATATTATATTCTTGTGAAAATTTATCTATTAGCTTTATTAACAAATTATCTTGAGATGGAGAAAGAGCGATACCATTAAATTTTTCAGATTTCATTTTTTCCATTATTTGAATGACCTCTGTTGGATTTACTCCATTAATTTTATGGATTTTTACACTAGCTCCAAAACTTTCAGCTTCTAATTTTGCAGCTTTTAAACCTATTAAAACATCTTTCATAAATGGAGTTTGAGCTAATTGTAAAATAACTCCAATTTTAATATTTTTTTTAGCCATAGCAAGAGCTCTACCAGCTCTACTAGGTTTATAACCTACATCTTTAGCTATTTTTTTTATACGTTGTTCTACTTCGGGTTTTATACGACCACGATTATTAAGAGCTCTATCTACTGTTCCACGTGAAACACCAGCCAAATCTGCAATTTGTTGTAGAGTAATAGCCATTTACATTCATCCTTTAAAATATCTTAATGATAATTCATTATAATATTTATATTTTTGGATATCAATAATACATTTAATTAAAAAAGAGATAAAGTAAAAACTTTATCTCTTAAATCTTATATTATTTTTGTTGAAGTTTAATGTATTCAATGATTAAGTCAGCAGCTTTTTCTAAAGGAATGTTACTAACATTTATCATTAAATCATAGTTTTGTGCTTCTCCCCAAGTTTGACCAGTATAGTAAGCATAATATCTTTTACGATTATTGTCTTCTTTATCTAATTCTTCTAGTGTATTATTTCCGTAATGATCTTTAGCTCTATTTTGTCTAAAATCATCATCAGCATAGATAAAGAAGGAAAAAGTATTTGGATAATCTTTTAAAATATAATCAGAACATCTACCTAAGAATACAGCACTTCCTTTTTGTGCTAATTTTAAAATGGCGATAGATTGCTCTTTAAACATTTTGTTGTAAAAGGGAATACTTTCAAAAGAATAATCTCCTAAAGAACCAGGCATTGAATAGGAAGTAGTAATTAAGTCTTCCATAACTTCATTTGATATAGGTTCTGTGGAATTATGGAATCTTTCAGTAGCTAAATGTACGATTTTACGATCATAACAGTTAATACCTAATTTTTTAGCTACAATATTAGCTACTTCTTTGCCACCACTACCATATTGTCTAGTTATTGTAATATACGTATTATCTTTTAGCATTGTAAAATCAATCCTTTCAAATGAATGATTATAATTTGCCTTCAGCTTCGCGTTTAGCTAAATCTTTCATAATTTGAGGATATATTTTATCTAAGTTGTAAGCTAATAAAACAATTATAAGAACAATCCATACTAAGATTGGTCCATACATATAAAGACTAACAATCATATCAATAGCACTTTGAGGTTGAGTGATGAGGCCACTAGCAGAAGAAACATATCCAGCATAAGATAATAAGCCAGTTAAAGCTGCACTAGTAACACCAGAACCGATTTTTGTACCTACAGAGCCACCAGAGAAAATAAGACCTTCTTGGCGAACATGGAATTTCCATTGACTATATTCAATACAATCACCAAAGAAACCAAAAATAACGGAGCAAAGTGGAGCAAAGAAAATACCACGAATGACACAACTAGCTACTACCCAGTTGAAATCCATTGGATTGATTAGATATATTAAATGACCAATTAAGGCTAAAATGATACCAACTAAAGACATATTGCGTTTGCCATATTTTCTTAGTAATGTAGGACAAACTAAGAGAATGACAGCAATCATAACAATAGTTTCTACTAAATAGAGTAAGCCATATAAGGAATCATCAAAAAAGATATATTTACAATAATAAGGTAAAATGATACCGGTGATACAAGCAATAACATTTTGCATTGTCCAAATAGTCATTGCAATCCAGAAATATTTATTTAGAGCTAAGAAGCGTAATGCTTGTCTAGCTGGAATTTTTTCAGTTTTTTGTGTTTTTTCAAGAACAACTGTTTCTTTACATTTATAGAAGCAAATAAGTAACAATAAAAGAGCTAAAACAGCCCAGATAGACATAACTTTTACCCAAGCAAGCTGGTTATCACCGAATACTTTAATAAGTGGTAAAGTAGCAGATACTGCTAAAATTTTACCAAAAGGAGATAAAGCCATTCTAAAGATACTGAGCATATCACGTTCTTTAGAGATACGAGTCATCATTGCAGATAAACTACCATAAGGTAAGTTTAAAGCTGTATAACAAACTGTAGTACATAAATTATATGTTACGAAAATATATGCAAATTGAAGTGCAGATGTAGTTTGAGGTACTGTATAAATTAATACAATGGAGATTGCAAATGGTAAGCTAGTCCATAAAATCCAAGGTCTAGATTTACCCCATTTGGAATTAGTTTTTTCTACTAAAAAACCCATGATAACATCAGATACACCATCAAAACATCTGGATAGAAGCATTACTAACCCAACAACGCTAGCATCAATACCAGCATAGTCAGTATAGAAAAAAGTGAGGATACTCATTGCACCCCAAACGACGTTTTGAGCTGTATCACCTAAACCATATGCTACACGGGTTGTCCAAGATAATTTTCCACTAGAAGCCTGTGCATTATTCATAAATATACTCCTCTCAATAAAATAAGAAAATTAATAAAAATTAAAATATAAAATAAAATTAAAATATAAAATAAATTCTATATAATAATGTTTACTATAAGCATATATAATTAGCAAGGATAAATTTATCCTTGCTAATTATTTTATATTAAAGATTTATAGATTATATTCATCAGCAATTTCTTTAATAGTTACAGGACGACCTTCTTGTACAGATTTTTTAGCAGCAAGACCAATTAAAACTGGTTGTAAGCCATCATTAGCATTAACTTCCGTTTCAGTGTCATTTTCAATAGCATCAACAAAAGATTTAACTTCATGAGCATATGCCATCATATAACGTTCTAAGAAGAAATACATAGGTTTTTCAGCTACAACGCCTTCTTCGCCACTAAATACTGCATTAGAATTAGAGTCGTTGGAGATTGCAATAGCACCTTTAGTTCCAAAAACTTCAGCACGTTGGTCATAACCATAAACTGCTTTACGACAATTATCAATAACAGCAGTAGCACCATTTGCTAGTTTTAAAGTGATAACAGCAGTATCAATATCACCAGCTTCGCCAATTGCAGGATCAACTGTAACAGAACCTACAGCAAATACTTCAGTAACTTCACTTCCGGAAAGATAACGAACCATATCAAAATCATGAATAGTCATATCGAGGAAAATACCACCAGAAACTTTAACGTATTCAATAGGTGGAGCTTCTGGGTCACGAGATGTTACTTTTATAATTTGTTGTTTACCAATTTTGCCAGAAGCTACAGCTTCTTTAATTGCACGGAAATTATGGTCAAAACGACGATTGAAACCAACTTGATATTTAAGACCAGATGCATTAACAACATCAAGAACTTCTTTGATTTTATTAACATCATGGTCAATAGGTTTTTCACAGAAAACATGTTTACCAGCTTGAATAGCTTCTATAGAAAGAGGAGAATGCATATCAGTGGAAGCACAAATGAGAACAGCTTGAATATCTTTATCAGCCAATATTTTTTTATAATCTGTATAAGTTTCAGTAATGCCAAGAGCGTTTGCCCACGCTATAGTGTTATCGTTTAAAAATGGGTCAGCTATTGCTTTTACTTTTGCGTTAGGAACAAATTTAGAAATACTTTCACCATGAACACGACCGATACGTCCAGCACCAATAATACCAATATTAATCATTAAAAAAACCACCTTTGAATAATTTATGTTCAACTTTTGAGTTATTTATGTGTATCTTATGTATATAATTTTAACTGTTTTTATAAAAAAATATCTATAATATATTGTTTTTTATAATATTAGCAATATATTATAGATACTTAATTATTAATATATATGTGATTGCTATATAAAAAAATGAATTTAAAAACTATAAAATCTTGCTTTTATCAGAAAACTTAAAACTTTAATATCATTTAGATAAAATAAAAATGCAAATAAAAATATATTTATTTTGTATATAAACATAATCAATCTAACCGAAAAATAATCAAAAAATAATCATATAGATTTTAATTATTTTATTAATCAATGACTGGTATCCAATTTTTATCTTTATAAGCAGCAAAACAAAGTTCAATTTGTTCTTTTGTATTTTTGCCTAGAGATAGATTAGGAAGATTATCTAGTGAAAAATACTCACTATCACTTGTTTCTATATTTTGATTGAATTTGCCGGAGATGACTTCACAGAGCATGAAGATTTTAGTTATTCCATAAGCGTATAATGGCACATTGTGGCGATTTCTATCATGTATTGCGATTAATCTAGTAGGAACGACATCAAGACCAGCTTCTTCTTTAGCTTCTTTGATGAGATTATCGCAGATGGATTGGTTGACATCTACCCAGCCCCCAGGGAGAGACCAACGACCATCACGTTCTTTGACGAGCAGGATTTTATCATCTTTGAAGATAACAGAACGTGTATCTAATTTGGGTGTTTGATAGCCAGTTTCATTGCAAAATAGAGTTTTTACTTTTTCTACAGGTAAATCTACATATTCGCTCATGATTTCAGCAGCCATTTCGCTAAGTCTAGTGAAACGTTCATAATCAAAATCATCTTTAGTATAAGCAAGACCAGCTTGAGCGATAAATTGCATTTCCATAGCAGTTGTAAGCCATTTATGATTGATATATGGTTTTTCAATCATAGTTAATGTATTTAAAATATCATAGGGTTGACGGAAATAATATTTTGCTTGAATATGTTTAAAATCATGGCAACACCATGTAGCAAGGGCAAAATCTATATTTAATTCTTGGGATAAATCGCTATCTTGGGCATTGATACCAATGAATAAAGCATTATCTTTATCTGTAAAATCTGTTTTAGTTTCTACAAATGATATGGAAATATTTTTCTGTTCTAAAAGGGAAATTATTTGCTTGAATTCATTATTTTGTAAGGTTTTATTGATAAATAGTTTCTTATACATAAAATCACATCCGTAGTTTTATTTGTTCTTGGCTTATTAGCTTATTATATTTAAAGCGAGGAACTGTTTATTTTTATTATATCTATTTTTATTTGAAAAAGTAGTTATTTTGATTAAATTTATTATTGAAAACTATTATCAATTATTATATAATACACTTATGATAATGATTATCAATTTAAAGAGGTGAAAAAATGAGAGTATGTGATAATGTAGAAACTATGTTGGCTTTTCATGGCGCTCCAACATTAGAAGGTATAAAGCCAGGTAGTTTGATTTCATTTAATAAACAACGTATAAAAAATTGTCATTTGATATTAAAGCGATATAAGAAATGCATGGAATGTAAAGGCATAAGATTTTTTATAATATCAGAAACAGATAATTGGTTGTTACTCTTTATTTATCGCCAAAATGCTTTAAATCAGGTAATTCAAGAGAATAAAGTTCAAGAGTTTTTGAGTTTTTATGGTTATGTGAATTTTAAAAATCTAAATCAATGCTTAAATTATTTAAAGACTCGCATGAGCTTGCAAAAAGGCTTTCCTCATGAGATTGGCATATTTTTAGGCTATCCGCTAGAAGATGTAAAAGGTTTTATTGAAAATAGCGGACGTCATTTCAAAATCTGTGGTCAATGGAAAGTATATTCAGATACAAAACGAGCTGAAAAATTATTTGCAAAATACGCAGAATGCTCAGACCGTTTTTGTGCTTGTTTATCACAAGGGCAATCAATAGAAGATTTAGTAAAAGCTGTTTAAGTTAAACTTTAGGAGGTTTTTTGATGAATAAAATAGCGATTATTTATTGGAGTGGTTCTGGTAATACAGAAGCAATGGCAAATGCAATTAAAACAGGTGTAGATGGTGCAGGAGTGCCTTGCGATTTATATTTTGTAAGTGATTTTGATGTAGCTTCAATAAATGATTATGATGGGCTTATTTTAGGCTGTCCTGCTATGGGTGCAGAAGTTTTGGAAGAATGTGAATTTCAGCCAGTTTTTGATGAAATGATAAATTCTTTAAATGGTAAATCCGTAGCTTTATTTGGCTCTTATGGTTGGGGCAGTGGCGAATGGATGACGACTTGGGAAGAGCAAGTTAAAGAAGCTGGTGCTGATTTATTTGAAAATGGCTTAATCATCAATGAAACACCAGATGAAGATGGCTTAAATACTTGTGAAGATTTTGGCAAACGTTTTGCTGTAAGTAAATAAATATGTTTTAATTAATCCTTAGCGAAAGCTAGGGATTTTTTATTGACTTGAAGTGTACTTTAAGTTGTAAAATAACTATGTATGTAGAAAACTATATTTATATTATGGTATTATATGGTATAAATAATATACATAGGAGAGGTAGTCATGGAAAAAGCTAAAGTTTATTTTACTGATATGCGTGCATATCCAGGTAAAGAAAATCTATTACAAAAACTTGAACGTTTAATGGTTAAAGCTGGTATTGATAAAATTGATTTTAAAAATAAATTTGTAGCCATTAAAATTCATTTTGGTGAACCAGGAAATCTAGCATATCTTCGTCCAAATTATGCTAAAGTTGTAGCTGATGTAGTAAAAGCTCGCGGTGGTAAACCGTTTTTAACAGATTGCAATACTTTATATGTAGGTCGTAGAAAAAACGCTATAGAACATATGGACGCAGCTTATGAAAACGGATATAATCCATTCACTACAGGTTGTCAGGTAATTATTGCAGATGGTTTGAAAGGTACAGATGAAGCTTATGTTCCAGTACCAAATGGTGAATATGTAAAAGAAGCTAAAGTCGGTCAAGCTTTAATGGATGCAGATATCATCATTGATTTATCTCATTTTAAAGGTCACGAAATGACTGGTTTTGGTGGAGCAATTAAAAATATTGGCATGGGCGGTGGCTCTCGTGCTGGTAAAATGGAAATGCATTGTGATGGAAAACCAAGCGTAGATACAGATAAATGTGTAGGCTGTGGCGCTTGTAGCAGAATTTGTGCTCATGGTGCACCAATTATCACAGATAGAAAATGTTATATTGACCCAGATAAATGTTTAGGTTGCGGTCGTTGTATCGGTGCTTGTCATTTTGATGCTATTAAACCTACAAATTGGAATGCTGAAGATTTATTAAATAGACGTATGGCAGAATATGCTTATGCTATTTTAAATGGTAGACCACATTTCCATATCAATATCATTACAGATGTTTCTCCAAACTGTGATTGCCATGGTGAAAATGATATGCCAATTGTACCAAATCTTGGTATGGTAGCTTCTTTTGACCCAGTAGCAGTTGACCAAGCTAGTGCAGATATTGTAAATGAAGCACCAGTAATCGCTGGCTCTGAACTTGCTGATAACATCTTAAAAGATAGTATTGAAGCAGCAAAACATGACCATTTCCATAATACTCATCCAAATACAAATTGGCATGTATGTCTTGAACATGCTGAAAAAATTGGACTTGGCACTTGTGAATATGAATTAGTTAAAATTTAAGTTAGAAATAAGAAAGCAGCACTAAATTTTAATAGTGCTGTTTTTTTATATTTTTTTTATCTATCTTCAATTTAATAAGAAAATTATTATTAAACTTATATAATTAAATAATAATATAGTTAATAAATTTAAACTATAAAAATATAAACTTTAATTATTATAAACTATTGAAAAATTTTTTGTTTAGTTTTAAAATAATTAAATAGTTAATTAACAATATAATACAAGAAAGGAAAATTTACATGATAAAAAGATATGGTATTTTTTTAATTGGACTTACAAGTGCCAATGACTTTTATTTTCTGTGCTTTTATTGATTTATTTATGTATATATTTAGTTGGCTTCATCCTCAAGCTTATTATCAACATATTTTAGTATTGTTAATCGGTTGTATTTGTATGGGAATAGGTGTTACATGTCAATTATTAGGACGTGTGGTTATGCTTCCTGGTGAAGGTTTAGTGAATGCGATTGCTACTCATTGGAAATTAGACTTTGGCAAGATAAAGGTTATTTTTGATTGGTCACTCGTTGCTATAGCTGGTGGATTATCATTATATTATTTTGGCACTATTGAAGGAATACGAGAAGGAACACTTGTTTCAGCTTTTGCTACAGGGTTATTAGTAAAATTCTTTATGAATATGCTTTTGAAATTTAGAGTGAAGAGATTTGGAAAATTAAGACAGTAATATAAGATATAGATTAAATTATGATATAATTATATTATTAAAATTGAATTGGCAAATATTTGTATAATTTTATTATATGTCTTTTTTAGAAGATTATGTTTAATGATTATATAAATATTTGTCATTTTTATATATATTTAATTTAATAATTATGAGAGTATAAAGGAGGCTTAATATTGAATAAAACTACAAGACGAGAATATATTTTGCAATTATTAGAATCAAAGACAATGTATGCAATACAAAAAAGAAATTTAACAAAAGATATGGCTATAGAAACTATACAGTTAGCAAAAGAAATGTCTTTGTTAAGAAATAATGTTAGTATGGAATTAAACTTATTAGTTAAAGCTGGTTTAGCAATAAAAATAATTGGGAAACCTGTTTATTATTTTGCAACAAAGCCAATAGAAAAATTTTATAATGTAAAATTTAATCATAATATATTTAAAAATTTTTTTGAATTAATAAGTTTTGTTGATAAAAATAAAGACTTAGATAACAAAAAAAATAGAAATTTTTTTTACGAAAAAAATGTAAATAGTGATATAAAAAGCTCATTAAGAGAATCTAAATTAAATAATAAACAAGATATATTTTCAGCTTTAATAGGATTTGATGATGATTTACAAGTACAAGTAAAACAAGCAAAAGCAGCAATGTTATATCCGCCAGATGGTTTACATTTATTAATAACAGGTCCTACCGGTACAGGAAAAACAACTTTTGCTGGTATTGTACATCAATTTGCTACAGAGGAGGGATGTATTGGTAAAGGTGCACCATATGTTATTTTTAATTGTGCAGATTATGCAGAAAATAAACAATTATTATTATCGCATTTATTTGGTCATATAAAAGGTGCATATACAGGAGCTACAACAGAATCTAAGGGATTAGTAGATAAAGCAAATGGAGGTATTTTATTTTTAGATGAAATACACAGATTACCTCCAGAAGGTCAGGAAATGTTATTTTCATTAATTGATAGGGGTCGATATTCCCGTTTAGGAGAAACAGAGGCTACTCATAAAGCTAAGATTTTGCTTATAGGTGCGACTACAGAAAATTTAGAAGATGCAATATTGCAGACTTTTTTAAGACGAATACCTATGGTTATTAATTTATTACCTTTAAATAAACGACCTTTAAGAGTAAGAATGCAATTGATTTGTTTGTTTTTACGTGAAGAAGCTAAAAAAATAGGAAGACCTTTAGTTGTAGAAAAAGAAGTTTTAAAAGTATTATTATTATATAAATGTCCTGGAAATATAGGTCAATTAAAAAATGATATAAGAATTATTTGTGCTAATAGTTTTATTGAATGTATAATGCAAAATAAAGAGGCACCAATAGAAATAAAATTGTCACAACTTATTGAAAATATGGATAAAAAATTTTTTTATTTTGAAAAGAATAAATCAGAAGTTGTTCGTAATTTTAATCTTAATGATAATGAAAATATTGTTTTTAATGGACAAGAAGAAGATATGCGAGATAATCTGAGAAATATTTTTTTTGACAATAATAAAGATGATGCCTTTTATAAAGATATTTTAAATGATGTAAAGATATTAATAGATAAAGGGTTTTCAATAGGAAGAATAAAACATGATATTAGTATAGATGTTAGTAATAAATATAAACTATTATTAAATAATAATAATATGAAACAAATTGAAATAGCATCTAAAATAGTAACTCCAGAAGTTATGCGAATTGTATATGAAGAATTAGATAAAGAACGTAAGTTCTTTAATGGTGTAATAGATTCTAAAATGACTTATAGTTTAGCTTTGCATGTAGAAACTATGGTTAGTAGAATACATCAAGGACAGAATAAATCATATTTAAATATTGCTAATGTTATGGAGATATATCCAGAAGAATATGCTATTGCAAAAAAAATTATTAAAAGAATTGAGACTTTATTAAATTTGGATGTACCAAAAGAAGAAATAGATTTTATAGGAACATTTTTACATTCAATAAAGTCTATTCCAGAAGAAGATATTATTCCAATATTAGTTATGGCTCATGGTGAAGCTACAGCAACAAATATGGTAAAAGTAGCAAAATCATTATTATCTTTAGATAATATATATTCTTTGGATATGGCTATGGATGAAAAAATTGATGATGTATTGAAAAAAGCGGTGAATTTAGCAAAAGAAATAGATAAAGGAAAAGGTATCCTTCTTTTAGTAGATATGGGATCATTAGCTTCTTTTGGTTCTTTTATAACTAAAAAAACAGGTATTTTGACAAAAACTATAAAGATGGTAAGTACACCGATGGTGATTGAAGCTGCTAGAAAGGGTATTACTCCAGGTATAACATTAGATGAATTAAATGATTGTGTGCAATCTTTAAGTACATTTATAGGAGATAGAGTTAAGTTAATAGACAATAATGAAAAAAAAATAGATACTATAGATGTTAGTATTATAAATAATTATCAAGGAAAAATTTTTAAGATGTTGGAGAATATATTGACTTTTTTAAATGTAAAAAAATCATATGATTTATTAAATTGTATAATAAAGAATATTGAAACAGATTGTAAGCAAGAATTTGATTATATTTTAAAAATTAAATTTTTTTTCCATTGTGCATGTATGTTAGAAAGAGCTGTAAGAAAAGAACCATTACCATATAAGAATGTTGCAATAGAGAAAGAAAAACATACTAAATTATATACGATATTAAAAAAAGATTTTGTTATAGCCGAAGAAACTTTTGGTATAGAAATAGCTGATACAGAATTAATATATATTGTAGGATTATTTGAACCTTATATTATATTGTAAAATTATTGAAAGAATGTGTATGATACACATTCTTTTTTATTATACACATATTAAAAATAATTTATTTAAATAAAATTTTTATTTTATGAAAAATTATTCTTTTTAGAAAATATAAGGTTTTTTTTAGAATTATACACATATTTATGTGTATTGGCACGAAAATTGCTTTATATATTTAGTGTAAATAAGAAGTATTTAATATAAATAAATTATATATTATACTTAATTTTTATTAGTTAGGAGGACAGATAAATGAAACTAATCATTGGTAGTGATCATGGTGCTGTGGATTTAAAAGAAGAAGTAAAGAGAGTATTAAAAGAAGAATTTGCTGAAGTAGAAGTAAAAGATGTAGGAACTTTTGGCACAGAATCTGTAGATTATACAGATATTGCTGAAAAAGTTTGTACACCAGTAGCTAAAGGCGAAGCTGATAGAGGTATTGTACTTTGTGGTACAGGTATTGGTATCTCTATTGCTGCAAATAAAATAAAAGGTATTAGAGCTGCTCTTTGCCATGAAACATATACAGCAAAAATGTCTCGTGAACATAATAATGCTAATGTTTTAGCAATGGGTGGACGTACAACGGGTTTTGGAATTGCAGATGAAATTGTACGTATATGGATGAATACAAAATTTGTTGGTGGTCGACATGAGCGTCGTGTAAATAAAATTATGGCTTTAGAAGAGAATTAAAAAAGTGAAAAGGAGTTCATTATATGATTGGTATACTTTTATTAACACATGAAGATTTTGGCTCAGCAATGATAAAAAGTTCGAATCTCATTGTAGGTGAAGCTAAAAAACTTGCTGCAGTAGGTTTAAATAGAGGAGATGATATATTAGATTTTAGAACTCGTGTAAAAAATAAAATGATTGAGTTAGATGATGGTAATGGTGTTTTAGTTTTTGTTGATTTATTTGGAGCTAGTCCTTATAATACTACGGCAATAATAAGCAAAGATTGTGAAGTAGAATATAAATGTATATCAGGTCTTAGTTTTCCAATGTTATTAGAAGCATTAATGATGAGAGATATACATGAATTATCTACTTTAGCAGATATATGTATGCAAGCTGGTAAAAATGGAATAAAAGAGTTATTTACAGAAATGAAAAATGCTTAGGAGGATATATTATGTTAAATATTGTATTAACAAGAATTGATGACAGACTTATTCATGGACAGGTAGTAACTGCTTGGGCAAAAATTACAAAAGGTAACTATATTATGGTTATTGATGATGAAGTAGCACAAGATGAATTTATGATTAGTATATTAAAAATGGCAGCTCCAAATTCATTTAAGATAGGTGTATATACTATTGAGGAAGCAAGCAAAATTTTACAAGGTGAAGATACTGGTGAACGTGTAATTCTTTTAGTGAAAAGACCAGAAACTGTATTAAATTTAATAAATAATGGTGTTGAAATAAAAGAATTAAATTTAGGTGGAATGGGAGCTACTGTAGGTAGAAAACAGTTATATAGAAATATATCTATTTCTGAAGATGAAAAAAATTGTTTTAAAGAATTAATCAATAAAGGAGTACATGTATTTGTACAAATTGTACCTGATGCTTCTGCTATGAATATTCAAACAATGTTGAAGTAAAAGTTTGTTAATAAATGTAAAGGAAAGGGTGTTGTAAATGGAAATAACATTTTTTCAAGCAGCATTAATAGGTTTTTTCTATTATTTATCATGGAGCCCATGGTGCACATATGTAGGATTTTTTACACTTAATAGACCTCTTTTAGCAGGTTTTATTACGGGTATTATTTTAGGTCAACCAATGGAAGGTGCATTAATTGGTGCAGGAATAAATGTAATTTATTTAGGATTTATTTCAGCTGGCGGAGCCCAAATGGGTGATCCATCTTTTGCAGGATATGTGGGGACAGCATTAGCTCTTATCTCTGGATTAGACGTATCTACAGCAATGGCAATTTCTGTACCACTTGGAACAATTGCAACTGTATTATGGATTGGTAAAATGACAGTAAATTCTTTTTTTGTTCATTGGGCAGATAAAGAAGTTGAAAAAGGTAATATAAATATGGTTGCTTTTATAAATATGATACCTCCACAAATTTTTCTATTTTTGTTAAGTTTTATTCCAGCTACGTTGGTAGTTTTTTATGGACCAACAGCAGTAGATGGAATGCTTTCTGTATTAACTGATGATATATTGCATATTTTTAATGTTATTGGTGCTATGCTTCCAGCATTAGGTATTGCAATGAATTTAAAACTTATTGGAAATTCTTTTACAATGCCATTTTTTGTTTTGGGAATTATAATGGCTGTGCAATTTAATATGGATATTATTATTATTTCTATTATTGGTGTAATAGTAGCTTTAACTATAAGTGCTATTCGTTATGATAAGAAAACTGCTTAAGAGGTGAATTCTAATATGCCTGATAAAAAATTAAAAAAAATAGATATTATAAAATCGTGGCTTAACTGGTTTATGTTTGCACAATCTAATTATAATTATGAACGTTTACAAGCTACAGCATTTGCACATTCAATGTTGCCTATAATGAAAAAATTATATTCTAATGATAAAAAAGAGCAGAAAGATGGAATACAAAGACATTTATCATTTTTTAATACAGAGCCTATTTGTGGATCAGTAATTCATGGAATAACTATAGCTATGGAAGAAGAAAAAGCAAATGGCAAGCCTATTTCACAACAAGCTTTTGATGGAATTAAGACAGGTTTAATGGGTCCAGTTGCTGGTATAGGGGATACATTAACACAAGGTGTAATTACACCTATTATGTTAGCAATTTGCATTGGAATAACAAATAATAATAATATTGCAGGACCTATTATTTTTGTATTAGCACAGTTTGCAATAATGACATCAATATCATTTAGTATGTGGATGAATGGATATAGTTTAGGTCGTAAAGCAGTAGAACAGATTATGTCTGGAGGAAAAATAAATAAGGTGATAGAAGCTGCTTCGATTTTAGGAACTATGGTAATGGGAGGATTGGTAGGACGATTTATACCTCTTGAATGTGCTATAACTTTTGATTTAGGAGGACAAAATCCTTTTAGTATACAAGCAGATTTATTAGATAAGTTATTTCCAGGATTAATTCCATTAGTATTAACATTAAGTGTATTGTATTTGGTAAAAAAAGGTGTATCACCTATTAAACTTATGGCTATTTTAATTATTTTGGGTGCATTTACAGGTTTGATCGGTCTATTTTAAGAACTAAGTGAATTTAATAGAGAGAATTAGAGAGTAGGAGTAATTTATAATGGAATTTGAATTAAATAAAATAAATATTTATTCATTAAATGATTTATTAAATAAAGAAATTATTTGTGATTGTGGAAGAAAACATTATACTAATATGAAAAAAGTTTTGATAGAAGAAAATGCTATTGAAAAAACAGCAGATGTTTTAAGAGAGTTAGGATATAAAAAAGCATTAATTTTATCAGATCAAATTACTTGGGATATTGCTGCACATAAAGTTGCTGAAGTATTGGATAAAAAAGAATTTGTATATGATACGGATATTTTACAAGGAAAAGTTATTCCAGATGAAAGTAGAATAGGCAATATTGTAATAAATACAGCAAAGGATATTGATATTATTTTATCTGTAGGAACAGGTGTAATATGTGATTTAGGTAAATTAGTTGCATATAAAATGGGTATAGATACAGGAATTATTGTAACAGCGCCATCAGTTGATGGATTTGCATCTAAGCATGCTGCTATGGTAATAGGAAAATTAAAAATATCATATAGTGCAGTTTGTCCTACAGTATTAATTGGAGATGTGAATATTTTAAAACAAGCACCTATGTCAATGATTATTGCTGGTTGGAGTGACATTATGGGAAAATTTTCTGCTCTTAGTGATTGGAAAATTAGTTCTATTGTAAATAATGAATATTATTGTAATGTAATTTCAGAAATGGTTAAACGTTCTGTTCAGACTTGTAGAAATAATTTAGAAAAAATAAGACAGAGAGAGTCTAGTGCAATCAAAGAAGTTATGGAAGGTTTAGTGTTAACAGGTATTGCTATGAGCTTTGTTGGAACTTCTCGTCCAGCTTCTGGATCTGAGCATCATTTATCGCATTGTTGGGAAATGAAATCTTTGGAAAATGGAGAAAAAATTGCTCCACATGGAATACAAATTGGAGTAAGTGAAATATTAATAGCACGTTTATATAAATGGCTTTTAGAGAAAAAAAATGAAATAGATTTCTTGAATATTAAAAATCAAATGAAAAATTTTAATGAAGCTATATGGGAAAAAAATATAGAAAATTATTTTGAAGAAAATGCGAAAAATATAATAAATGAAATAAAGACAGATAAAAGATATGCTTTAGAAAAGAGAATGAATAGATTAAAAACTATTGAAACAAATTGGAATGAGATTTGTAAAATTTTAGAGCATATGCCATCAGATAAAGATATGTGTACATTAATGAAAGATGCAGGAACAGCCGTTTATCCAAAAGATATAAATATATCCGAAAAAGAAGTTGCGGATTCTGTAAGAATGGCAAAAGAAGTACGTTCTAAGTATACTATTTTAGGTTTGCTTGACGATCTTGGCTTATTAGAAGAGTTTGCTAAAAAAATGGAATTTGTATGTAACCAATAGAAAAGAGATGTAAACTATGAATATAGAAGATTTTTCAAATTTAGTAAAAAATATAAGAATTGATATTATAAAAATGATAACTGAGGCAAAATCTGGTCATCCAGGTGGTTCTTTATCTATTGTAGATATATTAACAACACTTTATTTTGATGAAATGAAAATAGATCCTATTAACCCTAAATGGGAAGAACGAGATAGATTTGTCTTATCTAAAGGTCATGCAGCTCCAGCTTTATATGCAGTATTAGCACATAAAGGGTATTTTTCTAAAGATATTTTAAAACAATTAAGAAAATGTGGCTCTATACTACAAGGTCATCCTGACATGAAAAGAACACCAGGTATAGATATGTCTACAGGTTCTTTGGGACAAGGTTTATCAGTAGCAAATGGTATGGCATTATCTGCTAAACTGGATAAAGCAGATTGGAGAGTATATGTTGTAGTAGGAGATGGAGAAATACAAGAAGGTCAAATTTGGGAAGCAGTGATGAGTAGTGCTCATTATAAATTAGATAATTTGATTTTATTTGTAGATCATAATGGTCTTCAAATAGATGGTAGTAATGAAGAAGTAATGAATGTAACTCCTATTGAAGAAAAATTTAAAGCTTTTGGATGGAATGTTTTGAGTATAGATGGACATTCATATAATGAAATAAAGGCAGCAATTGTTTTAGCTAAATCTGTAAAAAATAAGCCTACAGCAATTATTGCTAAAACGAAAAAAGGAAAAGGTGTTTCATTTATGGAAGATAAAGTTGGCTGGCATGGTAAAGCACCAAATGAAGATGAATGCATTAAAGCAATATCCGAATTATCAGGAGGTGTTTTATAATGAAAATTGCAACACGTGTAGCATATGGTAATTTATTAGAAACAGAATTATATAAAAATTCTAATATAGTTGTTTTAGACGCTGATTTAGGAAATGCAACAAAATCTATTTCATTAAAAAAAGTTGTACCAAATAGATATTTTGATATGGGCATTTCTGAGCAAGATATGATGTGTACAGCAGCAGGCTTTGCTACTTGTGGAAAAATTCCTATTGTAAGTACATTTGCTATTTTTGCTGCTGGAAGAGCTTTTGAACAAATACGTAATTCTATTGCATATCCAAATTTAAATGTGAAAATTGCTGCTACTCATGCAGGTTTAACAGTAGGAGAAGATGGTGGTAGTCATCAAGCTATTGAAGATATATCACTTATGAGAAGTTTACCTAATATGATGGTAATTTGTCCATCTGATGCGATTGAAACAAAAGCAGCTATAAAAGCAGCTGTAGAACATTATGGACCTGTATATATTAGATTAGGTAGAGCCGCAGTAGAAAATATTCATTCAGAAGATTATGTATTTGATTTTAGTAAAGGTCAAATTTTAAGAGAAGGAAATGATGTAGGAATTATTGCTACTGGGATAATGGTTGAAAAAGCTTTACAAGCAGCAAATGAATTATTAAAAGATGGTATACATGCAAGAGTAGTTAATATATCTACGATAAAACCTATTGATAAAGATTTAATAATAGAAACAGCAAAAAAAACAAATTATATAGTAACAGTAGAAGAACATAGTATAATAGGTGGATTAGGTTCAGCTGTTAGTGAAGTTTTAGTCCAAAAATATCCTACAAAACAATTTATGATTGGAATAAAAGATTCTTTTGGAGAGTCAGGTACACCAGAAGAATTACTTGAGAAATATGGATTAACAGTTGAAAAAATAATAGAAGCAGCTAAAAAAAGATAAATTATTAAATAGATAAGCAAAAATCAAATTATTTTTTTATTATTTATTAATAGTAGAAAACTTCGATATCAAATTTTGATTCGAAGTTTTTATTTTTTTTAAATAGTGCTAAACTAAAATTAAAATTCTTATTGATTTTATACATAATAAAGAAAAGGGCTGATTTTGATTATGGGTAAAATGTTGACAAGACAAGAAGCTTGGGAATTATTGACAAAATATACAAAAACTCCTAGCTTACAAAAACATGCATTGGCAGTAGAAGCTGTAATGAAGCATTTTGCAAAACTAAATAATGAAGATGTAGAAAAATGGGGAGTAATGGGTTTACTTCATGATTTAGATTATGAACAATTTCCGGAAGAACATTGTCATAAAGTTGTAGAAATCATGCAAGAAGAAGGAATTGATGATTTTTATATTCATGCAGTATGTAGTCATGGTTATGGTATATGTTCTGATGTGAAACCGGAACATATTATGGAAAAAGTGTTATTTACTATAGATGAATTAACTGGACTTATCAATGCACTTTGCTTGATGCGACCTTCAAAAAGTGTATTAGATTTAGAAGTAAAATCAGTTAAAAAGAAATTTAAAGATAAATCATTTGCCTCTGGTGTAAATCGTCAGATTGTAAAAGATGGCTGTGAAATGTTAGGCATGAGCTTAGATGAAGTCATCAAGGAAACTATTGAAGGCATGAAGACAGAAGCAGAAGCTATTGGCTTAAAAGGTAATCTATAAAATTTTAATTAATAATATAAAAAAGCCTAGAGAACTTAATCTCTAGGCTTTTGTTATATCATTAATTAAAATACATCATGAAGAATGATTGTCTGATCACGGTTTGGACCTACGGAAACAAATCCAAGACCAATACCCGTAACCTGCGCCATTCTTTCTAAATATTTACGTGCATTTTCTGGTAAATCTTCGTATTTTCTGATGCCAGAAATGTCTGTTTTCCAACCAGCGAATGTTTCATAAACTGGTTCTACATTTGCAAGAACTTTTAAGCTTGCAGGCATTTCATCTAAGATTTCACCATTGTATTTATAAGCTACACACATTTTGATTTCATCGAAAGTATCGAGAATATCAAGACGAGTAACTGCCATATAATCAATACCACTGAGGTAACCTGCATAGCGAACTACGCAAGCATCAAGCCAGCCAGTACGACGAGGACGACCTGTAACTGTACCATATTCATGACCGCAATCACGGATTTTATCGCCGATTTCGTTGAGCTGTTCAGTTGGGAAAGGACCTTCACCAACGCGAGTGCAATATGCTTTTACGATACCTACTACTTTATCGATTTTGTTAGGGCCTACACCAGCACCGGAGCTTACGCCACCAGCTGTTGGATGAGAAGCAGTAACATATGGATAAGTACCATGGTCGATATCAAGCATAGTAGCTTGAGCACCTTCAAACATTACTTTTTTACCAGCATTGATTTCTCTATTTAAGAATGCGGAAGTATCAATTACATGTTTTCTGAGTTTTTCAGCGTAACCGAGATATTCAGTGCGAATATCTTCATAGTTTAATGGTTCTTTACCATAGAGTTTTACAAGCTCACGATTTTTAGTTTCAAGAGCTGTTTTTAATTTTTCGCTGAATGTTTCTTCATCAATTAAATCACAAACGCGGATACCAATACGGTTATCGCGGTCCATATAGCATGGGCCAATACCACGTTTAGTAGTACCGATTTTTAATTCGCCTTTGCTTTCTTCTTCAAGACCGTCCATAAGACGATGGTAAGGCATTACAACGTGAGCACGATTAGAGATACGTAATCCGTCAACAGAGTAACCATCTTTTTTTAGAGCTTCCATTTCTTGAAGGATTACTTCAGGGTCAAAAGCTACACCATTTGCAATCACACAAATTTTATTATCATAGAGCATACCAGATGGCATGAGTCTTTGTTTAAATTCTTTGCCGTCTACTGTAACAGTATGACCTGCATTACTACCACCTTGATAACGTACGACTATATCAGCTTTTTCTGCTAAATAGTCTACGATTTTACCTTTACCTTCATCACCCCATTGGGTACCAGTTACAACAACTGTTGACATAAAAAACTTCCTCTCTATTACTCAAGTTTAATATTAACTGCTTATTCAATACCGAAACGAGCCATAATCATGTCTACATTGCGTAAGAACCATTGATAATCGAAGCAGTTGTCGATTTCTTCTTTAGTGAGATATTTTGTGATATCTGGGTCTTTTTCTACATTTGTGCGGAAATCTTCGCCTTTGAGCCATCTAGCCATAGCATTTCTTTGAACCCATTTGTAAGCATCTTCACGAAGTACGCCTTTGCTTACAACAGCGAGCATGATGCGTTGGCTGAAGATAAGACCGCCAGTTTTGTTAAGATTTTCCATCATAGCTTCTGGATAAACGAGAAGTTTATCTACAAGATTTGTTAATTTACGGCAGCAGTAATCAACGTTGATAGTGCTGTCTGGTAAAATTACGCGTTCAACGGAAGAATGGGAAATATCGCGTTCATGCCAAAGAGTGATATCTTCCATAGCTGCAATAGCGTTACCACGAACAAGACGAGCCATACCAGTGATGCGTTCTCCAGTGATTGGATTGCGTTTATGAGGCATAGCAGAAGAGCCTTTTTGGCCAGGCTGGAAATATTCTTCAACTTCACGAATATCTGTACGTTGGAGATTGCGTAATTCTGTAGCGATTTTTTCAAATGTGCTAGCTACAATAGCAAGTGTAGTCATATATTCTGCATGGCGATCGCGCTGGATAACTTGAGTTGCAAGTTTTACAGGTTCAATGCCAAGTTTTTTACAAGTGATTTCTTCAATACGAGGGTCAATATTGGAATAAGTTCCTACAGCACCAGAAAGTTTACCGACAGCGACAACTTTTTTAGCGTGTTCTACACGTTCGATATCGCGGCAAATTTCGTCATACCATAAAGCAAATTTTAAGCCAAGAGTCATTGGTTCAGCATGGATACCATGAGTGCGACCGATGCAAACAGTATGTTTGTATTTTTGTGCTTGGCGTTTTAATACATCACGTAAATTTTTGAGGTCTTCTAAAATAAGCTCAGCGGATTTTTTCATCATAATGCCGAGTGCTGTATCTTTTACGTCGCTGGAAGTTAATCCTTTATGGATATATTTAGAATCTTCACCAACGTATTCAGCAACGTTAGTTAAAAATGCGATAATATCATGATTAGTAACTTTTTCAATTTCTTTAACGCGTTCTAAGTTAAACTGTGCTTTTTCACGAATATTTTTAGCAGCTTCTACAGGAATTTGACCAAGTTCTGCCATAGCTTCACAAGCTGTAATTTCAACTTCAAGCATTACTTCAAATTCGTGTTGGAGAGTCCAAATTCTTCCCATTTCAGGATTGGTATAGCGTTCAATCATTTAAAAATTTCCTCCTCATATTTAAAACCAGCATAAATTTTCTACTGATAACAGCAAAAAGAACTCAAATAGACACTATGTCAAGGATTTGAGTTTTATTTGTAAAATCTATATGTAGCTTTTACCTTCATATAATAGCATTTTATGTACTTTAGTGTCAATGAAAATGGGGATTATAAGTTTACGATACATATGTGCATAATAAAAAGCTATATTAATTTTACGATTAATATAGCTTGTTTTGTTAAATATTATCTTGAGTACGAAGTAAATCTGCAAATTTTGTAAATTCCTTATGGAAGAATAATTGAACAGTATCAACGGGACCATTACGATGTTTAGCGACAATAACATCAGTTATATTTTTATTTTCTGTTTCAGCATTGTAATAATCTTCACGATATAAAAACATAACGATATCGGCATCTTGTTCTAGTGAACCAGATTCACGAAGGTCACTGAGCATTGGTTTTTTTATCTGTCTTGATTCTACGCTACGAGAAAGCTGGGAAAGTGCAATTACAGGAACATTGAGTTCACGAGCTAGAGATTTTAAAGAACGAGATATCTCAGAGATTTCTTGTTGTCGATTATCGCCATTTTTATTTGCTCTACCTTGCATTAATTGCAAATAGTCGATTAATACTAAACTTAAACCTTTTTCTTGTTGAAGTCGGCGAGCTTTGGAGCGAAGTTCCATGATGCTGATACCAGGAGTATCATCAATATAAAGTGGTGCTTTAGAAAATTTATCAGCAGCGGCAATTAATTTTTGCCAATCTTGTTCATCTAAATCACCGACGCGTAATCGTTGAGACTCAACAAGTCCTTCTGCACAGAGCATACGCTGCATTAATTGTTCTTTGGACATTTCAAGAGAGAAAAAAGCTACAGGTTTATTTTCTTTTAAAGCAACATGAGAAGCTATATTTAAAGTGAAGGCTGTTTTCCCCATACTAGGTCTAGCAGCGACTAAGATTAAATCAGAAGGTTGAAGCCCTGCGGTGAGTTTATCTAAGTCTTTAAAGCCAGTGGATAAACCTGTCAGACCACCTTTTGATTCATATAGATTTTCAATTTTGCTAAAAGTATCAATGACAATTTGATTAATAGGTGTGAAATCGCCAGTTTTACGATTAGAAGCGATTTCTAAAATCATTTTTTCGGCTTTATCCATGATGCTATCAGCATCATCAGCACCTTCATAACCCATAGCGGCAATGGCTGTAGCTGTATTGATGAGATGACGCATGAGAGCCTTTTCTTTGACTATCTTAGCATAAAAAACTACATTTGCAGCTGTGGGCACAGTATTGGCAAGTGCAGTAACAAAGGCAATACCGCCAACTTTTTCTAATTGATTTGTTTTATTTAATTGTTCAATGACAGTTAAATTATCGACTGCCTGATTGCGATTGGATAAATCAAGCATTGCTTCAAAAACAATGCGATGAGCCTCGCGATAAAAATCCTGTGGATTTAAAATTTGAGCAGATTCAGCAATAGCTTCTTTAGAAATGAGCATAGCACCTAAAACAGCTTGCTCAGCTTCTATATTTTGGGGAGGTACTCTATCTATCAAAAATAATCACCTCTTAAATTTTATCAAAAGCGAATGCTAAAGCTTCTTGTGCTGTTTTAACAGGATGTACTTTTAAGCCATGTAAATCAGGAGGGATATCTTTAGCATTTTCTTCAGGAATAATCAAGGTCTTGATGCCAGCTTGGCTAGCACCATAAGCTTTTTCAAAGACACCACCTACAGGACGAACTAATCCTTGAATAGAGATTTCACCAGTAATGGCGATATCCTGACGAATTGGTTTTTGGGTAATAGCAGAAATCAAAGCTATTAAAATGGCTGTTCCAGCAGATGGCCCATCAATATTACCGCCACCGATTATATTGATGTGAATATCATAATCATGGATATCTTCATTTATGAGTTTGCGCACAACAGCAGCAGCATTGAAGACAGAGTCTTGAGCCATAGAGCCAGCTGTTTGATTAAAACGCAAGATACCTTTACCTTTTTCATGAGCTTTAAAAGCAATAGCTTCAATTTCGATAACAGAACCAATGAAACCAGCAACGCCTAAGCCAAAAATTTTACCAATCTCACTAGTGTCAGAAGCTTTTTTAGTGATAAATGGTGTTAAGCGACTTACTTGAGCTACAGTATAGATATCTTCTTTAGTGATTAATATATTATCCATATCATTTTCTTGGCGAACGAGAGCATTGCTATAAGCATCAGCTAAGATATTGATAGCTTTACGTCCTTCAATTGTATATTCACTGATAATCTGGGCTACTTCATCATCTAATTTAGCATTTAGTTTATGAGCAGCATTTAAAACTATAGTTTCAATATGTTTTGGAGTCAGCGGTTCAAAATAGATTTCAGCACAACGAGAACGAAGAGCTGGATTTAAATAATAGCTATCGCGAGTAGTAGCTCCAATTAAAACGAAATCAGCAGGCGCACCTTCAGTGAATAATTTTTTGATATATTCTGGTACATTAGGGTCGTTTGGCTCAAAATAAGCAGAGTCAAAATAAGCGCGCTTATCTTCAAGAACTTTTAATAATTCATTTTGTAAAGTATCATCAAGTTCACCGATTTCATCAATGAATAAAATTCCACCATGAGCATCTGTAACAAGCCCTGGTTTTGGTTCAGGAATACCACTGTCAGCTAAATCTCTACGAGCTCCTTGATAAATAGGGTCATGAACAGAACCGAGTAGAGGGTTGGCTATACCTCTAGGGTCATAGCGAAGTGTAGTGCCGTCTGTTTCCACAAAAGGTGCATCAGCATTAAATGGTGTATGTGGCTGAGTACATGCTTCTTGAAGTACAAGCCTTGCAGCAGTTGTTTTCCCTACGCCAGGAGGGCCATAGAGTATTAGATGTTGAGGATAAGGTGAGCTTAATTTTGCTTTTAAAGCTTTAATAGCTCTTTCTTGTCCTATGATTTCAGATAAATTTTCTGGTCGTAACAATTCCATGATGGATTTTGTTAGATGAATTTTATTTTTATCTTCTAGCTGTTTTAGTTTTGCTAATGATTGAGAAGACTCTTTAAGAGAACTTTCTTCTTTAAGAATTTGTTTTTTTATATCGAAAATATAATCTTGGTGATTTTCTTCCATCTTCGCAGATATGCGTTTTTCTAATTCATCTTCAAAAGAACGACGTGCCATGATATTGGCTAAATAATCCATCATTTCTTTTAAAAGTGTAGGAATTTCATCATCTTTAGGCAATTTATCTAAAGTAGGGTTTTCATAAACTATTTTTTGCAGACCTAAGATACGTTGATTGCGGTTATTCGAGCGAATTAACGTTAAAGCTTCTAATTTACTCGCTTTTAATACAAGACGGTCAGCACCTTCGATATCGACTAAGATATCATAAAGAGCATCAATATCATGGTCTATAGGTTCAACTACAATTTCTTCAGGAGAATTTTCAACTTTTGTAGCAGAAATATTAGGCTGCTGTAATTTTACAGCAGCCTTAGTTGTTCGAGATTTTTTTTTAGATTTGAAAAAACGAGAAAATATACTCATAATTGCCTCTTATTTTTCTACAACGTGTACAGTGATTGTACTTGTTATTTCAGGGTGAACTTTGATTGTTGCAGTGTAATCACCGAGACAAGTTATATTTTTTATATCGATTTTGCGTTTATCAATATCAATATTGTGTTTTTCTTTAAGTGTTAAAGCAACATCTTTACTTGTAACAGAGCCGAATAAACGACTGCCTTCGCCAACGCGAACAGGAATAGTGATTTCTACTTGGGATAATTGGGAAGCCATTAAACGAGCTTCATCACTAGCTTGTTGTTTTTTGCGTTCAGCAGATTTTTTCTGAGCTTGAGCTACATTTATATTTTGTTTAGTTGCTTCTACTGCATATTTTTTAGCGATGAGGAAATTTCTACCATATCCTTCAGCAACTTCTACGATATCGCCTTTTTTACCAACTTTTTTAAGATCTTGCAACATTATTACTTTCATTCTTATCAGCCTCTTTCATATATGACAATGTAGTATTTACTACATCTTGTTTTAATTCTTTTAAAGGTCTATTTTTTACTTGAGAGCCAGCCACATTTTGATGACCGCCACCACCAAATTGTTCCATGATGACTTGGACATTGATTTCACCAGTGGAACGAGCGCTTACACCAATGACATTATCTTTTAAGCGGAAAAATACAATACTCACGCGTACATTTTCAATTCCCAATAAATCATCAGCGATTTTTCCTGATATAGCTTGAATACTATTGGCATTATCAGGGCAAACTGCTACAACTAAACCTTCTGGATAGAAAATAGAATTAGCAATAGCAGTACATTCAGCAAGATTAGTTTCATAATCTGTGCGGAATAAATAATGAACTACTTCAGGGTCAGCACCACAACGACGTAAATGCGATACAGCATCAAATGTACGAACACCAGTATTTACACGGAAGTTTTTCGTATCGACAACTATACCAGAATAAAGAGCAGTAGCTTCTAAACGTGATAACTTGATATTTTCATTGAAATACATCAATAATTCAGTTACCAATTCACTTGTAGAAGAAGAATATGGCTCAATATAGATTAATAATGCATTTTTGATTACATTTTCAGAACGACGATGATGGTCGATTACAATGACATTATTTATTGATTGCAATAAATCAGGACTAGCCACAAGATGAGGTATATGTGTATCGACTACGAATAATACAGGATTTAAAGCAGTCATTGCTAGTGCTTCTTTTTGCGTGATAAAGAGATTTTCAAAGTCTTTATCAGTTTTGCAAAGACTGATTAATTTATCTACACCTTCATTCATATCACTTAAAATGATATAAACAGGTTTTCCCATTTGACGAGCCATACGCGATACACCTATGGCAGAGCCTAAACTATCAAAATCTTCATTGTGATGTCCCATGACAAACACAACATCAGCAGCTTCCATGCGTTCAAAAACAGCATGAGCGACAACGCGAGCTTTTACACGGGTATGTTTTTCTACAGCTTTGGATTTTCCACCAAAGAATTGAACTTTACCATCTAAGTCAACAGCTACCTGGTCCCCACCTCTACCTAATACTAAATCAAGATGAGATTGAGCAAGAGCACCTAGTTCTTCCATAGAAGTTTTTGGTCTGCTTTGAATTAAACCGATACTCAAAGTAACAGGGAATTTGTTATCGCCGTGAAGATTGCGAACCTTGTCTAAGATATCGAATTTTTCACTGACAGCTAAATCAAGAGCATGGCGTTCTAAGATGATTACATACATATCATCAGAGATACGACGAAGTAATCCACCTAGAGAATGAGACCATTTATCTAAAAGACTATTGACTTCAAATAAGATAGATGTACGTTGAGCTTCACTTAACCCTTGCATAACGTCATCATAATTATCTATTTGGATATAGCCAAATACCATAGTACGCATAGCTGTATCTAATTTAAAACGTTCATATTCTGAAATATCATAGATATATAAAGTCATTAAATGGCTATCATCATCAGTATTTACTGGTCGATAGATTACCATGTAGAATTTATTATCTTGAGAAAAGATATATTGACCATTGCGGTTCCAAATATTATCGATAGGAATGTTTGGCCAAATATCAGTGATAAAAGAACCTATTTCAGGTGGTTGCTTGAGCCAGCGTTCTAATTCATGATTATACCATTCTAAACGTAAATCTTTATTGATAACCATGATTACTTGAGGTAATTGTTCCAAAGCATAATTAGATAATTCATTTACATTTTTAATGACATTTTCATAGTAAGCTTTTAGATTTTTGCGTCGTTCAATACTGCGTTCTTTTAGATAAAAGAATAAACATATCCATAAAACAATACCGCCACTAAATATATACCAATTGTATTGAAATAATATGACTAATAATATCAAAGAAACTATTAAAGTAACACATATATCAATCCAAGTGGATAATTTATTAGGCATAAAATTACCTCCTAAACATCATTGCTATTTTTGAATTTCTTTCGATAATCAAAAATCATATCAAAGAAGCCAGCAAGAGCAATGATTTGAGCAATTATCATGTTTAGACATAACATAATGATAATGAAAATCCAAACAGCAGTTGGCCAATTTTTTAATTTATAAAAAAATCTTATGACAGATAAACCTTGTACTAAACCTAAGACATTAGCACATAAATAAGTGTTTAGAGCAATTTGATAAAGTAGCGTAATACTGCGAGTATCGCCCCAATACATGCCGATTAAAGAAAAGGCATATATATATATGAAAACTTTAGGGAAACGCCATAATCTAAATGGTGGCAAAGAATTAATATTTGTAGTTCCCAAGCGTTTTAATAAAAAAGAACTAGCAATATAATTAATCACTAATTTTATTACAGCATTTAAAATAAAAATCATAGGTAAGACAAGCGCAAGAGTTTCTATTAAATGCTGAGTTTGTCTTTGTGCATCAATCATAGCTTCGGAAGTTATGCCCATAGAATTAAACATTTCATTTGTATCAAGCATAGCTGTTTTAAAAGCATCTAATTGGTCTACAAATAAATTTATACCTGTGAGATAGAAGGTACATATTAAAAATAGACATACACCAATGATTGAAGCTACAAAAGATGTAGCAAAAATCTTTACAGCAGACCAACAATGATTATAGCCAAAACCTAAAGTTAAAGCTAGAGGCACTGAACCTAGGACAAGTGGTATGGCAGTAACAGGTGTTAAAAATACACATAATAAAATACTAGCAATTAAAGCACTAAATATACCATATTTAAGATTATGTTTGGCTGTAATAATTGTAATAGGTAAAGTCCAAAATAAAATAATAAAAGGTATATAAATTCCTGCCATAGCAATGATTACTGTTATAGCAGTCAATAGGCTACTTTCAGTTAAGGGTCGTAGCTTAGTATTTTTCATAAAAAAATCCTTTCATTAAGAGATAGTTTAATAATTGATAAACCTTAATTCTTAATTATAATATAAAAACTATATTACTGCAAAAACTAAAAACACTTTCTAAATAAAAATTAGAAAGTGTTTTTTATCAATTATTAAGCTTTAAATACACATTTTCCATCGAGCCAAGTTTCTTTGAGTTCATAATCAGGAGTTATGATAAGGAAGTCGGCTTTTTTACCAATGGCAATGCTGCCAAGTTCATCATCAACACCGAAGCGTTTTGCTGGATTTAATGATGCCATATTAACAGCATGAATAGGATTTTCATGTAATTCTAAGATGAGGCGACGAACTTCTTTTAAAAGAGTTGTTGTACTGCCAGCGAGATTACCACTATCAATGCGAGCAATTCCATCTTTTACATTAAATGGTAAAGTGCCAAGCATATAGCGACCATCTTTTAAGCCAGTGCCTTGAATTGCATCACTTACGAGTAAAGCTTTATCTTTTGGTTTATTCTGTAAGAGAATTTTCATAGCTGGTAAAGAAACATGAATACCATCAGCAATGAGTTCGGCATATACATCATTGCGAGTCATGATAGCACCTAATAAATTAGGATTGCGATGATGGAGTTGTTCCATAGCACAGTAAGTATGAACACCAGCATCAGCACCCATATCAAAACAAGCACAAGCTTCTTCGTAATTTGCACTGCTATGACCTAAGGAAACTTTGATTTTTAAATCTTGTGTTATCCATTTAGTGAATTTTGGTGCATCTTCTTTTTCAGGTGCAATGATAATGGATTTTACAGTATTATATTCAGCCATTTTTTCGATTTCTTCTTTATTTAATGGGCGAATATGTTCTTCAGGGTGAGCTCCTTTGTGTTTGCTTGTGATATAAGGTCCTTCAATGAACATACCAAGAATACGAGCACTATTTAATGTATCTTTACATTCAGCTACATTGGCAATAGCTTTATAGATATCTTCAAGTGGAGCTGTTACTGTAGTTGGCATCCATGTAGTAGTACCTTGAGTTAAAAGATAATCCCCAATGCTTTTTAAAGCCTCTGGAGTGGAGTCCATAGTGTCATGACCTACAGCACCATGGATATGAGTATCAATAAGACCTGGAATAATGAATGCATCATTATATTCTTTTACAGGAATATTTTCTTTTTCAACGTTTTCTTTAGAGAAAAATCCAGCAAATTTATTATCTTCAATGACTAGATATTTGTTGCTTTCAATAAAATCAGCAGTGAAAATTTTTTGAGCCTTAATAGCAATTTTAGTCATTAAGAACACTTCCTCGATTTTTTTTATTCTGAGAACGAGATTGGAATACTTGAATTCTGGACTGATGACTATCAACTAAAATTTCAGATAAACTTAAAGCTGTTTGATTAGCTCTGCTAAAGAGTGCTTCTAATAAAACAGGAACATTAGTTCCACTGATAACCTTACTATTTGGTAAATGTGTAGATAAAATAACACTTTGATTAAAAGGTGTACCGCCTGCTATATCTGTGCAGAAAATAATATCAGAACAATTTAAACGTTCAACAGCTTCTTGTAATTGTTTAGCTAATTCTGTATTTGTAGAACCGATAGGAAAATCAATCGCTTCAAATTTATCTTGTTTGCCAGCAATAACTTCAATAGATGAAGCAAGGCCAGATGCAAAGTTACCATGTCCTGTAACTATAATACCTATCAACAAAAAAACCTCCCTGGAGTGAATATCCTCATATTTTAAATTCTTTGTATATTAATTGTATCATAAAATAAGTATATCTACAGTTTATTTAATGTATTTTTTTAAGTATATAACTAAATGATAATAATTATTAAAAAGTAAAAAAAAGCTATAAAAAATAAATTTTATTTATTAAAACATAGAATAGTGAAGAATATTTAAGAAAATAAGAGAAAAAAAGAGATAATATGGTATTTTTAACGTTTGATTTATTCTGAGTATAATCATATAATATACACATAAGGAACAAACAATATTGATAAGGAATTTAGAAATTATCAATTTATTTAATGTGTATATATAAGTATTGGAGGAATTTATAATGAAAAAATGGGTTTGCAGTATTTGTGGTTATGTATATGAAGGTGAAAGTGCACCAGAACAGTGCCCAATTTGTAAAGCACCAGCAGATAAATTTGTAGAACAATCCGGTGATTTAGTATTTGCTGACGAACATCGCGTAGGTGTAGCAAAAGGTGCTGATCCTCGCATTATCGAAGGTTTACAGCAGAACTTCACTGGCGAATGCACAGAAGTGGGTATGTATCTCGCTATGAGCCGTGTTGCTGAACGTGAAGGTTATCCTGAAATCGCTGATGCTTACAAACGTTATGCTTTTGAAGAAGCAGAACATGCTGCAAAATTTGCTGAACTTCTCGGTGAAGTTGTAACTGACAGCACTAAGAAAAATCTTGAACTCCGTGTTGCTGCTGAACATGGTGCATGTGCTGGTAAAAAAGAACTTGCTACTTTAGCTAAAGAACTTGGCTTAGATGCAGTTCATGATACAGTTCATGAAATGGCTAAAGACGAAGCTCGTCATGGTTGTGGCTTCAATGGCCTCTTAAAACGTTACTTCGGTAAATAATTTGATATAGATAGGATTATTAAAAGAGTATGGTGTAAGCCATACTCTTTTTTATTTTTATAAATAGTTATTGAATGTTATAAATTTATATTAGTATAATAAATTTGATAGAATTTTTATTAAATTTTTTGAGGATTGATTTTATGAGTTACACAGGTTCATTATTTAATTTTATTAACAATTCAACATCATCATTTCATACAGTTTTAAATGCACAATCATATTTGATAAAAAATGGCTTTGAAGAAGTCGATTTTAGTGAAGATTGGCAGTTAAAAGCAGATAAAAAATATTTTACGAAGATATATGATTCAACATTGATTGCATTTATTCCACATCAAAATTTGCGTGAAGGCATGAAAATTGCTGTTAGTCATACAGATTTTCCTTGTTTAAAGATAAAACCTAGTGCTGATATTATGCAAAATGATTATGGCAAATTAAATGTAGAAATTTATGGTGGTATGATTTTAAATACATGGTTTGATAGACCATTATCCATAGCGGGAAAAGTCGTTTTGAAAGGTCAAGATTGTTATCAGCCAGATGTGAAATTTGTAGATTTTAAACGACCATTGATGATTATTCCTAATCTTGCTATTCACATGGATAGAAGTATTAATTCAGGTAAAAGTATAAGTAAACAAAAAGAAATGTTGCCTTTAGCTTTTATGCAAACTGAAAATAATAGTGAAGATGAATTAGCAAATGATAATAGTAAATTAATTAAATTGTTAGCTGAAGAATTATCTTGCACTCAAGAAGATATTTTGAGCTATGATTTAACTGTATATCAAGTGGAAACTTCATATTATTTAGGTTTTGTAGGTGAATTAGTAACAGCACCTAGATTAGATAATATAACTTCTGTTAAAGCTTGTATTGAAGGAATTATCGTTGACAAGCGTAAGGTAGGTTTAGATATAGCCGTTTTATTTGATAATGAAGAAGTGGGCAGTAGAACAAAACAGGGCGGAGCTTCTAATGTTTTATCAAATGTAATTGAACGCATTTATATGGCTTTTGGTTATACTAGACAGGCATTTTTGGCAGATTTAGCAAAGAGCTTTATGTTATCTATAGATGTAGCTCATGCTATGCACCCTAATTATGTAGAAAAAAATGATTTGACTAATAAACCAATATTAAATAAAGGTTTGGCTATAAAAATGGCAGCTAGTCAATCGTATGCAGGAGATGCTGAAGCTATTGCTATCGTAAGAGCTTTATGTGAAAAATATAAAATAAATTATCAGATGTATGTAAATAATTCAGATATTCCAGGTGGGTCAACTATAGGCTCGATGGCTTCCGCTTTATTGACTATGAGAACATTAGATGTGGGTATTCCTATTTTAGCTATGCATTCAGCACGAGAAACTATGGGGAAAGATGACCAAAAATCTTTAGAAAAATTAGTTAGAGTATTTTTTGAAGGTTTTTATTAAAACATAGAGGTGATATAGATGAAAGTTTTAGTAGTGATGCCATTTAAAGATAAGCATAAAGCATTAATGGCTCAAAATTTTCCTCAAGTAGAATTTGTTTATGAACGCAATCCAGGCAAAGAACTAGTGGAAAATGTGGAGGCAATTATTGGCAATGTTAAGCCGAGTCTATTGAAAGATGCTAAAAATTTAAGATGGTTGCAATTAAATAGCGCAGGTACTGATGGATACTGTGAAAAAGGTATTTTGCCAATGCAGACTATATTGACTAATGCTACAGGGGCATATGGTTTAGCTTTATCTGAATATATGCTTGCTGTATTGATGGCTATGCAGAAAAAATTATATAGTTATCACGATAATCAAAAACAATCTCTATGGAAAGATGAAGGCGAAGTAACTTCTATTTTTGAGTCTACTATCTTAGTTGTGGGTTTAGGTGATATAGGAAGTTGTTTTGCTAAACGAGTAAAAGCCCTAGGAGCAAAGGTTATCGGTATTAAGCGTCGCCTTGGTGAAAAACCAGACTATGTGGATGAATTAGTTAGTCTAGATAAATTAAATGAGTATTTACCTAAAGTTGATATAGTAGCTACTGTATTGCCAGGAACGAAAGCGACTTATCAGATTTTTGATAAAGAAAAATTCGCTTTGATGAAAAAAGGTGCCTTCTTTATTAATGCAGGTCGTGGAAGTGCTGTAGTTGAAGATGATTTAATAGAAGCTTTAAATTCAAATCATTTAGCAGGTGCTGCTATTGATGTAACGCATATAGAGCCATTACCACAAACAAGTGCTTTATGGCAGACAAAAAATCTGCATATTACACCACATACAGCAGGTCAATATCATTTGGCAAAGACCTTAGATAATATAGTGAATATCGCTAAAGGTAATTTGCAAGCTTTGATAGATGGCAAAGAATTAAAAAATATTGTCGATTTTGAAACTGGATATAAAAAATAAAAATAGCCACTCATTATAGTGATAAATAATGAGTGGCTTTGTTTTTTATATTAAGCTTTCCAAAGGCTGTGAAGATTGCAATAAGCATAAGCTGTAATTACTTCTTCACCATCTAAAAGAGCAAATTGAGCTGTTGGAGGAGTATTAGGTTGTAGTACCTTACGTTGATTGCCTTTATTTGTTTCAAGTGATATCCATTCAATATAATGTTCAGGAATCATAGGATGTTCAACAGAGCCTACAGAAACAGTAACAATATTTCCTTCTTGAGAAATCACAGGAACGTGTTTTTCTACAGCAGCATCAGTAGTACCAGGAATAATTTCTTTCATTTTTTCACCACAGCAGATAACAGGCACGCCTTTATCTTTTACAAAAGCAATGATATTACCGCAGTGTGAACAAATATAAAATTTTTGAGACATAAAAATCCCTCCTCAAATATATAATAATTATATTATAGCATTATATACAGATACAGACCTAGCATTTAATGTATTTTGTTGGTAAATTTTAGGTCTATTTTGTGGTTTGATAAATGCTTTATCATCAAATTCTGTATTGATAATTAACTGCCAAGGCGTATCATGTGGAAGTGATGGTAAATTAATGCGATGATTTTCCCAGTGAGCGTTGATAGCGATATAGATAAAATCATCACGACCATCTTCTGTTTTGCCTGTCAACATAATGCAGACAACACGATTGCCATGAGAAGAGTCAAATTGCCATGGATTAATACCATGTAAGCTTACAGCAGGATAATTTTTAGGTGTACCCTCAGAAGCACGGCGGAAAAGAGGGTGTTCTTTTCTAAACGCAATTAGCTGTTTGAAGAATAAGAACATATCATGATTTTCTTGTAATTGGTTCCAATTCAACCATGAAGTTTCATTATCTTGGCAGTAAGCATTATTATTGCCAAATTGAGAATTACAAAATTCATCACCAGCTAAAAGCATAGGAATACCAATGCTACAGAATAAGATTGTTGCAGCATTGCGTACCATTTTTCTACGCAAAGTCAAAATTTCAGGGTCTGTTGTTTCGCCTTCAACACCACAGTTCCAACTGATATTATCATTAGCACCATCTGTATTATTCCAACCATTTTCTTTATTGTGTTTTTCATTGTAAGAGAATAAATCCCACAATGTGAAGCCATCATGACAAGTAATGAAGTTGATGGAAGCATAATTACCTCGATTAGAAGGATTATAAATATCTTCAGAACCAGTGATACGATTTACTATAGCTTGAGCAAAACCTAAATCACCTTTGAGGAAATGGCGAACATCATCACGATAATGACCATTCCATTCAGACCATTTACCATAAGCAGGGAATGTACCTACTTGATATAATCCACCAGCGTCCCATGCTTCAGCAATTAAAATAGTATTATTGAGCAATGGGTCGAAGGTCAATAATTCTAAAAGTGGAGGGTTACTCATAGGAGAACCATCTTGATTGCGTCCTAAGATGGAAGCTAAGTCAAAACGGAAGCCATCAATATGATATTCAGCTGTCCAATGGCGTAGACAGTTTAAAATCATTTGGCGAACAATTGGATTATTGCAATTTAAAGTATTACCACAACCACTGAAATTATAATATTCACCATTTGGCCCTAGAATATAATAGGCTTTATTATCAATACCCTTAAAGGATATATATGGGCCACGTTCATCGCCTTCTGCTGTATGATTAAAAACAACATCAAGAATAACTTTTATATTATTTTTATGTAATTCTTTAATTAGATTTTTAAATTCATAATTTTGCATGGAGTATTTTCCACTAGCAGCATAGCCTGCTTTAGGCGCAAAAAAAGATATTGGATTATAACCCCAATAATTTAAAAGGCGATTACCTTTACTATCATAACGAATAGTATCGTTAATGACATCTTCGTTTTCATCAAATTCAAAGATTGGTAAAAATTCAACAGCATTGATACCCAATTCTTTGAGATAAGGAATTTTTTCAATAAATCCAGCATAAGTCCCAGGGTGTTTTACTTTGGAAGATTCATGACGAGTGAAACCACGTAAATGTGTTTCATAAATGATTAAATCACCATGGTCTGTTTTTTGTGGTAAATCAGAGTCTAATTCAAAATCACTAATTACTACTTTGGAACGATATTGAAATATATTATCTTTATCTGGCAATTTACCCCATTCATTGCGACCAGAGACCATTTTAGCGTATGGGTCTAAGATGATTTTGCGACGGTCGTAAATATCGCCAGTGGTTTTATCATATTTTCCATCAATGCGAAAACCATATTCTATATTTTCATAATCTAAATCGAGTACAATCATGGCAAAAACGTTGCCAACACGATAATTTTCAGGATATGGAATTATCGCAAAAGGTTTAGGTGCTCTGTCTTTGAATAATACTAATTCACAACTTGTAGCACCGGCTGAATATATGCAAAAATTAACTCCTCCAGGAACAATAGAGGAGCCGTTTAAGCGGAAAAATCCGCGTCTAATTTTAAATTGTTTGAACGTATCAGTAGGCAGAATATCTAATTGCATGATAACACCTCATTAATGTATCAGAGCATATTTTTTTATAGCATCATCAATTGAAGGAGCGAGTTCAATTGTATCTGTTAAACCTGTTAAATCAAATATTTCTGATATTTTATCAATTATGGAAACAAAGATTGCTTTTATATTTAATAATTTAGCTTTGTTGGCAATATTAGAAAGTAAATATAGACCATAATTAGAAATGTAATTACAATCAGACATATCAATTATAATATTGTCACCAGAAGTCATTTTATCTAAAATTTCAATTTTTGCTTGTTGTGCAGTAGATATATCTAATTTACCCTTTATTGCTATAATGTGAAGTTTTTCCTTTTGATTAGTGCGAGTTTCCAATATAGTAAATACCTCCTAATGACTATAAATAAAAATGATATTATAATAAATTTTAGCTATACAAAAATATAAATAATACTACTAATGTATATATATATTAGCTAAATAAGCAATATATTGTAAATTGGAATATAACGATATCTGCCTACTAATATAAAATTTAATATAGTTTTAAATTTAATTATAGCTAGAAATAGGGATTTATATATCTGAATAAAATGACTAAAAGTAAATTATATTATGGTATATTTCTTAATATTATTTTATAAAAGTTTACACTGTTTTGCAAGTATTAGAGCCTTATTTGTTAGCTTTGGTCAATAAAAAATCAATGCAGAAATTAATCTGCATTGATTTTATTATTATTATTTATTTAATGGTTTTTTTAAGATAGCTAAGAGAATCATAGAAACGACAGCACCTATAGCTATAGCTAATAAGTACATGAGAGGATTTCCGATTGTTGGAACAACGAAAATACCACCGTGAGGAGCACGAAGAGTACATTCAAAAGCCATAGACAAAGCACCAGCCACAGCAGACCCGATAACACAAGATGGAATTACACGAGCAGGGTCAGCAGCAGCAAATGGAATTGCACCTTCAGTGATAAAAGATAATCCCATTACATAGTTTGTGATACCAGATTTTCTTTCAGCTTCAGTGAAGCGATTGCCAAAGAATGTAGTACAAAGAGCAATAGCGATTGGAGGAACCATACCACCTGCCATAACAGAAGCCATAATACCAAATTCACCATCAGCTAAAAGAGCTGTACCTGTTACATATGCTGCTTTGTTGAATGGACCACCCATATCGATGGACATCATACCGCCAACGATAATACCGATTAAAATACGGCTACTAGGATCCATACCTTTTAATGTTTCAACAAGCCATGTATTAATAGCACTTACAGGAGGGTTGATAATGAAGGTAATAGCAATACCCATCAATAATACACCAAATAAAGGATAGATTAAGATAGTTTTGATGCCTTCGAGAGATTCAGGTAATACTTTGCAAACTTTTCTAAGACCTAAAATGATATAACCAGCAGCAAAACCTGCGATTAAAGCACCCAAGAAACCAGAACCACCAGTGTTTGCCATAGCACCACCAACGAAACCAGCAACAAGACCTGGGCGGTCAGCAATACTCATACCGATAAATCCAGCAAGTACAGGAAGCATAAATCCGAAAGAAACACCGCCGACATTTTTGAAGAAGGCAGCAAGTGGAGTATTAGAACCGAAATTAGAAGGATTAGCTGGATCATAAACATCGACTAAGAATGCAATAGCGATTAAGATACCACCGCCAACAACGAATGGAAGCATATGAGAAACACCATTCATTAAGTGTTTATAAAGTTGACGACCGATACTTTCATTTTCACTAGAAGCAGTGGAAGCACTGTCATCATCGCCAGAACCTTTATAGATAGGAGCATCTTGAGCCATTGCTTTATCTAAAAGTTCATCAGCTTTATTGATACCATTAGCTACTTTAGTAATGATAACGTGTTTACCATTGAAACGAGCCATTGGTACATTTTTATCAGCAGCAACGATAATACATTTTGCATTAGCGATATCTTCATCAGTTAATACATTTTTTCTACCGCCAGCGCCATTTGTTTCAACTTTGATGGAAATATTTTTGCGTTTAGCATGTTGTTCTAAGGATTCAGCTGCCATATAAGTATGAGCGATACCAGTAGGGCAAGCTGTAACAGCTAATACATCATAACCAGTAGAAGTTTCTTCTTTGGCAGGTGCAGTTTCTGCTTTAGTTTCTTCTTCAGTTGGTGGATTTTCTTTATCATTGATTAATTTTAAGAATTCATCTACAGATTTTGCAGCGATTAAGGATTCTTTAAAATCAGGATCCATTACCATCATAGCGAGTTTACTTAATAATTCTACATGTAAATCACTTGCAGTATCTGGAGCTGCAATCATGAAGAATAAGCGAGATGGATTGCCATCTAAAGCTTCAAAGTCCATACCATCAGGAATAACCATAGCAGCAAGACCAGCTTCTTTTACAGCAGCGCTTTTTGCATGTGGTGTAGCGATACCATCGCCTAATCCAGTGGAACCAGATTCTTCACGAGCTATTACGGCTTTTAAGTATTCTTCTTTGTTATTGAGGTTACCGCTTTTTTCCATTAAATCAGCTAAGATTTCAATAGCTTCAGTTTTGGATTTTGGCGGAGCAACATTTAATTGAATACTAACTGGTTTTAATAAGTCGGTAATTTTCATTTAATATATCTCCTTAATATTATTAACTTTTATGAAGTTAGTTATTTAAAGTTTTTAATAAAGCTTCAACTTCACTGCGAGTTGCTAAATTTTCAGAGAATGCAGAAGCAGAACCAGTAGCAACTCCCATATAGAAAGCTTTTTCATAACTATTTGTTTCAATATAGCCTGTTAAGAAACCAGCAACCATGGAATCACCAGCACCGATGGAGTTTACTAATTTTCCTTTAGGAACAGGGCTATATATTATGGAACCATCTTCAGCTACTAAGATAGCACCATCTTTACCCATAGAAACTAATACATTTTTAGCTCCCATATCCTGGAGTTTTTTAGCATAAGTGATAATGTCATCATTGCAAGTTAAAGTAACATTAAACATTTCAGCTAATTCATGGTTGTTAGGTTTGATTAAGAATGGACGATATTTTAAAACATTAAGTAAGAGATTTTTAGTAGCATCAACAACGATATTGATGTTGCGATTTTCTAAACGAGCCATGATTTTTTCATAGATATCATCTGGCAAAGTTTTAGGAATACTACCAGCTAAAACTAAAGTATCACCAGCAGTTAATTTATCTAATTTAGCAAATAATTCTTCAATAGCATTTGCTGGAATATCAGGGCCTTGACCATTGACTTCAGTTTCTTCGTCATTTGTTTTAATTTTTACATTTATACGAGAAAAGCCATTTGGTAATTCAATGAAATCACTTTTACAACCAAAGCTATGAAGCTGGCGAATGATTTCTTTTCCAGTGAAACCGGAAATAAAGCCTAAAGCTGTACTATCAATACCAAGATTTTTCAATACGATAGAAACGTTTATACCTTTTCCGCCACCTAAAACTTGTTCATAATTTACACGGTTAGTAGCTCCAGCAATAAATTCTGGCATGCGAACAATGTAATCGATAGCAGGATTAAATGTTACAGTATAAATCATTTACAACACCTCCATGATATTTGTATAATCAAGATATTTTTTATCTTTTAAGATGTCAGTGATGATGATGGCATCTTCTAAGTTAGCAAAAGTTATAGGTGTTATTTGGTCAAATTTAGTGGAGTCAGCCAAGACATAAGCTTCTTGACAGTGTTTTAAAGCAGTTTTTTTCACACAAGCTTCAACACTATCAGGAGTAGAAAACCCTGCCTGAAGGCTAATACCATTTGTGCCAAAGAAGCCTTTAGTAAAATTATAAGGTTGAAGATTTTCGATAGATGTTGTGCCGATAATAGCTCCAGTAGATTTTTTTAATTGACCACCAATGATGAAAGCTTTAAAACCTTTATCAGTTAATTTTTGAGCATGAATAATGCCGTTTGTTATATAGGTTGCTTTTTTTTCAGTTAAATGGTCGATGATTAATTCTGTAGTAGTACCAGCATCAATATAAATTAAATCATGAGGTTTTACTAAACTAGCAGCTTTTTTGGCGATTAAGTTCTTTTCTGTAATTTGTAAATCATGTTTAGTGTGAATGTCTTTTTCATCAGCAGTATAAAAATCAATGCTAGTTGCTCCGCCATAGACTTTACGGAGTTTTCCAGCTTTATCAAGTGCTGTCAAATCACGACGAATAGTAGATTCAGATGTATTTAATAAAGTAGTTAATTCTAATAAAGTAACGCTAGATTTAGTTTTTAGTAAATTTAAAATAGCACAATGACGATCTTGTGTTAACATAAGCTCACCTCATTTCAAGATTATTATATCACTCAAACTCAATCAAAATCAATCACATAATGATTAAAATTTGCTAAAATAAATCAAAGTCAGTCAATTAAATTATAATTATCTCTATCATAAGTATTTTTTCATAGAGAATATATATATAAATATGATATGATTAAAATAAAAAAGGAGGTTACATATTGAATACTAAAAAAAGTAAATTGAGCCAGTACGTGAAGAAATATATTTATATTTTTATTGGTTCGATAATCACAGCAATAGGGTTAGAAATATTTTTAATTCCTAATAATATAATTGATGGTGGCGTAGTAGGTGTTTCTATTATGCTTAGTGCTATAACAGGACTTCCTTTCGGTGCATTTTTAATTTTGATAAACTTACCTTTTTTATATTTAGGATATAAACATATAGGTAAAGCTTTTGCTATAGCGACTACTTTTGCTGTAATATCATTGTCATTTTGGTCTAGTGTATTTTTACCTGTATTGCCGGTAACTAATGATTATTTTTTGGCAGCAGTTTTTGGCGGTATTATCACGGGAACAGGTGTAGGTCTTATAATTCGCAATGGTGGCTCTTTAGATGGAACGGAAATTGTGGCGATTTTGACAGATAAGAAAACAGTTTTTTCTGTTGGCGAAATTGTCATGTTTATAAATCTATTTATTTTAAGTAGTGCAAGTTTAGTTTTTGGCTGGGATAAAGCTATGTATTCATTAGTAGCTTATTTTGTTATCGCTAAAATGATTGATGTGGTTTTAAAAGGTTTAGAGGAAACTTATTCTGTAATGATAGTTACTTCACAACATACGGATATTTTAAATCGTTTGATGTTGGAAATGGATAAAGGTGTAACTGTGCTTCATGGAGAAGGTGGTTATACGAAAGAAAAACGAAAAATTTTATATTGTGTAGTAACTAGATTAGAGATAGATAAATTAAAAAATATGGTTTTAGATATAGATGAAGGTGCATTTGTAACTATTAATCCTGTTAGTGATATTGTAGGTGGAAGATTGAGAGTAAAGAAAAATCATTAAATAATATATTAAATGTATAATTACATAAATAATTTGTAACTTTTTAAAATGCTTGACGATATAATAACTAGAGAACTATAATACAAGGTATAAGAAAACTTTATATAATTTAATAAAATAATAAAAATAATATATAAAAATATAGCTACAAATTATGTGTTTTTTACATTTACATATATTATAAAAATCTAATTAGGGAATAAATAATATTCTTATTATTTTATATAAATATTGGGTCTAATATGATATTTTTCATTCATACCTTAGTCAGGAAAAATGAGTGGGTCTAGTATTTAATTTATTTAGGAGGGGTACTGTGGAAAAGTATAATTCTATTTGGGACATGTACCAAAAAAAAGGAATGAGTCGTCGTTCCTTCATCAAAGCTTGTACAGCAATGGCTGCTATGCTTGGCATAGCTCCAAGTATGTTATCTGAAGTTGTAGAAGCAGCAGAAAAAAGATTACCAGTTGTGGTATGGCTTCATGGTCATGAATGTACAGGCTGTAGTGAAGCCTTCATTCGTTCTGGAGCACCAATGGCATCTGACGTAGTGTTAAATATGATTGCTTTAGAGTATGACGATACTTTAGCAGCTGCCAGCGGACAACCATTTGAAGAACATCTTCAAGAAATTATTAAAGCATATGATGGTCAATATATTTTGGCTGTAGAAGGAGCAGTACCTGCTCTTGCAGATTCTGGCTATTGTATGGTAGGTGGTCATGCTTTCATTAATCAGTTAAAAGAAGCAGCAGCTCATTGTGCTGCAATTATTAACTATGGTTCTTGCTCTGCATGGGGCGGTATTCAAGCTGCTAGACCAAATCCTACACAATCTACTGGCGTACCTAATATTATTGGTGATAAACCTATTATCAATGTACCAGGTTGTCCACCAATTCCAGAAGTAATGACTGGTGTTATCGCTCATTATGCTATGTTTGGTAAATTACCACCTGTAGATAATGAAGGACGTCCAAAACAATTCTTTGGTAATCGTTTGCATGATACTTGCTATCGTCGTCCATTCTTTGATGCTGGTCTTTTTGCTGAAGATTTCAATGATAAAGGTGCTAAAGCAGGTTGGTGTTTATATAAATTAGGTTGCCGTGGACCTGAAACTTATAGCTCTTGTGGTAATCTTCGTTGGTGGAATGGTTTATCTTATCCTGTACAATCTGGGGCAAGTTGTATCGGTTGTACAAACAAAAACTTCTGGGATGAAGATCCATTATATGAACGTATACCAGATGTTCCAGGTATTAGTAGCCTAGGTCTTGGTAATATTGATACAGTTGGTGGTATTGCACTTGGTGCTATGGCTGTCGGTATCGCAGGACATGCAGCTACATCTGCTATTCAGAAAAAGAAAAGAGATGCAGCTGAAGCTAAAAAAAGCTCTGAAAGAAAGGACGGTTGATAAATAATGGCACATATAGTAGTAGACCCAATAACACGTATTGAAGGACATTTACGTGTAGAAATTGAAGTGGAAGGCAATAAAGTAACAGATGCTATTTCTAGCGGAACAGCTTGGAGAGGTCTTGAAGTAATTGCTAAAAATCGTGACCCTCGCGATTTATGGGCATATATTCAACGTATTTGTGGCGTATGTACTAGTTCTCATTCTTTGGGCTGTGTTCGTGCAGTAGAAGATGCACTCGGCATTAAAATTCCTAAAAATGCAAACTATATCCGTAATATAATGGCAGCAACACTTACTGTTCATGACCATTTAGTACATTTTTATCATTTACATGCATTAGATTGGGTTAGCCCACTTGAAGCATTAAAAGCAGACCCAACAGCAACTGCTAATTTACAAAATGCAGTGCTTGCAAATTATAAATTACCATTTAATGGTCCAATGGAATATGATTTTTCTGCATATCCAAAAGATTTCCCAAAAGCAACACCAGCATATTTCCAGGCAATTAAAGATAAAGTTCAAGCTTTAGTTAGCGGTGGACAGCTTGGTATTTTTGCTGCAAACTGGTGGGATCATCCAGATTATCAAATTCTTCCTCCAGAAGTACATTTAATGGCTATCGCTCATTATTTAAATATGCTCGATAAACAACGTGAAGTAGTTATTCCTCATGTTATTTTTGGTGGTAAAAATCCACATCCTCATTATGTTGTTGGTGGTATGCCATGTGCTATTTCCATGGATGAAATGAATGCTCCTGTTAATAGCCAGCGTTTAGCTGCTGTAGATACTTCCATCAATTTAAGCATGGATTTAGTAAATAATTTCTATTTACCTGACTTATTAGCTATTGGTCATATTTATGCTCAGAAAGGTTTAATCACTGGCGGTGCTGGTCTTGCTAAAGAACGTGTATTAGGATTTGGCTCCTTCCCAGAAGAACCATTTGCAGGTACAGCTAATGGTGGAGATTGGTTCAATCAAATCATGATTCACTGCAATGCTGTAGTTGAAAACTTCGGTGCTGGCGTTATGAACGCAAAAGTTACTGAAGTTACAGCTGATGACTTAAAAGATCCAGAAGTATTAACAGAAACTACAACTCATGCATGGTATAAAGATGGCGATGCTCTTCATCCATGGGATGGTAAATCTGAAGCTGAATACACTGGTGATAAAAACGGTAATAAGAGCCATTGGGAACAGCTTAATGAAAAAGGCAAATATTCCTGGATTAAAACACCATTATGGCGTGGCAAAATGGCAGAAGTTGGACCTCTTGCTCGTTATATTATTATTTATACAAAAGTTAAACAAAATCTTCTCCAACCAAATTGGGCAGAAAAGATGATGGTAGATCAAGTAGATGCTATTTCTAAATTATTAAATGTAGCACCAGAAGTATGGTTACCATCTACACTTGGACGTACAATTACTCGTGGTTTAGATGCACAGCTTAATGCTTGCATGAATAAATATTTCTTCGGAAAACTCATTAAAAATATTGCTAATGGTGATACAGATACAGCTAATACTACTAAATGGGATCCATCTACATGGCCAACTGAAGAAGTAAAAGGTGTAGGTCTTTATGAAGCTCCTCGTGGTGCACTTAGCCATTGGGTTGCAATTAAAGATAAAAAATGTAGCAACTATCAAGCAGTAGTACCAACTACATGGAATGCTTGCCCTCGTGATGAAGTGGCAGGTCAAGGTGCTTTTGAACGCGCTATGATGGATACTGCTGTTAAAATTCCAGAAAAACCATTAGAAATTGTCAAAGCTATACGTTCTTTTGACCCATGTATAGCTTGTGCTACTCACTTATATGATGCGAAGGGAAGAACAATAAGTACAGTTAATACTGACCCTTATATTAGGGGTGGTTTAAATGGCTAAGTTAGTTCATCCAAAGGGACAATTAAAGAAATATTATATTTTTAGTCCATTTTTGAGAATATTTCATTGGATTATGGTTTGGTGTATTGCTGGATTATTTATTACAGGATTGTTGATTATGGACCCTATTTCTGGTGGCCCAGGTCATGAACCAACTTTTGCAGATTGGCGTTTATCTGTAGATTTAATCCGTAATATTCACTTCTTATTAGGCTTTATTTTTACAGCTTCATTTACTTTGCGTATTTATGGCTGGATTATCAATCGTGGTGACCGTTTGTTACCTAAATTCTGGACTACTAAATACATGGAAGAAACTGTAGAAGTAGCACTTCACTACAGCCTATTAAAATATTCTCATAAACCATATTTACGTAATCCTTTGGCTCGTGGCTCATATTTAGCATTATATGTTATGGTTTTAGTAGAAATCGTAACAGGTTTTGCTATGTACTATATGCCTAACTCTACAGGTGTACCAGCTTCTATTTTTGGTTGGTCAATCGGTATGTATGGTGAAATGATTTTCCATTGGGTTCATCATTATTTTGCTTGGTTCATTATGTTCTTTGCTATGGGTCATGTATATATGGTATTCAGAGCAGACTTAATGGAACGTGAAGGCGAAGCGGCTAGTATGTTCTCTGGTACAAAAACTTTAGCACATATTCCATCTGATATTGATGACCTCAAAGATAAAAAAGGACATGTTGCAGAAGATTAAGGAGATGTAATTTTCATGTGTCTTACTTGTGGTTGCCTTTTTGGTGGAAAAGGTAATAAATTAAGATTTAAAGTTGAAGGATATACAAAGGAAAATGCTAAAGAACTTAAAGAAAGTTTATTAGGATTACCTGGAGTATATAACGTTCATATTCATGCGCATAACGGTGAAACAACGATTAATTATAATCCTGCTAAAACACCGCTAACACAGTTGACTGCTGAGTTTACTCAGCGTGGGTTGACTGCTCTGTTATAAGGAGATAAAAACAGTCGGGTTTTTACCCGACTGTTTTATTATTTTAGATTATGCATGAAATGGCATTAGCAGAAGGCATTTTAGATATTGTGCTTTCTTATGCAGATAAAAATGAAGCAAAAAAAGTAACAGAAATTTCTGTTTTAGTTGGCGAAATGACAGGTGTTGTAGATGAGTCTTTAGAGTTTTGTTTTACTTCTATAGCTAAAGACACGAAAGCTGAAGGAGCAAAATTGATTTTAAAGAGAATACCACTTGTAGCAAGATGTTTAGAATGTGGTAAGGAAACTAAGATAGAAAGATATAACTTTACTTGTCCTCATTGTGGTTCTTTGCGCATGGAAACTATATCGGGACGAGAGCTTCGAGTAGAATCATTGGAGGCGGATTGAATGGATATTCCTGTAATGCAAGATATTCTTGGCAGAAATGATGAAATTGCTGGCAAGAATAAATCTTTATTTGATAAACATGGTATTTTAGCTATTAATTTATTGGGTTCTCCTGGTTCAGGTAAAACAACTTTATTAGAACGAACTATCGCTCATTTAAAAGATGATTTACGCTTAGCTGTAATTGAAGGTGATTTATTTACCGATAAAGATGCTGATAGAATAGCACAGCATAATGTGCCAGTAATCCAGATTAATACAAATGGTGGCTGTCATTTAGATGCGCCTATGGTAGAAGAAGTACTTGGCGATTTAGACCTTGATAAATTAGATGTTGTAATCATTGAAAATGTGGGTAATCTCGTTTGTCCAGCAGAATTTGTCGTTGGTGAAGATATGAAGGTTACTGTTTTAAGTATTACTGAAGGCGATGATAAACCATTAAAATATCCAATTATTTTCAAAGAGTCTAAAGTTGCTATTTTAAACAAAGTTGATATTTTACCATTTACTAATTTTGATATGGAAGCTGCTAAACATGATTTAAAATGTATTCATCCACAGCTTGAAATCATGGAAATTGCTGCTTCTAAAGATGTAGGTGTAGATAAATGGTGTGATTTTATCCGCAGTGAATTTAAGAAAAAACAAGAACAGTTAAAATTAGGAGAATAATTATGGCAGATATTTCAGTTGTAGGTATTGGCAATATCATCATGCAAGATGAAGGTTTTGGTGTTAGATGTGCAGAATATTTGCAGAAAATCACTGACTATCCTGATTTTGTACAAATTATTGATGGTGGTACTTTAGGTATGGATTTAATGCCATATATTGCAGGTACTAAAAAATTATTATTGATTGATGCAATGAACATTGATGCGCCTGTAGGTAGTTTTCATAGTTTTACAGGTGATGAATTAAATGCATATTTTAAAGATAAAATATCTGTACATGATTTAGGCGTTAATGATATGTTAGCTGTTTTAAAATTAACTGATAATCCTATTGAAGAAGTCGTTGTAATGGGTGTAAAACCAGAGGTTGTTTCTATGGGATTGGATATGACAGAAAAAATAGCTGAAAAAGTACCAGAAGTAGCTCAAAAGGCTAAGGAGCTAGTTGATAAATGGGTAGCAGAGTATCAGAAATAAAAAGATATCAGATACGTGTAGAAGGTATTGTACAAGGTGTAGGTTTTAGACCGTTTATATATGGCTTAGCTATACAGTCTTGTTATAGCGGTTATGTATTAAATGATGTAGAAGGCGTTTTGCTGGAAATTCAGGGACGAGATATAGATATAGAAAATTTTTGTCAATGTATAAAAACAAAAGCGCCTAAAGCATCATATATAACAAATATCAGCTATCATGAGATTGATGTAATTTGTGATGATAAAGAGTTTATAATTCAAAAAAGCCCACAAGGTTTGACGAAAGAAACTTTGATTTCTCCAGATTTAGCTATTTGCGAAGATTGTAAACGAGAAATAAAAGATAAAAACAATAGAAGATATCAATATGCTTTTACGAATTGCACAAATTGTGGGCCACGTTTTTCCATAGTGCAAGACATTCCTTATGACCGCCAAAATACTACGATGAAAGTATTTCCTATGTGTAAAAATTGCGAAGATGAATATACTAATCCATTAGATAGACGATTTCATGCTCAACCAAATGCTTGTGATATTTGCGGACCACAGTATAAATTAGTAGCTGATAAAGTATATATAGCTAATGAAAGTATAAAAAAAGCGCATGAATTAATCAAAAAAGGTGCTATTGTCGCTGTAAAGGGGATAGGCGGATATCATTTAGTCTGTGATGCTTTTAATGAAGAAGCTGTAGCAAATTTGCGACAGCGAAAAATTCGCGAGGATAAACCTTTTGCAGTGATGGCTACTAATCTTGATATAGTAAAAAAAATCTGTGAAGTGAACGATAAAGAAGAAGAATTATTGACTTCTATGCAAGCACCGATTGTCTTATTGCATAAAGCAAAAGCTTATAACTTAGCATCAAAGGTAGCACCTCATAATGCTTATTTAGGTGTGATGATAGCATATGCACCAATTCATTATTTATTATTAAATGATGATGATGTATTTGTAATGACAAGTGCTAATTTAAGTGATGAGCCAATTGTTTATCAAGATGAAGAAGCTAAATCACATTTATCAACAATAGCGGATTATATACTTTCACATAATAGAATTATTCAAACACGTGTAGATGATTCTGTAGTGCGAGTGTTTAATAATAAACAGATGTTAATACGCAGAAGTAGAGGATATGCTCCTTCTCCAGTATTATTAAAAGGCGATTTAATAAGTGATATTCCTGTGTTAGCTTGTGGACCAGAATTAAAAAATACTTTTTGTATGACGAAAGGGCAAAAGGCTTTTTTGAGTCAGCATATAGGTGATTTAGAAAATATGGCAGTCAATAACGCTTATAAAAATAGTATTGATTTATTTAAGCGTCTATTTACTATTGAACCAAAGCTTATTGCTTGTGATATGCACCCTGAGTATTTTTCGACAAAATTTGCCAAAAGCTATGCTCAAGATAATGATTTACCATTAGTACAGGTACAACATCATCATGCACATATTGCCTCAGTTATGGCAGAACATGATTTAAAAGGTGATGTAATCGGTGTTAGCCTAGATGGTACAGGTTTTGGCGATGATGGTCATATTTGGGGCGGAGAATTTTTTATAGCCAATTTATCTGGATATGAACGCAGAGGACATTTTCAATATATGCCATTGCCATCTGGAGCCAAAGCGGTAAAAGAACCATGGCGATTGGGTTTATGGATAGCGTATAATCTGTATGGTGAAGATATTAAGGACAAATATCCTGAATTATTAAAGGTGAATTGGCAATTATTGATAAAAGCTACACAAAAAGGATTTAATGCTCCACTTACTTCTAGTGCTGGCAGAATTTTTGATACTGTAGCTAGTTTGCTAGGTATTTGTTATCAGATAAATTATGAAGGACAAGCAGCTATTGAATTGGAAAAAATAGCTTACGATAGCGATGGCGAAGTTTTGCCATTTACGATAAATAAAGAATTAGGTCAATATATCATAGATTTTATGCCTATGTATCAGCTTTTATATGATTTAAAACAGAAATATTCTGTAGCATATATAGCAAAATCTTTCCATTTGACTATGGCAAAAGCTATTTGTGAAATGATAGATTTATTGGGTAAGGAAAGTAATTTAAATAAAGTAGTATTAAGTGGTGGTGTATGTCAAAATATCACCTTGTTGGATTTTATCTACAAAGAATTAGAAGATAGATATGATATTTACATCAATGAAAAAGTACCGTCTAATGATGGCGGTATAGCTTTAGGTCAAATGGTAGTGGCTTTGACTCGTTATTTACAAGAAAATGATATTGAAATAGTGAAATAGATAGGAAGGGTTTTTATGTGTTTAGCGGTACCTGCAAAAGTTATTGAAAAAAAAGACATGGTGGCGACTGTAGAAGTAGAAGGTATTCGCCGTGATATTAGTTTGATGTTATTACCAGAGGCTAATGAAGGAGATTATATTTTGATGCATGCTGGTTTTGCCATTCAAGTAATTGATGAAGAAGAAGCGAAAATCACTACTGAATTATTGAAAGAGGTGCTTGGAACTAATGAGCCAGCAAGTGAACGAAACGAAACAGATAGCAGCATTCTTGCTTAAAGAAATAGATAGATTAATAGATAGACCAGTGCGTATTATGGAAGTATGTGGTACACATACAGTATCTATTTTCCGTGCAGGAATTCGCCAATTATTGCCAGAAAAAGTAGAGCTAGTAAGTGGCCCTGGTTGCCCTGTATGCGTTACACCAAATGATTATTTAGATACAGCGATTGCATATGCTCGTCAAGAAGATGTTATTATCACTACTTTTGGCGATATGTTAAAGGTACCAGGTACATCATCTAGTTTAAATCAGGTAAAAGCAGAAGGTAGAGATATAAGAATTATTTACTCTCCTATGGATAGTTTGCAAATAGCAAAAGATAATCCTGATAAAAAAGTTATTTTTCTTGCTGTTGGTTTTGAAACAACTTCTCCTACAGCAGCAGCTACAATACTTGCAGCAAAACAGCAAAATATAAAAAACTTTTTTGTATTAACAGCACATAAATTGACTCCGCCAGCAATTGAAGCATTGCTTTGCGATGAAAAAATAAAAATAGATGGCTTTTTACTTCCTGGTCATGTTTGTGTAATCACAGGTGAAGAGCCTTTTACATTTATTGCTCAAAAATATCATTTGCCAGCAGTTGTAGCAGGTTTTGAGCCACTTGATATTTTGCAGGCTATTTATATGATTGCAAAACAAATTCATGCAAAAGATTTTAAAATCGAAAATCAATATAAGCGTGTGGTAAAAACATTAGGTAATATACAAGCGCAAAAAATCATGGATTTAGTATATAAAAAAGCACCTGCTAATTGGCGTGGTTTGGGTGTAATCAAAAATTCAGGATTGGATTTAACAGATGCTTTCAGTGAATTTGATGCTTTGAAGATGATACCAGTGAATAAGGAAATATCCAAAGAACCTGCTGGTTGTCGTTGTGGTGAAGTACTTCGTGGTTTAGTAAAACCTACAGATTGCCCTCTTTTTGGCAAGGTATGTACACCAAATCATGCAGTCGGTTCATGTATGGTTTCTGTTGAAGGAACTTGTGCTGCTTGGTATAAATATGGTTCAAGAGTATTTCATTTTGAATAAGTTTAAAAATTTTGGTGGTGATAATATTGGTAGGTAATTTTGGTGCAAATGACGTAATTACTATGGCACATGGCAGTGGTGGTCAAGCAGGTCATGAGCTTATGGAAAAAATTTTATTGCCAGCATTTGATAATCCTATATTAAGGGAAATGCACGATGGTGCTAAATTAGATTTAAGTACAAATAAAATAGCATTTACTACTGACTCATATGTAGTAAAACCTTTGTTTTTTGCTGGCGGTAATATTGGTAAATTGGCTGTTTGTGGTACTGTAAATGATTTAGCTATGACAGGAGCAATTGCTAAATATATTTCTGTAGGCATGATAATTGAGGAAGGTTTTCCGTTAAAAGATTTACAAGAAATAGTAAATACTATGCGCAAAGCTGCTGATGAAGCTGGAGTTTATATCGTTACAGGTGATACTAAAGTAGTGAATAAAGGTTGTGCTGATGGTATTTTTATCAATACTGCTGGTGTGGGAGAACGCATAGAAGGCGTGGAAATATCTCCATTGAAAGCGAAAGCAGGTCAAAATATCATTGTCAGTGGCTATTTGGGAGACCATTCAGCAACAATTATGGCATCTCGTCATAATTTAGAATTGCCAAGCGTGATAAAAACAGATTGTGCACCGCTTAATCATATGGTGAAGGAAATGCTCACAGTAGCGCCAAATATCGCTGTACTTCGTGATCCAACTCGTGGTGGCGTAGCAGCTGTTTTAAATGAAATAGCACAGCAAGCTCAAGTGGGAATTTTATTAGAAGAAGATAGTATTCCAGTGCGTGAAGAAGTACAAGGTTTTTGCGATATTTTAGGATTTGACCCACTTTATTTGGCAAATGAAGGTAAATTAGTAGCTTTTGTAGACCAAGAAGATACAGAAAATGTATTAGCTACAATGCATAAATTTGAATATGGTAAAAATGCTAGCGTGATTGGCAAAGTCATTGATAAAGCTATTGGCGAGGTTGGACTTCGCACAGCTATAGGTGGTATACGTATTGTAGATATGCCACAAGGTGAACAAATTCCACGTATTTGTTAATTTTTATCATAAAAATATTATTTATGGTTGACAAAAGGCTTATTGGCTTTTATAATATTATAAGTCAATAAGATATAGGGGTATCGCCAAGTTGGTAAGGCACGGGTTTCTGAATCCCGCATGCGTTGGTTCGAGTCCAGCTACCCCTGCCATTTGAAAGTTTACGTCGCTATTATAGCGACGTTTTTTTGTATCTAAATTTAAATAAAATAAAAGCAGTGATGTAACTAGTATTATCTAGTTTATATCACTGCTTTTTTTATGAAAAATTTTATTTATTTTCTTTTAGATGTTCAAAGTATTTTTTAGTTTCAAAGGAAATCACACCAGAAAGAGCGATGATAGCAATTAAGTTTGGAATAGCCATCAAGCCATTTACGATATCGGCTAAAATCCAAATTGCTTCAAGTTTTAAGAAGGCACCAGAAGCAACTAAGCAAATAAAGATGATGCGATAAGGTAAGATACCTTTAATGCCGAATAAATATTGGCAAGCACGTTCACCGTAATAATTCCAGCCTAAGATTGTAGTAAAAGCAAATAAAGCTAGAGAAACTGTAAGGAAAATACCACCCATAAAACCATAATCCATGCTAAATGCTGTATTAGTCATAGCAGCACCAGAAAGGTCTCCAGACCAAACACCAGTTAAAACTAAAGTCAAACCAGTCATACTACAGATAATGATAGTATCAATGAAAGTACCAGTCATAGAGATTAAACCTTGTTCAGCAGGCCAATGTGTTTTTGCGGCAGCAGCAGCGATTGGTGCAGAACCAAGACCAGATTCGTTGGAGAATACACCACGTGCGATACCATTTTTCATAGCCATCATGATTGTTGAACCAGCAAAACCACCAACAGCAGCATGACCATTGAAAGCACTATCAATAATGAGTGCAACAGCAGCAGGAACATCTGAGATATGAAGTAAAATAATACCTAAGCAAGTTACGAAGTATAAAACAGCCATAAAAGGAACAATAGCTGAAGCTGCACGAGCAATACTTTTTAAACCACCTAAAGTAATACCAGCAACTAATAAAGTAAGAATAATATCAGTTATGTAAACTGGAACGCCAAAAGTCAAAGAAACACTATCAACAATAGCATTTACCTGAGCAAATGTACCAATACCAAAGAATGCAACTAAAATACAAAAAACAGCAAAGATAACAGCTAAAGGTTTATATTTTTTACCCATACCGAGTTCGATATAGTACATAGGTCCACCAGCAACTTGACCAATTTCGTCTTTAGAACGATATTTTATAGCGAGTAAACCTTCGGCATATTTTGTAGCCATACCAAAAAATGCTGCAACCCACATCCAGAAAATAGCACCAGGACCACCGACTTCAACAGCAGTAGCAACACCGACGATATTACCAGTACCTACAGTAGCAGATAAAGCAAGACAAAGTGCTTTGAAACTACTGATATCGCCATCGCCTTTATTTTTAGCACTCAAGATGAGTTTCATAGCTAAAGGCAATTTAGCAACTTGTAATAATTTTAAACGCAGTGTCAAATAAATACCTGTACCAACCAATAAGATGATTAAAGGTGGTCCCCAAAGGAAGCTATCAATAGCGGAAATAATAGAAAAAAAGTCCATGAAAAAAGTCCTCCTCTTAGATAAATACATTTGTTTAGTATAGTGATACAAAAATATTTTCTATCATAGCATAAAAAAAGACAAATGTCACTGTAAAAAACACAAAAATACATTTTTATTTGAAAAAATAGCAAAAATAATTATAAAAATCCACTTACAATAGCAAGAAAGTAAAAATTTTTGACTTAATGTATATATTTTCCCTATGCTTATTTACTTTTTAAATGCTATATTGATATGTGAACTTTTAAGTAGAATTTTAAGCAAAAGAAAATCAAGGAAAATCTGAACGAAAAAAGAGATTAATTGCTTAGAAGGCTTATAAATGGTACAATATTAAAGAGAATAGGAGGAACGACATGGCTAATTTGGAAGAAAATATAAATAATGAAATAGATATTAAACATGATGAACCTGTAAAGATTCATTTAGATGAAGAAAGTGCAGAAGTAACTGCTGTAGAAGGCGATTATGGTGCAAATCAAATCCAGATTTTGGAAGGTTTAGAAGCAGTACGTAAACGCCCAGGTATGTATATTGGTAGTACATCAGCTCGTGGATTACATCATTTAGTATATGAAGTTGTAGATAACAGTATTGATGAAGCTTTAGCAGGATATTGTACTCATATAGAAGTAACAATTCATAAAGATAATAGCATTACAGTAACAGATAACGGTCGTGGTATTCCTGTAGATATGCACGAAAGTGGAAAACCAGCTGTAGAAGTAGTTCTTACTGTACTTCATGCTGGTGGTAAATTTGGTGGTTCTGGATATAAAGTATCCGGTGGTTTACATGGTGTAGGTGTATCTGTAGTTAATGCACTTAGTACAAATATGGAAGTAAAAGTAAAACGTGATGGCAAAATTCATGAAATTACTTTTGAAAAAGGTGTAACTAAAGAACCATTAAAAGTAGTAGGTCGAACTGATGAAACAGGTACATTAGTTCATTTTGTACCAGATGCAGAAATTTTTGATGAAACTGTTTATGATTATGATACTTTAAGACATCGTTTGCGCGAATTATCCTTCTTAAATAGAGGTATTACTATTATTTTGACTGATGAACGTCCTGAAGAAGTTCGTCAAGAAACTTTCTATTTTGAAGGCGGTATTAGTTCCTTTGTAGAACATTTAAATCGTAATAAAGAAGTAATCAATCCAGAGCCTGTATATTTCAATGGCACAAAAGATACTACTGTTGTAGAAATTGCACTTCAGTATAATACAAGCTATAGTGAAAATATTTATAGCTTTGTTAACAATATTAATACTGAAGAAGGCGGTACTCATTTAGCTGGTTTTAAAAGTGCGTTGACTCGTGCTGCTAATGATTTTGCACGCAGACAAGGTATTATCAAAAATAACGAAGATAACTTGGTGGGTGAAGATATTCGCGAAGGTTTAACTTGTGTAATCAGCATTAAACTTCGTGAACCACAGTTTGAAGGACAGACAAAAACAAAATTAGGTAATTCTGAAGTTCGTGGAATTGTAGATTCTATTGTTAGCGAAGGCTTATCTGAATACTTTGAAGAAAATCCTGTTATTTCTAAAAAAATCATTGAAAAATCCATCATGGCATCTCGTGCTAGAGAAGCTGCGCGTAAAGCTCGTGAATTAACTAGACGTAAAAATGCCTTAGAAGTTAGCTCTCTTCCTGGTAAATTAGCTGATTGCTCTGTAAAAGACCCAGAACAAGCAGAAATTTATCTTGTCGAAGGTGATAGTGCGGGCGGTAGTGCAAAACAAGGTCGTGACCGTCGTTTCCAAGCTATATTGCCACTTCGTGGGAAAATTTTAAATGTAGAAAAAGCACGTTTAGATAAAATCCTTAACAATGAAGAAATTCGCACTATGATTACTGCATTTGGCAGTGGTATTGGTTCTGAATTTGATATTACAAAACGTCGTTATGGAAAAATCATCATCATGACAGATGCCGATGTCGATGGTGCTCATATTCGTACATTGTTATTGACTTTCTTCTATCGTTATATGAGACCATTAATTGAAAATGGTCATGTATATATTGCGCAACCACCACTTTATCAGATAAGAAAAGGTCGTAGCCATTGGTACACTTATAGCGATGAAGAATTAGCGCAAAAATTAGATGAAATCGGAAGAGATGGTATCACAGTACAACGTTATAAAGGTTTAGGGGAAATGAACCCAGAACAGTTGTGGGAAACAACTATGGACCCTGAAAAACGTACAGTATTGCAAGTACATCTTCGTGAAGCAGAAGAAGCAGATTCTATTTTTACTATCTTGATGGGTGATAAAGTAGAACCTCGTCGTCGTTTTATCGAAGAACATGCAAATCTAGTTAGAAATCTCGATTTATAAAAATAAAAAGACTTACTACTTAAATGAACTGCACCCTAAAAGTTGGACAAAAAACAACTTTTGGAGGTGCAGTTTTTTTATGACTAAATACT